>PPCM01000973.1_pt1 | contig 15882 bp, 18 predicted proteins | sample 1555541 | NCBI WGS metagenome assembly PPCM01 (sample SAMN05284479, study PRJNA326546) | Marine sediment metagenome, whole genome shotgun sequencing project. | isolation source: marine sediment | place: Germany: Wadden Sea | collected 2012-09-05 | reverse complement strand
ATAAATGGCGAGCCGGACGAGATTCGAACTCGCGGCCACTTGATTAAAAGTCAAGTGCTCTACCAGGCTGAGCTACCGGCTCGTTGATGAAATGGCGCCTCGGCCGGGATTCGAACCCGAGTCGAAGCCTCGACAGGGCTTCATGATAGGCCAGACTACACCACCGGGGCATTTCATCTCAATAACATTTTTTGAAATCTAATCTTTCACCGCAAAATTCCTTGAACCGCGTCGAACCAGTTCTCGAAGAGTGAAAAATCACAACTTCTTTAGGGATTTTGCCCCGATTTATAAAAATTTCGATTTCAGTATTTCCAAGAAAAACACCACTCTTTTTTAAACCTTTCGATTTTTCGCGTGTTTTTGGATGAAAAAGGGAAGTCCCCACCGCCGGACTCGAACCAGCAACCTTTCGGTTTCAGCTGTCTCACAATCACACTTGTGATAGTTCACTTAGTCATGTGAGGGATTTTATCTACAGCCGAACGCTCTACCAATTGAGCTAGGTAGGGATATAAAAGCTATGAAATACAGGTTATTAATAAAGCTTTTGATTTGATTTATGAGTTATGAAATATAAAATTTTTCTAGATCTTTTTGACCTATTTCATCCCAATCTTTTTTTAGAAAAATTATTTTCGAATATGCAGAGTCCCAAAGTAGAAAAGACAAGAGTTTTAGACGTTTTGAAACAACTAATATTTTTTCAGGTGGAGCAAAATATGATGTAGATAAATTATTTTTTAATTCAGTTAAGTCAATATCATCTAATTTTAATTTACCAAATTTAACTTTTCTAGCAATAATTTTTGCAGCATCAACAATTTCATCTTGACCATCATAATTAATACAGAAATTTAAAAAATAAAAATCATTATCCTTAGTTGCATTAATAACATTCTTAATCCCAGTCACAATATGACCTGATAAATCATACCATTTACCTAAAACAAATATTTTAATCTTATTTTTATCAATAAAGTCCCAATTAAATAATTCATCAAATAAACCAGAAATGCTTCTAATCAATAAATCTTGATCATGAACACCAGAATAATCATCTTTAGCCAATAAATAAATAGTCATAACAGGAACATTATTTTTTACTTGCAACTTCACAAGATCTTTAACTAATCTATTCCTATGCTTAAGTAATTTAGTTTTATCAGAAATAGGTCTTTTGAATAATTTTGTTTCAGCAAGACTAATACCAAGATGTTTCAATTTAGCAGATTTCTTTTTTTCGAACAAATTTCCTATCAAAGGAATGTCTTGAAAATTCACTAAATCAAAAACCGTTATTACCACCTAAATAACGAAACGTTAAAAAAATATATAAAGCTTTTCTACAAACAAATAGATATGATTGATTTTATTTTGATAGGAATTGCCCTTTTTGGGTTAATTATTGGTTCAATAACAGATATTAAAAAAAGAGAAATACCTGATTGGATTAGTTATTTTTTAGTCCTATCTGCTTTCGGAGCGAGATTAATCTATTCAATTACAACTAATGATTGGATGTTTACACTATATGGATTATTAGGGTTCGCAATATTCTTTGGACTTGCAACAGTATTATTCTATACTGGACAATGGGGAGGAGGCGACAGCAAACTTCTTATCGGAATGGGAATTATTTTTGCAACAACACCTAAATATATTATAAACGTTTTAAGACCTGAATTAGGAGGATTTCATTTTCTAGTTGGATTCACAATTAATTTATTCTTAGTTGGTGCAGTTTACTCATTTGCTTGGAGCTTTGTATTAAGCATTATCAGATTCAAAGAATTCAAAAAAGTATTCGTTAACAAATTTAAAAATGCAAATAAAATTATAAAATACTCAATCTACACAGTATCTGGTTTAACATTAATTGGTGGATTATTAACAAGTAACTTCTTAATTAAATTAAGCCTAATTACAATTAGCGTTATGATTATTGGAACATCATTCATTTTCTTATACATTAAATCAGTAGAAAAAGCATGTATGTACAAAAAAGTTTTACCTTCTGAATTAGTTGAAGGAGACTGGGTTCTAAAAAATGTAATGATTGATAATAAAATCGTTTACAAGACAAAGAAAACTGGTATTGAAAAAATTGATATTGAAAAATTAATAGAACTTGAAAAAGAAAATAAAGTTAATAAAATTACAATCAGAGAAGGAGTACCTTTTATTCCTAGCTTCTTAATTGCTTTTTTTGTAACAAGTTTTATTGGAAACTTATTAACAATTTTAATGGGATTTTAATCCCTAAATTATTTTCTATCCCTTCTATTTTGCCTAGCTGGAGAATAAATTTTAGATTTAGGATGATTAAAAACATAATTAATACCTGGACTTATCTTTAAATGAGTTACTTTTAAATCATCATAAACTACTTTATTCTTATTGTAAACTGGTGAATTCAACTCACCTTTAGTTGCATATCTTGAAACACTTAAATATTCCATATCCATAGCATCGCAAAGATTTTCTGAAGTTGTACCCATAATAACATTACCAATCAAAAGATGGTCAATAGTTTTATTTAGTTTATCACTCATGATTATCACTTTTTTAAGAATAAAGTAAACAATAAATAGTATATATATGTTATTATAGTCGATAAAATATCCTATTTTAATATAATAGATAGAAATATAAGAATTTAAAAAAATAAAAAGTTAAAATTAATTTAACCAGTATAGTACAATTTCTTGTCAGATTTTTGTTGTATTAAATTTTTAATTTAATGCTCAAAAAAGCAATTATATTTAACCAGTATAATACAACTGTTTATTGCTTTTTTGTTGACGATCTAATTGAGAACCTTCTTTATTTGCACGAGGCCTATTAGATTCTTCATCACGTCTAAAAGTTAAAGCCAGATCTTCTAAGAAAATATTCATACCTTCCCTCATAGTATGAGGACCGTTTGCAATACCTTCAACAGCAGGTTGACCTTCAAAAGTCATAATCTTATCAGAGATATAATCAATAAACAATAAATCGTGATCTACAATAAGAGCAGTCTTACCAGATAATTCTAATCTATCTCTAATAACTTTTGAAACCATTAATCTTTGTTCAACATCAAGATATGCAGATGGCTCATCCATCAAAAACAAGTCAACATCTTGACTTAAACAGAATGCAACAGCAACTCTTTGAAGCTCACCACCTGATAATTGAGATAACTTTCTCATATATAGTGGTTTTAATTTTAATGGCTCAACAATAGCAGTTTGATATTTTCTAATAGCATCTTGTAAAACAGTCATAACTAATTCATCGCTCTTATCTAAATACTGGGGCTTGTAAGCAACTTTTACTTTTTCAGAAACTGAACCTTCATCACTTTCAATAACATCAGCTAGAATCTTAACAAAGGAAGTCTTACCAATACCATTTTCACCTAAAATACCTACAACATCATGTTTGAATACTTCGCCAGCATTAACTTTTAAGTTAAACTTACCTAAGTTCTTCTTAATATCTGACCAAGATGTTAATAAATTTTGTTGGAATGATTCTTTAGGAGCTTTTTCAGGGAATTTAATTGCATGATCTCTAAATCTAACATTTTCATCCCTTAAGTAACCTGATAAATAAATATTAATACCAGCCTTAGTAGTTTTTGGAAGAGAAGTGATACCATAAGTAGCTTCTTTACCATACATTAGATGGATTAAGTCAGTCATATAATCAAGAATAATCAAATCGTGCTCAATCACCATAACAGCAGTATTTTCATTTGCTAATTTTTTAATAAATTGTGAAACTTTAATTCTTTGTTTAATATCAAGATAAGAAGTTGGCTCATCGAATAGATAGAAGTTTGCATCTTTCATAACTGTCGCAGCAATAGCAACTCTTTGAAGCTCACCACCGGAAATCTTATCAATATCATTATCCATAATGTGTCTTAATGATAAATCGTCAAGAATATCATTTAAAATACCTTTTTCATCAACCTTTTCAAGTAAATCTCTTACAGTTCCTTTAATTTGTTGAGGAATCAAATTTACTTCTTGAGGTTTGTATGCAACTTTAATTTCACCAGCTCTTAATCTTTCAAAAAAGATTTGCGCTTCAGTTCCTTTAAAGAATTTAATTAAATCGTCAGATGTTGCTTCGTAGTCATCTTTACCAAAGTTTGGCTTCAAAATACCACTAAGAACTTTCATTGCAGTTGATTTACCAATACCGTTTCTACCAATAATACCAACAACCTTACCAAAGATAGGAATAGGTAAATTATATAGATGGAATCCGTTCTGACCATACTTATGAATGATTTGAGAACCTAATTCTTCTGGAAGATTAATTATACTAATTGCATCATAGGGACATCTCTTAGGACAGATACCACATCCAATACATAGTTCTTCGTTGATTGACGCTTTACTATCATCATTTACAACAATACAATCTTTCCCAGTTCTATTTACAGGACATAACTTTTGACATAAGTAATTCCCGCATTCAGTAGGATGACATTTTTCTTGATTTACAACAGCAATTCTTGACATGAATCAAAAAGAAAAAAAGATTATTTAAAAACTTTACCCAGATATTACAACAAGTTAAATGTTTTTAAAATAAAAATCACATAAATCAATAGAAGCATAATTCCTTCCCATTTGTTAATTTCTTTATATTGAATTATTAATACAAATGAAATTGAAGCGATAATTAAAAAAGGAATTGCAATTGAAAGTAATGAAGGTGCAACAATCAATGTTTTAAAAATTGCAGGAATACCAACAACCGCTAAAATATTAAAAATATTAGAACCTAATATATTACCAATTGCCATTTCTACATTATTTTTCTTAATTGAAGAAATACTAACCATTAATTCAGGTAATGATGTTCCAAAAGCAACAACACTTAACGCAATCAATTCTTTACCAATGCCAACTAATTCTGAAATATTAGTCACAGCTTTAATAGTGAAATTTGCACTCAGCATAATAAAAAATAAACTAATAACTAAAGTCAAATATTCTTTAAAAATATCCATTCTAGAAATATGTTCAATTTGTTCAATCTCTTCATCAAGACCAGCACCCTTTTTCTTAATAGTATAAAATAAATACAGTATTAAAAATGTCAATAAAATAATTCCTTCAAAAAATTTAATTGAACCATCAAGTGCAAAAACAATCAATAAAGATGTAGCAATGAAAAAAATAGGAATATCTACTTTTGCAGCATTATACTTTAATTTGAATTTTTTACTAAACATTGCAATAACTCCAAATACTAATAGTATATTTGCAATATTTGAACCAACAACAGTACCTGTAACAATTTCAGAATTATTCTGCATAATAGCAGCAATAGATGAAACTAGTTCAGGAAGTGAAGTTCCAATTGCCATAATAGTTACACCAATAACAAATTTTGGTAATTTGTAATACAATCCTAACTCTTCTGAAGAATCAGTAAAGATATCTGATGACTTAACTAAGATAGCTAAACTAACAATAAAAATGATAATCCAAATTAATAAACTTAACATAAAGATGATTTAATTTCAAATTGCTTTTAAACATTTCGAATTAATAATGAATCAAAAGCTTTTAATACATAATACCATACTTAATTTTTATGGGACAAGTAGACACAAGTAATATGTCTCCTGAAGAAATATCAAAACTTCAACAGGAAAATTGTATTTTTTGTAAAATTGCAAAAGGAGAAATACCTGCTAAAATTATGTACAAAGATGATAAATGTACTGCATTTCTAGATATCAATCCTGCAACACTAGGCCACATTCTTTTAGTTCCAAATAAACATTATCCTTTATTCCCACAAATCCCTGATAAAGTTCGAACTCACCTAATGATGATTGCAAAAAGATTATCTCAATCTTGCCTTAAAGGTTTAAAAGATAAAGATTGTGGAGGAACATCAATCATGGTTGCAAACGGAGCGATTGCTGGTCAAAGAGCACCTCATGCATTAATTCATGTTATTCCTAGATACCCTAATGATAAATTATCAAACTTTCAACTACCTGAAAATAAAATTGATGATGAACAACAAGGTATGATTGCTAATGTAATTATTAAAAAAATAAATGAAACATTAGGCAAAGAAATCCCATTCATAAATACTAAACAAATTAGAGACGATAATAATAAACAAACTGAACAAAAACCTTCCACTAAAACAGAAGAACCAGTTCAAATAAAACCTGAAGAGATTAAAGAAAAAGAAATTGCTCCTCAAGTTAAAAAAGAAAATATCGAACCTAAAAAAACAATTCAACAAAAACCCGCTGCAAAAGAAGATAATAAAACAGATTTAGACAAAATTTCTAAATTATTTGGTGTTTAACTATGGCTGATTGTAATTATTGTCAAATTATTGAAGGAAAAATCAAAGCAAACATCATTTATGAAGATGAAGTATGTTTAGGTATTCTAGAATCAAAGCCTGCAGTCCCGGGACATGTTAGAATTATTACAAAAGAACACTATCCTATTTTTGAACAAGTTCCAGATAAAACTTTAGAAAAAGTTTTTGAAGCATCAAATGTAATTTCATCAATTCTATTTGAAGTATTAGGATGTCAAGGAACTAATATCTTAGTTAATAATGGTTATACTTCAAATCAAGTAACACCACACTTTTCAGTTGACATTTTACCAAGACAAGAAAAAGATGGTATAAATTTAGATTGGGAAATGAAACCTGCAAGTAAAGATGAAATTGAGACTGCAGATTTAATGTTATTAAATATAACAAAAGATATTTTCATTCCAAAAGAAAAAACAAAACCTATTGAAATTAATACAAAACCTGAAGTAGTCGAAGAAGCAAAAAAAGGCGAAATTGATTATCAAGTTGAACAATTAAATAGGATGCCTTAGAATTTTAAATTAATTTTAACAATAAAAAAATAAATAAAATAAAAATCAACTAATTTAGTTGATATTTTTCTTAACTTTTGCAGCTCTAATTAAACCAGAAAATACAGGAGCAGGTTTAAAGATTGATGACTTAAACTCAGGATGAGCTTGAGTTGCTACAAAATATGCTTTATCAGGAAGTTCAATAAATTCCATTAATTTTCTATCAGGAGATTTACCTGAAAATACAAGACCAGCATCTTCAATTTTTGAAATAAATTCAGGATTAACTTCATATCTATGTCTATGTCTTTCAAGAACAGATATATTATCACCATATAATTTTGATACCAGAGAACCTTCAGTTAATTTAGCTTCATAATCACCAAGACGCATTGTTGCACCATAATTTTTAAGTTCTAAATTTTTCTTTTGTTCAGGTAAAATATCAATCACAGGATGTTTAGATTTAGGATCAACTTCTGTTGAATTAGCATCAGTCATACCGCAAACATTTCTTGCATATTCAGTTACTGCTAATTGCATTCCATAACATAAACCTAAGAAAGGAATATCTTTAGTTCTACAATGTTCAATTGCTAAGATCTTACCCTCTACTCCTGATGAACCAAATCCTCCCGGAACAATAATTGCATCACACTCAGATAATTTTGATAAACTATCTTTATTTTTCTCAAATTCTTTAGAATTAAACCATTTAAGTTCAACTTCAACATCTTCGTTCCAAGCTGCATGTTTAATTGCTTCAATTACAGAAACGTATGAATCTTTCAAAACAAAATCTCCAATATCAAAATATTTGCCAACAACACCAACTTTAACTTTTTTATCAAATGATTTAATTTTTGAAATCATTTCACTTAATTCATCTAATGTATTTGATTTATATCCTAACTTGAAAAAATCTAATAATTTTTCGGATAAATTTTGTTTTTCAAATACTAATGGAACTTCATAAATAGATTCAACATCAGGAGATGAAATAACATAATCTCCAGCAACGTTACAAAATAATGAAATCTTATCTTTTCTTACATCATCAACAGGTTGAGATGATCTTGTAACAATGAAATTAGGTTGAATACCTTGAGCATTTAATGCACGAACAGAATGTTGAGCAGGCTTAGTTTTCATTTCACCTAAATTACCTGGTACAGGAAGATATACAACATGCACAAAACAAATTTCTGCACCTTCAAGTTTCATTTCCCTTAATGCTTCTAAGAATAATACATTTTGATAATCACCAACAGTTCCACCAACTTCAATTAAAGTAAAATCTGCATCATTATCTTCAGAAGATGTTCTAATTCTTCTTTTAACTTCATCAGGAATATGAGGTACAACTTCAACACATTTACCTTGATATTCTAAATTACGTTCTCTTTGAATTACAGTATAATAAACTTGACCAGTTGTTAAATTATTTTTTTTAGAAAATGCTTTACCCATGAATTTTTCATAAGTTCCTAAATCTTGATCAGTTTCGCCACCATCATATGTTACGAAAACTTCACCATGTTCTGTAGGTCTCATTGTTCCAGCATCTAAATTGATGTATGGATCAATTTTAATCATATTAACATTATAACCTTGTTCTTGTAGAATTTTACCAATAGATGCAGTAACTACGCCTTTACCAAGTCCTGATAAAACGCCCCCAGTTATTGCTACAAATTTTGTCTTTTTACCCACAGAATTATTTTTATTTAGCATAAATAATGTCAGAAGAAATCTTATATCTATACTGTTTACCACGAGGGTACTACATCAAAAAGGGTATAAAAAATTAATGAAAAATAATTAAAATCCAAAGCCCTTAAGAAGGCTTGAAAAAACATGAGCTCCATCAAAACCACCAATTGGAATCATGTTAAATCCAAATAAAAATAAGTTCAGATTTCTTGCTAAAACCAAGTAAGGTAAATATTTACGATCCACATTTCCATACTTAATCAATAAATATGATACAATAAAAATTACTAAATTTACAAATGGACCCATAAATGCAATTGCAGCACTTTGAAAAGGTGTTAAAGCACCAGAATATCTAACATATGCAGGAACAAAAATAATAAATGGGAAATTTGCTAACTTCAAAACTAACGCTAAAACAAGACCAAACTTAGATGCGAAAAATTCTGCACTTGCACCAAAAAAAATTGCTGTAAACTTATGACCTAATTCATGTAAAATAATTGCAGGTGCTACAACAAATAGTGTGAAAAATAATCCTTGTTTATTTAATTTAAAACCTTTAAAGATAGAAGTTCTTGAAGAATATTGAGCTAAGGGATCATATTTTTCTTTAGTAGTTGTTTGAACTTTTGACCTTGTAAATACATCTTTAAATACAAAATATAATACTGCAACCATCAAAAAAATATCTAATAATTCCCTTAAATTAAAAATCATACTAAAATATAATTAAGTTTTATTTATATTAATTTTCTTTTTAGAATTTAAAAATATTTTAATCTACCAATAAACAAATTTATAAAACAAACTACATAACTTATTTTTATGGTTGAAAGAGCTAATGAAGGAGATTTAGTAACTATTGATTATACTGGTTGGATTAAAGGAAATGACGAACATTTTGATACAACAGAAGATAAGAAACCTCTTCAATTTAAATTAGGTAATAATCACACTATTCAAGGTTTTGAAGATGCAATCAAAGGTATGATTGTAAGTGAAGTTAAAAAAGTTGAAATTCCAATGGAACTTGGATATGGACCTAGATTAAATGAATTAGTTATTAAAATGCCAGAAACAACTTTAAGTGGACAAATAATACCAGAAGTTGGAAAAATTCTAGCGATCAAATCACCTCATGGAAATATCATGCCAGGTAAAATTGTTAAAATGGAAAATAAAGAATTAACAATTGACATGAATAAACCATTAGCAGGACATGATTTAATTTTCAAAATAAAGTTATTAGAACTTGAGAAAAAATAAAATGACAGACTTAATAGCATGCTTATCAGTTGGAAAAGGAACTTGGAATGAAGTTGAAAATTTAGTTAATAGTAAAGAATTTTCTAATATTTATTTAATTACAAATGTTCTGATAAAAGAAAAATTAAATGAATTTAATGTTAAAGATGAAAATATTAAATCAAAACTTAAAATAATTTTAATCAATCCAAAAGATAATATAAGTAAAATCATAGACGATATTAATAATTCATTAAAAGGTAGAATAACTGATTTTGATGTTGCGGTAAATCTTAACTCAGGAATTGGAAAAGAACACATGGCAATTATTTCTTCAATCTTAAAATTAGGAACTGCACTTAGATTAGTAAAATATGAAAATGGAATTAAAGAAATCTGATATAATTAATACTAATTTTATTCTAGGCACGGCAGGATGTATTAACAAATGTGTTTTTTGTGGTGGATCTAAAAAAAAAGATTCTGCAAAAAGTATTGAATTTGAATTTAATAAATTAAAAAAGATAGCTAAAGAAAATGATAATATTTTATCAGTAGAAATTAGCGGAAATGACCCTGGAGAATATCAAGATTTACCTGAAATTATAAAAAAAATAAAAAAAATAACTAAATGCAATGAATTAATGTTATCAACGCATGGACAAACATTAAAAGATGAAAATTTTCTAGTACATTTAATAGAAGCAGGATTAACTAAATTAAGAATTCCTATATATGGACATAATGCTAAAATTCATGATTCAATTACTAAATATGATGGAAGCTTTCAAGAATTGATGGCTGCATTTAATAATATTAACAAATACAAAGACAAGATTGAAATTCAAATTACTACAATATTCTTAAAAGAAAATCAATATAACTTAAAAGAATTAATTTATTTCATGAGTAAAATGGATTTTGCAACGCATTATTCAATAAGTCTTGCAGGATTCGTACCTGAAAAAAAATTCTTTATCCAATCAATACCTAACTTTGATGATTTAAAAAAAGTTTTACCCGAAATAATTGATTATGTAAAACAAAAAAAAATGAATGTAGGTTACTTCCATTTTACAAACTGTTTAGCAGAGAATATAGAAATTACAGAATTCGTTACTCCTTTTAGAGGCTATACTCATTTTGGTTTGATGAATTTAGATAAGCCATCATATTTACAAAATATAAAAACTAAAGAATGTGAAAAATGTGACTACCTCAATACATGTCCAGGATTTTTAAAAACATATGTTGAAAATGGATATTTCAAACCAAAAGCGATAAATAAAATAAAAAATTAATTTAATATTTTCTTAATTTTATTAATATTTAATTCCGCTGATTCTCGACCACGTTTAATAAATTTAGCAGATTTTCCAAAATCAGATATTTTAAGATCATGAAGATCAGGATTAATTTTAATAGTTTTTTCGGGATACGTGATTTTTAATTTTGATTTATGGAATAATACAAACATTTGTTCTAAAATATCTTGAATATTTGGCCTCTTACCTAAATCAATAAAATCATTATTTACATCAACCATAATTATTAAATCATAATCATCAGGAACTAAATGATCTGCTGCAGCAGATGCTACTCCACCATCAACAAGCATTTCATCATGATGAGTATATGGAGTAAAAATACCTGGAATACTTAGACTTGCACGAACAGCATCAACAACATTACCTTTCTTAAATATTACTTCAGAACCGTCACGAATATTAGTGGCATTGATTATTAATGGAATTTTTAATTCACTGAATATTGTTGATCTACCAACAATTGATGACATAATAGAAATTGCTTTTGCACCTTTAATCAAACCTGAATAATTTAATGAAAAATCTTTAATAGAAATTAAATCAGGTATTTTTACATTAATATGTTTTTTTAAATTTGTAAGGTCTCTATCCATAGCATATGATGCACCAACGATTGCTCCCATACTAGTTCCAACAATTAAATCAGGAACAATACCATTCTCTTCAAGAACTTCAATTACTCCTATATGAGCAAAACCTCTAGCAGCACCACCGCTTAAAACAAGTGCAACTTTCTTATGATCTAATTCTAGATTTGACCATTTTTTTAGAAGTTTTTTTCTTTTAACTTTAACAACTTTTTTCTCTAAGAATGAATTTGATGAAGTATCTACTTCCTTTTCTTCATTATAATGATTTTCAGGATAGTAAATTTGACGCTTCTTAAGCATTAGTTTCACCAAAGTAACTTACATAGACACGAAATCCTTTATCTTTACAAATAAATTCAGCATTGCCATATAATTCTTTCATAATTTTTTGAAATGATTCTCCACCTTTATTATGTCTTGCAATAATTTGTAAACATCCACCTTCTTTTAAATGAAGCTTAGCTTGTTCAATCATATCAATACAAATTTGTTTACCAGCAGTTTGTGGAGGATTTAATAAAATTGTATTAAATTTACGATCATCAGTAATTGCAGAATATGAATTACCTTGAAAAACATCAAATCTTGTTCTTGAAATTTTATTAAGAAATATATTCTTTTTAGCAAGCATTACTGCACGCTTATTAATTTCAACCATTGTAACTTTGATATTTTTATAATATTTTGCAAGCGAGATTCCAATTGGACCATAACCTGAACCCAAGTCTAAAACATCCCAACCATCTTCCATAATACAATTTTCAATTAAAATTTTAGAACCTTTATCTACTCTTGATTTAGAAAATACGCCAGAACCTACATAAAAATCTAATAAATTACCTTTAATTCTATCAGAAATCTTACTAAGATTCAATTCGCTTGTTTGATTTTCAGAAAAATAATGTGACATAAAAAATAAATAAAAAAAAATTATTTAAATAACTTTTGTAATTATTGCTCCATAATGCCAAGCATTGAATAAGTAAATCGTTCTGCAGCTAAAATTACATCATCACTAGTTACACCATTAATTGTATAACAAGATCCATCTTGAGTGATTTTAGTTTCATTTGCCATGTTAAAAATTAAAACAGCAACATTATCTTTTGCATCGGAACAATCAACAACAGGAACATTAACAGTTTCTAAATATTCTTCAGGAACAGTACCTTTAAACAAAGCAGCTTGAGCAGGGATTTTATATTCGAAGAAATCTCCAAAGAATCTACCAATTTGACTTGCAGCAATAGCAAATCTTGAATTATCTTCAGGTTTTTCAACATTACCAGGGAATGTTAAATAAATTTGTTCAATACCAGTACTTACTAGTTTTTTAACATCACCATCAATAGGGATATATTCTAAATCAGTAGGTCTTGCTCTAAACTCAAATTCGTAAATTCCACCAGTTTCAAGGATAAATAAATTACACTTAGTAAAATTACCTGCACTTGTACAGTTAAATCCATTATAATCATAATTTTCTAATGTAAGTGGTTCAGTAACTTCATCAACTGATTTTTCTGAATCATATACAATGTAAAAAATTATTAAAAAAGTCAAAAGTACTAAACCTACAACTTGTATGAAAAAAGCAATATTACCTTTTACTTCCATATCATCATGTTCAGATTTTTTTGAAATTTGTTTTTTTTCAACCATTTTATTCTTCACCAATAACACCTAATAATTCGTATTGAATAACATCTCTATACTGTAATAGATCAGAAGTTTGAGTTGCTACCATTTTAATACAATTAGGATTTTCATCAACAATATTAATTGATCTTTCATCACCCATTTCAAATGAAATAAATGGGAATGCAGCAGTTGCATTATTACAACTTACAACAGGAGTTTGATTATAAGATTCGGATGCTTCACTAATACCTAGACCCATTTGTTTATTTATTTTTAATAAAAATTGAGCTAAATCTCCAGCTAACATATTAATAAAATTTAAAGTAGTTTCATCTTGTGTTGGATCAACTAAAACAATAATACCAGCAGAATTTTTTAATAGCTGAGTTATATCAGTAGGAAGATCAACAACTAATGAATCAGGAGCATAATAGAAAATGTGAGTATTTTCTCCTTCATTAAGTTCATAATAAGGATATCCATCTTGAAATTTCTTATAAATTTTGAAACCATTCATCTTAATAAGAGAATCATTACTAGATCCACCCATCATAGATACAACTGCCACCATACTTCCGATCATTAATACTAAAATGAACCAAGACATAATTACAGTTAAGTTGAATTTATTCTTTTTTCTATGCATAAAATAAAACTAAATAAAAATTATTTAAAAACTTATTGATATTTACTCCTTAATTTTACGCATTCGCTTCAAATAAGACTCAATTTTCTTCTTAATTAGAGCTTTACGTTCTTCAGGAACATCTAAAGAATCAACTTCTGCATCAATATCAAATTCTGGAACTTGAGTTAATGTACCTTCAAATTCATAACCAGCTTTTGCAACTTGAGCTTCTAATTCCTGAGCTGCAGGAGAATTAAATTCTTTCATTGCTGGGAATTTAGTGATACAATCAGCACCTTTTTTCAACAAATACTCGATATTATCAACTTTATTTTTCCAGATACCTGCATGAATAGAAATTTCAGGAAAATCTTGTTTAGTTTTTTCAATCCATTCACCTTGATACTCTTTTGACGGACTTTCATAGTTTTCAAATACAGTACCTTTGTGAGGATTTAAAGAATAGTAATGAATTTTAGAAATGCCATACTTTGCTACAAAATCCCTTAGTAAAGGATAATCCTCAATAGTTTCACCCATACCTAGAATAATAGTCATAGCTTTTTGTAAACCATATTTATCTGCATTCAATAAAGTTTCTTGAATAGGACCTAATGGTTTTGATGGACATACATAATCGTGTAATTTAGGATTAACAGTTTCAACTGCTGCAGCAATTCCTTTTAGATATGGTGAAAACATTTTTAGTTCTTCGTCAGTTAATTCACCAACATTAATCCAAACTTTGTCACCATATACTTTTGTAATTAAATCAAGTAAATTTACAAATTCTACATTTTTGTAAGCATTACATCCACCACTAACGAATCCAATATCCCAACCTAATTTTTTACAAAGAACTACTTCTGCTAAAATGGATTCAATCCGTCTTCTTGCAACTCTCTTAGTATCTTTTGGAACTGTTGACATATAACAATATTTACAATCACCTTTGTCACAGGACCAACTAAAGAAAATTGCTCTTGAAAACCATGTTTTATTTACCATTTTAAATTACCTAATCGACAAGAAATTAAATTTATTTATAAATTATTGCTTAAATTAGAATAAGAAAAATAATAATAAAAAGAAAATTTATTTCTTTTTAGTTGTTTTAGATTTTGAAGTTTTCTTTTTTACAACTTTCTTTTTTTTAGGATGAAGTTCTTTTTCAAGAGCCTTTTCATCTTTTACTTCCTCTTTCATTAAATGATATAATGTAGGAATCAAGAAGATTGCACCTAAAACAATTAATGGATAACTGAATGGTAAGAAAAATGTTGATAACATTAAACCAAATCCAACACCAATTAAAATATTACTTGTTGCAAGTAATGCATAATGTAAAATTGACAGTTCTGTTTTAATAATTTTTTTTGCTAAAGCTTTTCTCATACATACTTTTAGAACAATCGGATTTAAAAAGATTACTAAAATAGTTATTCTTATGAAATATTTAGAACATACAATTATAGGATTAATTATTAATTTACCAATTGCAATATATCTATTTAATTCTGAAATAAAAAATAATATGTTATTACTTTTTCCAATCCTATTTACTATAATGTTATTCAATCTATTGCCTGACATAGATAGTAGAAATTCTAAAATATCTCAATTTTTTCACACTACATCAATAATTATCATAATTTATTCTTCATATAATTTAATGAATAATATTAATATAGAATCAATTTTAATGTTAGTTTCAATAATTCTTCTAGTTGTATTACAGTTAATTCATTCTAAAAATAGTCAAAGTCATCGTACTTTTGGTCATTCAATTAAATTTCTAGTTATTTCAATTATTTTGTATTATTTAATAACAGATTCAATTAAATTTGCAATTCTTTCACTTACATGTCTATTAA
>PPCM01000972.1_pt1 | contig 15886 bp, 7 predicted proteins | sample 1555541 | NCBI WGS metagenome assembly PPCM01 (sample SAMN05284479, study PRJNA326546) | Marine sediment metagenome, whole genome shotgun sequencing project. | isolation source: marine sediment | place: Germany: Wadden Sea | collected 2012-09-05 | reverse complement strand
CACAAACGCCACGGGCACTCTTACACCACGCCACTGGATGATACCGCGGATAACGTGCCCGAGTACGTGACGCTGGGCGCCAGAGTGTCTCACCTCGGCCGGACGGGCATTGTAAGGTACATTGGCCCGCGACCCGAGTCATTTGGCGTGTTTGTCGGCGTTGAACTCGATGTAGGGTGCGGCAACGCCGAGTTGGGTGACGGAGCGGTTCTAGGCAAGAGACTCTTTGGCCCAGTTGCCCACGGTGCGGCGATGTTCGTCAAGCCGAGTCTCCTTGCCGCCGAATCGGGGCAGAACAGGAGCAGCGTCGACTACGAGGGGTACGTCTACTTCACATCAATGGCGGGGCTCACGGCGGCCGTGGTGCTCATTCAACGGTGCATACGGCGCTTCCTTGTTGCCAAGTCCGCGGAACAGGCCCAGAGGTACCAATCGCACGCGTCCACGCGTGACTTCGCCGCAGTCGATGTCCACGCTCAAGGTATGGCCCACGAGTGCACAGAGAACACCGCCAGCGCGCTTGTCTCTCCCTTCAACAACGCGACGGACAAGCATCGTGCCATCTTCGCATATTGCACTGCCCGCATTCGGTACGACACTGTCGCCTTCTTTGGCAATGATGAATCGACGCCCCAGGACGGCGAGACCGTGCTACGGTGCCGCACTGCCATGTGCGGGGGATACGCCAACGCATACGTGCTCCTCGCCAGGAGGGCCGGGCTCACTGTTGAGACGGTGTCGGTCTACGCCAAGGGCTTTGGCTACACCTGGCACCATCATGGAGAGAGCCAACCACGCCGCGCTGGCTGTTGAGGCCGACGGTGTGACCTCCTTCATGGACCCCACGTGGGGTTTGGGTCACATCAGGGACGATGGCCGGTTTGAGGCGCGCTTCAAGCCGCACTACTTCATGATTCGTCCCAAGACGTTCGTGATGTCACACTACCCCGAGAACAACAAGTATCTCCGGCTCCTAGACGGCAGCGCTCCCCTTGCGTCACTTGAGGGCTTCCGCAACACCCCGCCGCCACTCACCCTCCAGCAATTCTTCGACAAAGCTCAGGTGTCGTCGTTCGCGCTTGATCGCGGCATCTCGCTCGGCCGCAGCCACCGTGACTCAATAATCGCCGTTGACCACACCGAAACGCCCGAGTTGTGGCTCAGCATGCGACACCCGAGGAAGATGCGGGTCAAGGCCTACTTGAAGGGGCGCGACGGGCCCACCGTCAACGCGTGCACCCGCACCAAGTACCACTGCCCGTCCTCCTCGGCCTTTGCGGTGACGCGCGTTGGCATCACGCTGCCCGGCGCCGGCACGTACGAGCTCAAGCTCATGGTGTCACGGCCAGAGGTCACTGTCATCGAGCCTGTGGTCTTCTATCGCGTGGACGTCGCGGGGGGCCCGTCCGTCGAGGAGCACGGGTACACAGTGCCTGCGGCGTCTCGGAGACCAAAGGTGTTCGGGATCGGAGACGACTTGCTGACCTCATTCGAGCCGCAGCGGCCGATTGACTGTGAGGAGACGAGATTCACTGTCTTATTGCGATCGGAGCTCGAACCCGCAACCTACGTTGATCGCCTGTCAGTCTGTGGCCAAGTGATGAAGCAGCACCCCCAAAACCCGCACCAATTCACCGCAACAGCCACTCCGTCGTTCCTAGCGACCGCGATCTCGCTTCTCCTCGCGCCCGTGGAGAACTCAACCACGCGTGACGTCATGGTCAAATGGGAGATGAACGGCGACACCCGGGCGGACCGAGAGGCCGCCGTGTCGAGCATCTTCAGGCTCCGCAGCGGTGCAGTCGACGGCGACACCGTGCGCGCATCCCAGGACGTTCGGGATGGCTTCATGGCCAACTGCACGCTCCTCGCAGACGAATTCACTGACGGAAAGTTTGTCTCTCGTGACAACCCGCTGTCGGTGACGGTGGCCGACGGGGGCTCCTTCTCCGTCGACGGCGTGGGCGGCCCGGCATTCTGCGTTCCCACAGAATCCGGTTACGACGTGCAGGTCTTCCGCCCTGCAGACTCGACCGGACCCTCCGTCGTCAAGGTCAACATGTTTATCGGGGCGGACAACGTTTATATCGGCACACTCCAGGTCACCGCCCACAGAATCGACCCCAAACTCACCACGTTCGGGGCTGGCACCGCGGCCGGCCTCCGAGTGATCGCCCCGGCCGACCTCAACCCCAAGAAGGGTGGGACACTCATATTGAAGTTCAACGAGTCATTCAGCCCGGACAACATCGCACTGTATATCGATGGAAGTCCCAAGGGCGAATTCATCTTTGGGGACGGGCAATACGCCATAGACGTGCCCGTGACAGACGATACGGTCACCGTGTTCGCGTTCAATGGGATCAATGGCAGCGGGATGTGTAAATGGACATGAGGCACCGGCGTGTTGGTTTTGGACGGCGCCGTCTGCCTTATTGACATGGGGTTCCAATTTTTGAAAATCAACTGCCGCAGAAGAGCGACAATCGTTCAGCACGGAGGTCGATGGTCCCCACACCGCGAATCAGGCCCTTACAAGCGGGTCGCGCCGATCCACATCGCCATCTTCAACGATCCCGAAACAGTCACCGTCCTCGCCCGACACAGGGCCGACCTCAACGCCTTGTAAGGTAGGGTAAGGTAGAGAACGCAAGCAAAGCAGGTAAAAACTGAGCTACAATATACGAATTTAGTTTGAGTTAGGTTTCATTAACTACCGCGACCTAGTGAGTCTGAGAGAGCTCCTCCAAAAGCCCGAGGACCTGGTCCAGCTCCATGTCGACGTCTGCTTTGGCTACGATGTCCGCCTGCACGTTACGGGGGAACGAAAGGAGCTCCTCCACGACATCGCCGTCGATGAAGCCACGCGGCTCGATCTCGGGGGTCTTGTCACTGAAGTACGCCCGGAAGAACTGGTGGGAAATGGTGATGTTGACGCCAGCTGTCAGCTCGGCGATGGTCAGCTCCAGGTTGTGCAGCGCGCTGTACATCTTGGGCGTGATCCGGTTGATCACACCGACCGACCCCGCCGACGTTGAGAAGACGACCTCGGGCACGATGCCTCGGTCACTGCTGGCCTCCACACCCAGCGCGGACAGGGCACCGGGCGTGAATGAGTTGATCTGCTGTCCGAGGTGATAAGACGCGACATTCTCCAGCAACGTGCGCTTCTCACCACCGCCGTCGGGTGTCTTGGTGACAACGAACACGTTTCTGAACGAGTCGGCGACCAGGAACGTGTCATCGCTTATCATGTGGATTGCTGTGGTCCAGACGGGGTTGTAGTCCATCGCGACCTCCTCGAGTGCGGTTCCGGCAGCGTTGAGTTGCAGTAGTGTGACACTCTTGAGTACATCGCCAATGAGGATTCGGTGGCCCAACGATCTCACCTTAACGCAGAGAATCATGCCGTAGTACCCGATATCGGCCGTCAATGACGCCTGCACTGCATCCCACTTCAGAAGAAGGACCTTGCTGTCCAGAGCAACCACCACGCGACCATCAAAGAACGAGCAGAGGTCATACACGGCCAGTCCGTTGACCTGCCACATCCCGACCTGGGTCAATCCTGTCTCCGTCATCGAGTACACGTACACCCGACCCCGGCGCGCGTCGACCTCCTCGGCGTACGCGAGGGTCGTGCCCACCACCACGTACTCGGGCCCGGTGCGCCCCAGCGATGTTGAGATGATGGCCGAGACCATCTCGTGGTCATCATACGTCAGACGGCCCACCTCGGCCATCGTCGTGCCGTGCAGGACAATCAGCGACGATGCCTCAGACTCGATGCCCTCCTTAGCGACCACCGCGACAGTCCCCACGACGATGGCCTTAGTGTCCTTGTGACGGACGATCCTGCGAGGCAGCTCCCCGAGGTGATTGGTAGTGATCTGCATCCTTTGTACAGGGTCAAGCGCGCACACCGTGACCCCGCCCTGCCCCCCCGTAAGGAGCACATCGTGGGTCCCAGCGGCGGTCGTGATGTGAGCCATCGTAGCGCAGTGCGGGACGTTCTCAACGGGTAACTTGGCAGCCGAATGGAGCAGGCGGCGCGCGGTGCCGTAGATGAGGGTGGGTGACGGGGCCAGCGCCAGCATGAACGAGGATCGGTGGGGGGCTGTAAGGGTGACTGCTCCCTGGGCCTGGAACACCGTGTGGCACGGGATCAACGGGAAGTGACGATTACCCAACGCGAGGGGGCCGGCGTCGGTCTGGACGAACGCCGCGTCCGCCCGGATGTACTGGGCGAGTGACCCGTCAAGCATGCTGGCCAACAGGTAGTCCGCGGTGCTGTCCGATCCGTGCCCTTTGGGAGGGTCGAAGCGGACGAGAGCGAGGCTCTTGACGAGGCCGCAGTCCGGGTCGATGGTCTGGTCCTCCGTCTGCCCCGAGATGTTGATGATCTGGATCTCGGACCGGTACCAGGTAGCGAGCGCCAGTACCGGCTGCGGCATGAACGAGGCGATAGCGAGGGCGGACGGCGGGGTCTCGGTGAGGCGAGTCATGACCAGGGACAGGGTGGTGTCCAGCACATAAACCGCTGCAGACGTCGCCACCGCAATCAGTCCGAGGACGCCGCGACCCGCGTCGGTGGCGGCGATGGCTATGCGGCCGTCCTCCGGCGGGCTCCACACGGAGGCACCACTGATGACTCGGGTGGGGGTGATCTGTACAGGCGCCTCGGGGGTACCAGCGGCCAGCAGGGTGCGTTCATCGGTGATGAGGTGGGGCGGATCGACCCTGGCAATGGTCTCACCAAGCGTCAAGGCCATGGTCGACTGACTGAACGACATGACGACGATAGACGGCTGGGTGACGTCGGTCTCAAGCGTCCACATCCCAGACGGCGGCCGACACGGCAGCTGGGCCAGCATCGATGCCCCCACACCCTTGCTGAGCGTCCGGAGCGTACCGTCTTGGAAGCCGCCCGAGCAGGTGACGAGTCCGCCCTGGTCCGTGGCCGTGTGGATTGCATCTGAGATAGGTGCCGTGTTGGGGAAGGTCTCCAGGACTGTCAGGCAGGACCCGGAGGCGTCGGGCTCGGGGTTGATGCGGACGAGCTGGGAGTCGCCGTAGAACGACGCTGTGAAGAACACCGAGTTATCGATGTACTGCATGGCGTGAGGGATGGCACCCGTCCCCAGCAGCTCCACGCGGACCTCATAGGAGGACCCCTCACCGGTCACTGACACCAGGTGCACCCGACCCGTGTGGTCCCCGACAAGGATTCGGTTCGAGTCGACGGTCGCGAGGGAGTTAACCATCAACGGGGCGTGCGGGAACGATGTGCCCTCCTCCACGGCTGTACGGGGGTTGGCAAACGTCACAAACTGCTCGCCGATCCGGAGGAAGCCGTCAGCCACGGGGTACACACGGCTGACGATCGACTCCACGGGGATGGGCTGTGAGATGGGGCCGTTCACAGCCTTCCGCTCTGAGAAGGAGATGGCCAACGTGGTAATGAACTTGGCGTGTGACGCATCCTCATAGAGCACGACCAGCGTCGGGACGTCGGTCGCTTGGGATGGGGGCAGGTAGCAAATGTCGTGAAGGAAAGTCATGTCGTCAAACAAGCGGACGTTGAAGGACTCCAGAACGCGCTGAGTACTGGTTGGCAGGCGGATAAACTTCATCATCGACGTGTAGGCATGGACAGCCATCACGGAATTCGTCGGATCGACGGCCGCCTTCAGGCCACACTCTGCAGGCCGCCCAACCTTATCCCGAATGTCCCCCGATAGCCGACATATAGGACGCTTCTCGGTGTGATCATATTCAATGACTAGCACGTTGTACTTGTCTGTTTGAACAATAATGCTGTCCGCAGTGGAGTCCTGTATCCGGAAGAGCTGGGCATAGGCGATACTACCCCGGATTGGGATAGAAAAGAGCAAAATAAGCCCATCTGACGTGACATCGAACACCTCAATTGAGCTGGTCTTGCTAGAGTAAAGATGACAACACAAAAACAAACACTAGAAGAAGATTCAGGCCATCAGAGCAACTGTGCGTGAACGTACCAACCAATACATGGCTGATAAACGTACTCGGGTGTGCCGTAGCAACGTAGTATCGGTCGTCGGGCGCTGCTTTGGTCATTTGCTTTGTACTGTTTATGAAATCGTCGGTGTGTTTGGCTTCGTTATTTAAGGGGGCAACAGCCGATGCCTGATCGGCTCGAGTTATCCAACTTGACGGGTTGCTTAACCAGGAAACCACTGAATTATAAACATATCAGTCCCGCTGCGCAGGGGTGATATCGTCATCCATACGAGCTCCTCCACCCACTCCCAGTCCCCACACCAACACTGCGGGTCGGTAGCCCGCGCCTTCTGGCGGGGACTGAAGCTGCAGCGGTGCTCATCAATCAATACTGTAAATAGATATAAACATATCGAAACAAAAAATATGAGCGGGTCATGTGAGAGTACACAACGCATAGTATTATATGTGAATATTGGCGCGCTTCTCATGCAATTCTAACAGGGGTTTTTATAGTGAAGTGAAGTTCTGCAGTTTCTAATGCCACCTAAGCGTAACAGAAACCGTAAGAAGGGCGGGAACAAACCCAAGCCCCAAAACCCTAAGCCCGATGAGGCTCCTGCTCCTGAGCAACATGAGGAAACTGTTGTTCCTACTCAATCCGATGAGCAAACTGACGACGCGTCGAATGCCAGCGAGTGTGCCCCGAGCGATGTTGAAGATGACGTCATCGAGGCTGTTGCCGAGCCCGAAGGCCCCAAAGAGACGGAAGCAACCCCTTCTGTCGAGGAGGAAGAAGCGGAGCCTGAGACGGCCGAGGCCCCTGCTGAGGAGGTGACTGAGCCCGAGAGACTTGTTCACAACTCCGGTCAGTTCACAGTGGAGCGCAACCAGTTCCAGGCTGCCAAGTACTACTATGACAGTGTCATTGCTGCTCGCTGGCTGAACGAGGCTCTCGCGCAACTGAAGAGCCCCTACTCTGTCTGGAAGGAACAGATCCTTGCCCATCAGCTGATGGACGGCCACATCCTTGCCGCTGTGTCCGCTGTTGTTGACAAGAAAACCAAGATCAACCGCCCCGGGTCCAGCAACAAGTTCATGCACCGTGAGAACGTCTCGCGGTTCATTGCCGCATGTGGCATGGCCGGCGTTGACCCCGCGTCCACAATGGAAGTGGATGACATCGTTGACCTGAAGAACCCGTGGAAGACGGTCAAATGCATCATCGACTTCGCCCAGAAGGTCAACCTCGATGACATCGCCGTCCTGACCACCGCTGAGGCGTCCCAGGAGTACGATTTCCCGGCCGAGGACGAGATTGCGTCCTATGCCATCGATGTTGGTCGCGGCGAGGACCAGGAGATTGCTGCAGCTGTCATGGCCACCGAGGAGAAGCGTGACGCCGAGCGTCGCGCCCGGATGGAGGCCGCTAAGAAGGCTGCCGAAGAGGAGGCCGCTGCCAAGGCCGCCGAGGAAGAGGCTGCTGCCAAGAAGGCTGCCGAAGAGGAGGCCGCTGCCAAGGCCGCCGAGGAAGAGGCTGCTGCCAAGAAGGCTGCCGAAGAGGAGGCCGCTGCCAAGGCCGCCGAGGAAGAGGCTGCTGCCAAGAAGGCTGCCGAAGAGGAGGCCGCTGCCAAGGCCGCCGAGGAAGAGGCTGCTGCCAAGAAGGCTGCCGAAGAGGAGGCTGCTAAGGCCGCCAAGGAGGAGCCCGCCAAGAAGTCCCCTGTTGTGACGTCTCCGCCGCTGCCCGCCACTGAGATCCTCGTTGGCATCGACACCCGGATCGACACCAGTGCCGCCGTGTGCACATCGTTCGCCCAGCTGGTACGGGACTGCCAGGCCGAGGACCTGGCCTTCCTCGACGACCAGCAGCTCTTCACGGTGGCTCGTGTGTCCGATGGTGCTCCCATCATCCTCATCCAAGCTGCCACGTTCCACAAACTGACCAAGAAGGGCGGCGACGTGATGGACAGGCTCTTCTCGAGCTTCGTGCTGACCGTCAACGACCTGGCGCTCGAACAGGGCTTTGGTGAGGAGACCACTCCCAAGGACCATCCCGCGTTCATCTACCGTGCCGCTGTCATCGCTCTCGGCGGCGGCATCATCCCCGACCAGGCCCTGCTCAAGTGGCTGTCGATGGCCAACGCCAAGCTCCCCCGCACGTACCGCAAGGGATGCGCCGAGCTGGTGATCATCCACAAGTCCAACGCGCTCCGGACGCTGTTCCCGTTCCTTCGGGCATTCGGCGTTATTTCGGTCAAGTTCGTCAGCAAGGTGAAGCCCATCAAGCTTAAGGGCAAGACACCCGTTGCTGCTGAGCTCGCAGCCCACTATGCTGTGGATGAAGGTGTTTTCGGCGTGTAGATAAAGGAAGTAGCGTGTCGGTCATTTATTCTAGTTGCTCCAATTGACGTGGAACACTCCATCCTTATCGGTACGCTTGAAGGTGTGGGCACCAAAGCAGTCCCGCATGCCCTGGATCATGTCTTGCGGCAGACGAGGAGCCACAATCTGGTCGTAGTAGCCGATCGCTGACGTGAAGGTGGCGAACGGGGTGCCAGACAACACAGCATCGGCTACCACCTGGCGCAGGCCCTGAATGTTGTCGGTCAGATGGGAAGTCAGCTCACCGGCAGTCCAATCACCCGTAGTGGCGAAGGACGTGGAGATTGGAGCAAGGAGGGCTGATTGAATGATGCAGCCGCCACGCCAGATACGGGAAACCTCCTTGATATTGATGTCGAAGCCGTACACAGCCCCGGCACCCATGAGAAGCTCGAATCCCTGGATGTAGGCCAGGACGGTGGCGGACAGGTATGCCTGCTTCACGATCTCGGTGATGTTCTCGGGGGCCTGAATCAAACGCTTGGCGGTGGCGATCCCCTTACCCTTAGCACGGAGGGCGCTGTTGCCGGACAATGACCGGGCAGCCACCGCCGCTGCGATCGACGGGACAGCAATGCCTAGCTCGAGAGCGGTCTCCACAGTCCAACGGCCGGTGCCCTTCTGCTCGGACTCGTCGACGATCTTGTTGAGGAGGAGTTCGCCGTCATCATCCTTCTTGACGAGGATGCCCTTTGTGATGTCAAGCAAGAACGACTGAAGGATTGGGTCGTCACGCATGGCCGAAAAGATCGCAACAATGCGCTCCTGGGGAAGCCTGTAAGTGGTCTTGAGCGTATCGTAGATCTCGGCGATGAACATCATGATGGCGTACTCGATGCCGTTATGGACCATCTTGACAAAGTGACCCGATGCGGACGGACCGCAGAGGGAGACGCAGCGGCCGCCAAGACCATCGGGGGCTGACATGGGCTCAAATATGGGGGCGATGGTCTTCCACGTCTCCTGCGGACCGCCGGGCATCATCGAGGGGCCGTTGAGGGCACCCTCTTCGCCGCCGCTGACACCCATGCCGATGAAGTGGAGACCAGCGGTCTGATAGTCGTCAAAGCGACGGCGCGTGTCCTTGTAATGGGAATTGCCACCGTCGACGACAATGTCACCCTTCTCAAGAAGGGGCTTCAGGCCGTTCAGTACGGCATCAACGGGACCGCCCGCCTTGACCATCACGAGTACGACACGGGGTGTGGGGAGCTGCTCCACAAAGGACTCAAGGGTGTCGGCGCGCTGGATATCGCCCTCTGTCGCGTACTGCGCCATGAACTCATCAGTTCTGGCGGTGGTTCTGTTGTAAACTACAACATGGTGCCCATGATGGGCTGCATTACGGGCGAGATTGCCTCCCATGACGGATAGGCCAATAACTCCGAGGTTCTTTCCTGAAACAGTAGTGTTGTTCATATCAACGCTGTTATGTGAGGTTGATTCGATTCTTGACATCCAGATAACAGCCCGGGGCACTTGTCATGAGAGATGATTCCACAGCAGTGCTCCAGATTGCTGCCGCAAGGATCAATATCATACGAAAGCATGGCAACATTCACATCTATCGTGGTACTTGGCGCATCAGGCGATCTAGCGTCCAAAAAGATTTTTCCAGCTCTGTTTAACCTGTTTGTTGAAGGAGATATCATACTCGACAACACGGCAATATTCGGCTTCGCTCGGACCGATATGAGCAATGAAGCGTTCCGTGACCGTATTGCCCCGCGTCTTCTCTGCCGCCTTCACACCGAGAAGCAGACACATTGCGAGAATGAGCAACCGAAGTTCCTCAACTCTCTGAGCTACGTCTCTGGCTCATACGTCGATGAATCCGGATTCAAGGCCCTGGACGAGGCTCTGAAGGAACGTGAGGCGGGTCGGCCTTCCCGCCGCATCTGGTATATGGCCATCCCGCCCTACGCCTTCAAGTCCATCTCGAACCTCATTCATCTCCACGCCCGAGGTGACGAGACCGCCCTCGTTGTAGAGAAGCCCATTGGAAAGGACACCAAGAGTTTCATCGACTTGAACGAGGCTCTACTGTCCAACTGGAACGAACACGAGCTTTACCGCATCGACCACTACCTTGGCAAGGAAATGATCCAAGACCTCATCACATTGCGGTTCGCTAACCTGCTCATCCACTCCAGCTGGTCCCGCCAGTTCATCAAGAAGATTGACATTGAGTTTGCCGAGCAGATTGACGCGGCCGGTCGGGGCGCCTATTTCGATTCGTATGGAATCGTTCGCGACGTCATCCAGAGTATGTACCCACGCAACTGCCTTACCAAGACCATCTCTTCCAGATCCTCACGCTGATTTGCATGGAGCGCCCAGTGTCACTCGACAGCGATGACATCATGGCCGAGAAGGTCAAGGTTCTTCGGACCACAACGCTCAAACCCGAGTCGGTGACAGTTGGTCAATACGAGGGCTACGTTGATGACCCGACTGTGGCAGACGATTCCAAAACACCAACGTTCTGCAAGATGTCGGCATGCGTCAACAATGAGCGCTGGGCCGGGGTCCCGATCAACCTTAGCGCCGGGAAATCGCTTTCCAAGACCCAGACGTGCATCACGGTCCATTACGACACAGTTCCGGGGACCGATGATCTGTTCCCTGGCCTGCATAACTGCAACAAGCTGATCATCGTCGTCCAGCCCAACGAGCGTATCGAGCTGAGGCTGATCAACAAGAAGCCCGGCGTCGCGTACGACCTGTCGTGCTCGCCCCTGAACCTCCTGTACCGTGACGAGTATGGCACACGGATCCCCGAGGCGTACGAGAGGCTGCTGCTGGACGTCATGAATGGCGACCAGTCGTTCTTCGTCCAATCACAGGAGGCGGAGATCGCCTGGAAGATCTTTGATCCGCTTCTCGAGAAAATTGATCGGGGTGACTACCCGCTGAAGGTTTATTCCAAGGGGTCGTCGGCCAAGGAGATTGTTGAGCAATAAAGGTCCATGTCAGTCAGTAAACGTCTTCCTTGGTCAGGACCGAGGCGACCGTCATAACCGAGCCGGAGTTGATAGCCACGCCCAGGTCGGTCGGTGTCTTGGCCGTGAACAGCACATTGGACGCCTCAAACAGCGTGTCGCGCCCGCCGCCGGGATGAGACCGGAGGATGCGCTTGAACTTGGTCGCCAGCTGCTCGTCAATACTCTCCGTCCCGGTGTCAGCACCTGCCGCCACCGTCAACAACGCTTGGCACCGGGCCCGATCGTTGGCGTCGAACTCAGTCTCGCGCTTCAACAGCTCGGCCTCCCTTCGAGTGAGTTTTTTGTGACGATCGGGGATGAACCGTCTCTCGGCCGCTAGCCGGGCGTAACGCGCGGCCTGGATCGGTTCGAGCAACCTCTGGGCTGACTCCGGCAACGGGCGGCCGATGATTCTGAACGTCGTGTGAGCCAAAAGCATCAATTTCCTGACAGTCCGCCGTGCCTCCGTTGGCTCGTGGCCCTGCTCGAATCGCCACCACCGCTGGATCAGTATGGCACACTCCCGCTGCTTCTTGAAGTGCTTCCTGATGAGCGCCGCCCTCCATTGTCGCTGAATTTGGACGATGCGGTCCTTGAGGGCCATCACATGTTGATACTCCACCTTGGTATTGTCCGTTATGTCCACCTGGCCGGGCGGTTGGTATTCCCGGGGCTCGATCGTTCTAACTTCGAAGGTGTTGGCATCCTTGACGAATGACGTCCGGCAGAGCCCCCGCATGGTGGCCGCGTGGTCCGCGTCCGACTTCTCCGATGCCTTGAGAGCGTTGGCCTTCTGCCGCTCCAGCCACCCCACGCGTCGGGCCAGCTGATTCGTGTAATGCACGACGCCTTTCGACTTGCCGCCCTTGCTGGGGAAGTGAGGATATGGCTGGTGAATTCCCTTGGTGAGCGATCGTTGTCTGGACACTGAGTTCTGCTGAGCCTCCATCTGGGCCGAGTCCATCTCCATCAGCTTGGCCGTCTTGAACGTTTCAAGCTTACTGGCAGCCGCGATGATCTGATTCCCGTGCATCGTTGAGGTCGACGCCGGGTGACGCCTCACATAGCTATGTATCTCGTGAAGCAGAGCATTCTTAACCAATATCGAATTCTTGACCAGGTGGATTCCACTCCGCTCCTTCGCGATGGTGGTCTTGAATCGAACCCGGACAGCTGCGGCCTCCTTGAGGTCCATGATGCATTGGGTGAACTGCTGGTTACCGTCCAGGCCTTGGCGGGGGGTCATGTACATCGCGGTGGCATGACGACTGACTTTCTCGTTCAATTGAAGCTCTGGGATAGCTGGTGATTCCACAGGCTGCTCAGAAATTGTCGCTGCAACCACTGCCAGCTTGGCTCGTGTGGGTGTTGCAGACCGAGGCGATACACGCCCAGGTCGAAGTGGCGGCCCGCCACCCTCGCGAACAGTCGGCAGTGGTGTCTTTCGCGGGGAGACTGAGGGTGTTGAAGAGCTCTTCAACATGGTCGAACGGGTTGTTGATTGAGGGGTGTTCACATTCGACACTCCCGTCTTTCGCATGCGGGAGCGACTCGCCAATCTATGCTTCTTCATCGGAGAGAGCGTCTGAACAACATCAGCAAACTCTCGTTCAAGTTTTGCGACCTGTTCCGCAGCAGATTTGGCTTTGAGAGCCAGTTTCTCAATTTCTGCCAGTGATTTGGCATCAGCATCCTGCAATTGACGTGCCGCAATGTTAGCCAAAGAGGATGACGCGGTAAGACATGCCTCGGGCATTTCAGAGCCGATCAAAATTCTATCAGCGATTTATACATTGCGTGCAAAGGCCCACCAACACGACAACAAAACGTTGAAACGCAGAATGCTGCATTTTTGTAAACGGGCGAAAAACTATAAACAACACATATTGAACGCGGCACATGACATTGTTGAACCCCGAATCGGCTGCTGAATCATTGTAACCAGGGCTTAACACCGGCACCGCCAGTTCAATCTGTTCATTTACATTCCAGTCATATACAGTTGAGAGATGCGCTTGGCGCGGAACGTCTGTGTGACGCTGGCCATGCGCGACAGTGCTTCATTCTTCTGCACCTCGTCCATGCCATCGAAGGCCGGGGCGTTAGCGTTGCAGAACGTGTCAGACGCGTCCACTGCTCCAGGCGAGAGCGGGACGACGTCGGGTCCCTTGTCGTCCGGAAGATCACGCAGGATCTCCTCGAAAGTGGGTCTGGCGGCCGGGTCCGCGGCCAGGCACCGACGGATGAGGTTTGCGTACTCGATGGGCGTGTCGTACGGGACGGGCAGACGGTGTCCGGAGCAGACGTAAGCCTTGATCTCGTCGACGGTGTACCCCTCAGTGCGGTACGGGATGTCGCGGGCAGCGATCTCCCACATGGTCATCCCGAACGAGAACACGTCGCACGCCGTCCCGCTGGCCCCCGTGAACCGCTCGGGGGCCATCCACGGCCAGGAGCCCTCGACCTCCCTGGCGTCGGGGTGGCCTAGGGGCAGCGATAGCCCGAAATCGGACAACTGAGCGCGTCCCTTGTGGAGTAGGATGTTCATCGCCTTCACGTCACGGTGCTCGCACTTATCGGTGGCCATGCTGTTGAGGCCGGCGGCGATGTCGCGCGTGTACTGGATACGCGTGGCCCAGGACAGCTGGTTGCTGCGGTCCAACAGTGCGTCGTTGAGCGACTCGGTGGCCAACTCGATGGCGATCTTCAGCTCGCCGTCGCCCAGCTCTACCGCAAAGAACTGGATGATGTTGGGGTGGTTGTGGAGCTGGTTATGGATCTTGATCTCCTTATGCAGCCGTTCAACCTGGACACGGTGGAGCCGGGCCGTGTTGATGACCTTGACAGCACACTCGCTATCACGGTACACGCCCCGGAACACGGTAGCGAGACCGCCCTGGCCAATCTGCTCGTGGCAGATGATCGACCCGCGCGGCTGGGTGTCCTCCTCGGTCAGGTCGTTGGGGCGGACGAGGGTGGGCTGGTTATCCCCGTTCAGCATGGACTTTAACGTCTTGTTCTTGCTGCCCACGAGTTGTATTGCAGTCTTCTTCCTGTAGACCGTGGTCGGGTCGGCACCAGCAGTCAGCAGAGCACCGACGATGTTCAGGTTAGCAATCCGCACTGCCACGAACAGCAGCGGTTCGGCGGTCGAGTCAGGTAGCGGGGAAGCGAGAGAAGCGTCCAGCGACAGGATACGACTGACCTCGCGCTCGTTGCTCTGCTTGATGTGGGTAGCCAGCTGTTTGACGAGAGCGTCGCGGAACGAATCCATGATGGCGTTGGCATGGAAGGACGGCGGCAGCTCCTTAGCGGCGTCGTAGGCGCACTTTCCGATCCGCGGGAGGGTGGGGTCCGCGGGCACCTTGAGCTGGAGCAGCAGTTTGACGCTCTCCGGCGATCCTACCTGGACGGCGGCCAGCAGGGCGGTGCAGTTGTTGGTGACCTCGTTCGGGTTGGTCCATGCGCGAAGCTCCTTGTCACGCGACTTGAGGACGTCCTCCAGCAGCTTGGACCTTCTAGCAGCGAGGTGAAGGGGGTGCTCTCCCTTGGCGCGGTAGTTGGGCGACTTGAGAATTAGCTTGAAGGTGCGGGCTTGGTCAACCTCGAACGCGACGGACAGCATAGACTTGCCGTACTTCCGGGCGTTGGTGACGTCGTAAAGGTTGGCCTTCAGGTAGGACTTGATCTGCGTGGTCTTGTTGTCGACAATCGCCTGGTAGAACCCGTCAACGACCTCCATCGGCTCCTTGAGCTGCTTGGGGATCCGGTCGATGAAGTGCCTCGCACCACCCGGCCCAGTCAGCTTGCTGCACTGGTCGATGGCGGCCTGGAAGTTCCAGTCGGCCACGGCGCGCGCGACGGAGAGCAGGCCAGCGATGAGGACACCGGCCGAGTCGACGAGCTGCGTGTCGAGCGTGGACTCGAGCCGCGCGGCCTCGTCCAGGTCGACGATGGCCGGCTCCGTACGCAGCTCCCCGATGGCGGTGACGGCGTTGCGGAGCCGCTCCTCGACCTGCTGCAGCGCGGGCAGCATGGCCTCGTACGGCGCCAGCTTGGTGCGGGACGCGCGCGGCAGCGCGGGGTTCTGAAGTAGGTCAGCGAGTGCCTGGATGGCTGTCTGGGGGCGCGAGCGGATGACCATGAGGGTTGCGTCACATTCATCTATAAACCGGAAGAACTCGGCAAAGTCGCCGTTCTCCCGAAGAATCGCGAGTTCCAGTGGGGTCTTGCCGTTACCGTCCTTCACGTTGTGGTCCGCGCCGCTGTCGACCAGCGTCGAAATGGTCTGCATGTTGCCGTACGACGCGGCAGTGTGGATGGGCCGCTTGCCATCGTCGTCGGCCTTGTCGACGTCAGCACCGAGTCCAATGAGCTGGCCGATGGGCAGGTGTCGGGCCTTATACGCGGCAAGGTTCATCGGCGTCATCCCATACTCGGCGCCGGCGTTCAGGTCGGCCCTGTGTCGGGCGAGGACGGTGACTGTTTCGGGATCGTTGAAGATGGCGATGTGGATCGGCGCGACCCGCTTGTAAGGG
>PPCM01000971.1_pt1 | contig 15897 bp, 12 predicted proteins | sample 1555541 | NCBI WGS metagenome assembly PPCM01 (sample SAMN05284479, study PRJNA326546) | Marine sediment metagenome, whole genome shotgun sequencing project. | isolation source: marine sediment | place: Germany: Wadden Sea | collected 2012-09-05 | reverse complement strand
AAAGAAAATGACATGTTCAAACTAAAATTCGACTTACCATACTCAATCGGTCAAATGACAGGATTCTACGGTAACTTCGGTGTATTAGTAAGAGCATACACATACATCTTAACAATGGGTGCTAAAGGTTTAGCTGATGCATCAGCAATGGCTGTATTAAACGCAAACTACATCAAAGAACAATTAAAAGACACATACTTATTACCAATTGATGAAGTATGTAAACACGAATTCGTATTCGATGGTTTAATTGATAAATCTACAGGTGTTACTACATTAGATGTAGCGAAACGTTTATTAGATATGGGATTCCATGCTCCAACAGTATACTTCCCATTAATCGTTAAAGAAGCGATGATGATTGAGCCTACTGAAACAGAAAGTAAACAATCATTAGATGAATTCATTGTAGCAATGAAACAAATTGCTAAAGAAGCCAAAGAAAAACCAGAATTCTTAAAAGAAGCACCATACAATACTCCAGTAAGAAGATTAGACGAAGCTACAGCAGCTAGAAATCCAATCCTTAAATGGACTAAATAAAACATGTTTCAAAGGGCGAATTAAATTCGTCCTTCACTTTTGTTTATGTTGACACGTATTAATAACACGTGTATACTTAAAAAGTATAGTTCTGTGAGTCTCACATATTTATAGGATTTTGTTATATAAGAAACAGGGCACCTAAAAAAATATGAGAGGAGAACAAAATGATCTATACATCAAGAGAGGTTATTAAATTGCTCACTAATGATGGCTGGGTACACAAGTGTACTAGAGGCAGTCATGCCCACTATACACATCCCACAAAATTCGGGAAAGTAACAGTACCCTTAGGCAAAAAAGATATACCGAAAGGTACGTTCAACAACATCATGAAGCAAGCAGGTTTGAAGTAACCTCTCGCTTTAGCATTTAGGAGGAGATGTTATGGCAGAAACATATATTTTTCCATGTGTATTTACTTATGAAGAAGAACAAATCAACGTGAGTTTTCCTGATTTACCTGGCTGCTTCTCATATGGAAATACAGAGAAAGAGGCGTTTTATAACGCAAAGGAAGCTTTAGAAGGATACTTGTATCTAAGCGAACTAGAAAAAGAAGATATTCCTAAACCATCTGAATTATCATCATTATCACTAGATGAAAATGAGCTAGTTACACTAGTTCGCATATGGATGGCACCAGTTAGAGATGAGATGGAAAATAAGACTATCAAAAAGACTCTAACTATCCCAAAATGGGTAAATGATTTAGGATTGAAAAATAAGATAAACTTTTCAAGACTGTTAACCGTGTCCGTAAAAAAATACTTAGATGTATAAAAAAAAGGGGAAAGCATAAGCTTTCCCTTTTTTCGTTACACCTATAGTGCAACACTATTTACTATGTATATAGTATCAAATCATATCTTGTAATACAAGAATTTTGAGTGTCTAAATTAGCTGATTCTCCAAAAAGTTCACATCAATTCCAGTATATTTAGTGTATGCATTAAGGAATGGGAAACTATTCTCTTTAGTATTGTCAGGGGTTATATATTTCGCCTCACTAATCCTCTTTAATCTTTTGTTAATTTCTTGAAGTTCTTTCTTAGTACTAGATATTAAACTCTTTAATTCCTTTGTAGTTTGAATACTTCTGTGAGGAGTAGTGGCTAGTCCACTAACCTTTCTTTTAATTTCTTTTAACTCGGCCATGTTATTGGTGTACCCCTCATAATCATTACAAGTTCCCCACGAACCAATATCGATAATCTTATACTTTGTAAATATCCTTTTCAAATTTTCTTTGTACTTAGTATTTGAATCTACTGCTACTGTAAACTTAAACATTAAGTACATAATATAGGATAAATCAATATTAAATGTGGTAACTGATTGGTTTGTGTATGCATTAGATCCCCAAAAACGTTTCAAATCCGACTGAATTTGTTGCTTTCTATTATTTTGCTGTGCTCTTATCTCATTTTGTGAAAGTTCAGGTGCATTTGTGATTTTCGGTTTAATATAGGATATTGTTGGAAAATGTTTTAAGCAATTTCCCCAAATATTATACTGAAATATAGGATTGTTATGAGCCAAATCATTTCTAAATGCACTAATATCAGAAAGCAAGTTCATCATAGCATTTCTATCTCTTCCACTTGGACTTTCTACAGTTGTAAATTGCTTAACCAAACTATCCAAAACAATATTCTTGTATTCATCCTTCAATGAACTAATGGTATGCATTAGTTCTCCAAGACTAAGTTCGTTAATTAAAATCCAAAAAGGAGGTATAATGTTTTGTGACCTTTTTCTACTAATTGGGTTTGAATATTTATTATGATGTTTTTTAATAACTTTAATTAAAGTTCTAATCGAATTATCCTCAGAGACGTTGTAATTATTTATGTCAAGTAAGAAGTTTGAGTCCAGTTTTCTATCATTTAATGTTGAACAAAAAATATTTTTAATATCTTCCTCAGTTCTCAATATATATTTTAAAAGCAAATTTCTTAGTGAATGTTCAAATTGATATAGTCTCACAAAATCTCTAAGTTCAGTATCATTGTCATAAATATGTAGGAGATATTTTTTCTTCTTAATAATTTTCTCTAACTCTATTACTGGTTTTCCATTGTGAATACCTTCATAATTTTGACAAATTACCTTGCAAATTTCATAGAAAATAGTATCACCAGTCTGTCCAATCAAAGACTCTTTGTTGAAAATTCTTAAGTAGGTTTCTACATCAACTTTATTAATCAAGTCTTCCTTTATTTCATCAATGTTCTTCACATTAGTTATAAATAGCGGCTTATACGCGTTAATTATCTGATAATAACTATAATTTCTTAGATATTTAATATCTCCTCTTTCATAGGAAATGCCTTTTCTTCTTAAGTTTTCGTACAGATGAACCACTTTTTTTGATCTCATAATCTCATCTCCTTGACTTTCATTATACATCAAGTATAAATTTTTTTAAAAATATTATATTTAAAGGACCTCTCTTCTTATTATTTGCCTTTGCATTGAAAACTTCAAACACAATGTATAATTTCAGTAAATAACTTGGTTAGTTAAGTTCTTTAGACTATAATTAAAGGGGATACTTTTTATTCCTTAAACAAAATAAAGCTAAAGCAGCTACGACTTAACATCGAGAATGCTGCTTTTTTGTTTCCCATAGATATCTAGGGAGGGATATTATGACAAAGGAAGAAAAACGTTTTGAAGAATTGTATCAAGAATCAATAAAATTATATCGAGGTGGTAGATTAGACGAAAGTCTAGGAATCCTCGAACAAATTGATGATGAAGTTTCTATAAACAAAGAATTAATTATCCTAGATCGTGCTCAGCTTTTAAGTGGGCTTAGAAGATATGAGGAAGCATATAAATTATTAGAAGAATTTATTCTTGAAAAAGGTTTATGGATCGATGACTACATCATCGAGTTTAAAGAGTTTAAAGCAATAAGAGACAACAAAAGATTTTTAAGACTAATTGAAGAGTCTAAAAAAAACCAACAATCAAACTATCATGGGAAACATGAGCAATTTTATTTCATAACTCCATATAAGGAAGGTAACAAAGTTATCTTTATGCTACATGGAAACTGGTTCTTTGCTAGAGGAGAAAGAATTCACACAGTTGTACCAGAATTTAAAAAAGAGATGGAAAACTTAGATGGTGTAACATTATGTTTATTATATTCATCAAAGGTAGGAATCCATGGGTATCCATATTGGTATAACTATTTAAATGGTGCACAGGAGATTTCAATACTAGTAGATAAACTAATCCAAAGAAATGGAATGAATAGAAAAGATATTATTATCGCAGGATTCTCAGCAGGTGGAGGAGTATTGTTTGAAGCTGCTATCAACAGAAAGTTAAGTATTAAAAACATCGGACTTACAATGCCACACTTACCAATGTTAGATGACTATACAAGCCGAATGGATAATCTAACAGATAAATACAACTTCTTTATCCACACTGGCGATAAAGATCATCTACATGAACAAGCATTAGCTTTTGAAAAGTTATTATCAAGGCATTACATAGAACACAAAATCTACATTGAAGAAGGAAGAGGTCATACAGTACTTAAAGGTATTAACAAATTGTTTACTCATTTCCTTAACTACTTTAAATAATAAAAAGAGGATATCTGGAGACCTCATCTAGATATCTTCTTTTTTTATGAACTCTTGCAAACTAAGTTGTGAATTTAAAAGTTTTCAAAACGCTCTTATCATGTCAACTTTACTTGACATGAGATGTAAAATGTAATATTATTACGTTGTAAACCAAACCTTACAATAAGTAAACTAAACACAACAAGGAGTGTAATAATGAAAACAGTATATTGTCCAAAATATGGAGACTCAAGCATATATGAATTACGTGAAATGGAAATACCAAAACCAAAAGAAAATGAACTATTAATCGAAGTCTATAGAGCTGTAGTTTCACCTACTGATGCAAACTTCAGATCAGGTAGCCCATTTATCTCAAGATTATTTACTGGTCTTTTAAAACCGAAAAAAGCTGTACATGGAGAAATGTTCGTAGGAGTAGTTAGTGGAATTGGTTCTTCTGTTTTAAAATTCAAGAAGAATGATATTGTATACGGTACGAATGGAATGAATTTAGGTGCCTATGCAGAATATATGATTGTAAACACGAAGGAAGCAGTTAAGAAAGTTCCAAGTGATATTGATTATAAAGATGCTTTACCTCTTCTAGATGGAGGTATTACAGCTCTTCCATTTTTAAAAGAACTGGCAAAAGTAAAACCAGGAGACCACGTTTTAGTAAACGGTGCTTCTGGAGCAGTAGGTTCAATGGGTGTAATGATCGCAAAACATCTAGGGGCTACTGTAACAGCTGTATGTAGTACAAAAAACATAGAAGTGGTAGAATCTTTGAAACCAGATATTATCATAGATTATACAAAAAATGATTTTACCCAAAGAGATAATACGTATGATGTAGTATTTGATGCAGTTGGTAAGTCTAGTTTCTCTGCAGCAAAGGACTCATTAACAAGTTCTGGAATCTATGTGACAACAATGCCAACACCAGGAGTAATGATTCAAGCATTAACCAAAAAGAACTCACCGAAAAAAAGAGCAAGTTTCATGGCAGCTGGATTACGTAAACCTCATATTAAAATTACGGATTTAGAGTACCTTGAAGAGTTAATTCGAAATAAAGAACTAACTCCTCTTCATGGAAAAGAATATTCTATGGATGAATTAGGATTAGCTCAAGATTATGTTGAAGCTGGCCATAAAGTGGGAAATGTTTCATTAGTAATTAAAAACTAAATTACTGAAAAGACCTCAAAAGGGTAGTTAACACGGTAATGAAGTACTATCCAAATACCGATGAGCTACCCTATATTTTTCCTTTACTTTTTTTTGGGAACCTGACACTTTTTTATATCTTCAAACACCTTTACATACTCAGCTAATTCTTCTCTAGTCATTCCTTGGGGTTAAACATTTCTTTCTTCTTACCTCTGTAGAACTTCTTCGTTTTATCTTTAGTTGCACCAAATTTTGCATTGACTCACACATCTATGCAACATACTATTTCTCTTGATTTCATGTTTTTAAATTAATCTACTACTCAGTCACTACTTAAGTACTCTTGTACGCTTTCATGTTCTTTCTCATTTTTTTCTTCTACCTTTATGATACTAAAAAAGACGTTAACTTAATAACATCTTTATTTCTTGTGTCTATTTTAAAGGAATACTTTTCTTTAAATATCTCTTCAAAACAGATTTTCACTTTTTATCTTTCCATTAATTCAAAACTTAGTTTTCTAGCTGAACCGAGTTGTTTCTCAAACATAATATCCCAAACATTTAAACATTTAAATGCAATTTTTTTGTCTTCATTTATTTGGGAATTACATGTCTCGTCATACAGCCAAATGACCATCTTAGATATTTCATCAATATACCAATACCTTGTTGAATTATCTATTCCCACAACAACAGACTTACATAAATCTAACACTAAGTCCGAGAATGGTTTTATTGGATAGCCAGTATCTGTTAAATATTCACTAAAATACTTAATCACTTTATCATTCGGTCTTGCTAATAGCATCTTATAAAGTAATTCATCATCTCGAGGTAATTCAAATGCTCTATCGTTAAGTAATCTAATTGTTAGAGATTCGATATTAAAATCTCTATCAATTAACTCTATTATCAGCTTATTAACTCGATCAAAAAAATCATTCTCTCTAAAATACATTGCAATCACCTGAGTAATCGTACTGTTATACTCTTCAATGTCCTTATCTATTTTTTTAAGATCGTCCAATCCAGACCCGTACTGAAGATAAATCTCCAACATCACATCAAAAGAAGTATTTTGAATTCGTCTATCGTCAAATTTTATACCTTTCATCAAAATTGTTTTTACTTCTTCTGAATAATCACTATATAAACTCAACAGAACTTTACTTGATTGATTAAAAACTAATAAATTTTCATCTAAACTAAATAATTTAATATACAGATCACTTGACCATGCTTTATCTATTCTTAAAGAGGGTAAAAGGGCTCTTAAACAAGCATATCTAACAGCAGGCACCTCATCATTTACCCTTTCTTCAATTGTTTGTTTAAAACAATTGAAATAGTCTTTATCTCTACTCATCAAACTTCCAATGGTGATTAATGCACTTCCTCTTACTGAATTATAAGCATTGCTAACCAATACCTCAGAAGTCCGAGTTTCATCTGAAGGTTTATATACATCTTCTTTTTGAAGATTAGGATCAGGATGCTTTGAAGCAAATTCATCAATTATAGTTATCAACTTGGTTGTAAGTTTACTACTACTATATTTCGAAAGAATCTCACATATCCGTATATCAATAGACTCGTTTGTATAGGCATATTTCATAATTAAGGCCTCTATAACATCCAAAGGAACCTGTTCTAATTTTTCGCACTTTGACATTCCAAAGAATATTGATTCAACTAAATCAGGGTAAATTGTCTTCTCAATTTTTTCGATTTTGGTTAGGATTCGCGGATTACTAGCAATCATATCACTCAAGGAACTACCAAAAGATTTAACAGATCTATCAACGAAGACATTTCCTTCTTCCGACCAATCTCCATGTGTTCGTTCAGCTCTTATTTTATCCGAAGTAATTATGTCGAGCCAAGACTTTTCTGAAAGTTCTTTTCCAAACACTGGTGATACTACACTACCACTTCTTGACCAGTTCGTTCGGTCATATCTGCTTCTTTCGTTCTCAAATCGGCGCTTGAGAACACGTTTTAACTCGAAAGATTCTCTATCTAATAATTCATCAGGCAATGATGAGTAAAGTTCATTTTGAAAATCGCCCCAAAAACTCCAATATACGGGAGGATAATCTTTTTTTCTATTAAACTCAATTCTTGTCTTCAGATAATCTTTTGCTCTTGATGGCATAAAGTAATACACTTTATTAAGAAAATCCTGTGTAACCTTTTGGCTACATTGTTTTAAATGTCTCTGTAGAACTTCCTTTGCTAATCTCAATTGATCAATCTCATCATTTTTGATAAGCATGTTTTTTTCCATATCTTGAACAAGATACCCTATTACAACATTACTATATCCACTTGGTAAGTTAAGCATACTGCTTAAAATTATCTCATTATGAACTTGATATCCTTTCCCCATATACGGTTTAATATATTCTATATACTTCTCTGGACTTGAATTGATTACAGCAATTAGTGCTTTTATCAAAATATTTACGATTGATCTTTCAATGGACTTATTATGTTTTGAATACCATACCCATTCCATATCAGATTCCTCATTTGTAGGTATCAAAGTTATAAATTTTTCAACAATATATTCACCATTTTCAATTATTAATTGTCCTGTATCCTCTATTAGGTCATCATAGTAGTTAATCCTCTTTCCAAGCTTACTCTTTGAAACATAAATTAACTCAATTATATCGATAACTCTCTTTTCTTGCCCCCTCATTAATGCACTGATATTAAAGTAAGTGTCCAATGTTAAAGGGTACTTACGATAAACTTTCATTCTGAGGTTAAATGTATCTTTAGAGTCATCTAATATGTCATAAGAAAAACATCGCAGCCATTTTGAAGCACTCTTTTCCGAACTCAATATATGTTTCTCAATTAACTCCAACATAGATAAGGTAAAACTATTAGAAACCGTTTGTAACACGCCTATAACTTTATCCTCTTCGTTTTCATTGACAAAGCGTTTAAATATGCCATCTTTGCAGAAGAAATCGATAAACTCTCCATTTCTTGGAAGAACTGTTGAGAGTATATGTAGTCTCAAGTCTTTCATATTAACTAATTCTACAACCGTGTTAAATATGCTTGCAGATGGATTACTTATTTGATTTAATATCTCAAAGAAAATATACTTATAAGAAAACCTAACTTTATCAGATGTAACAAATTTTTTTCCAAATCTAATAAATTCATCTTCTTCCAACTCATATAGATTTTGTAAAAATATCTGAAGTTGGTATCTTCTTGTTGGAGTTTGAATTCCTTTTTCTCCGACAATACTAATCATACTTTCATTACTTAAAAAGGAATTGAACATATTCTCAGCAATAAAACAATCATACAGACTTTGATGGGCAAACGAAAGACATAAATTACTTCCTAATTGGTTTGTCTGATTCAAAAAACCATTAGAAACTAAATATTTTGCTGCACTTTTATCTACTTTTATTTCAGAAGAATAAACTGATACCCTTCCAGTACTTTCAAATATATTAACCATTTGGTCTCTCAAACGTTTCATTTGCATAACGTTAACTTTTGAGTCCTCACAGTTATTTTCTAGTAACTCCCACCACTGGCTAACTAATTGATATGTTGAGTTACACTCTAGAATCGGATGAAAACTTGCAATTTGCTGCCAAATATACAAATTACTTGGAAAGTATAGTAACTTTTTCAGTTTTGAACTCATTTCATCAAATATATCACCAACTATAACTTTTACTTCATTATCATCTAACTTTAAAACCTCAACCTCACTCCATAATATATCAGTATCTTTTTTTTTCGAAAACAATGAGAGTATATTATTATCATTTCTAAAATCATAAGTTCTACATACAAAGACAATGGATATCTTAAACTTTCTGTCTTTATTTATACTAGTCACACTCCTGATTAACTCAGAACAAACAGACAAAGCTTTTTTTGAATCTCTAATTGTCCATCTAAGTGCATCAAGTTGATCTAAAATCAATACTGCATTCTTTCCTTTCGAAACAGAATCAAAACTATGAACTAGTGAGGTAGAAAATCCAATGTCTTTACTCCACTTTTCAACATTAATTCTAGGCGAGAACATATCAAGCTTTAAAGCTAAATAAGGAATTCTATTTTGCTTGCAGTAGTCTAATATTCCAATCGTAACTCCACTTTTTCCAACTCCTGCACCTCCATGAATAATTATTGAGTTTTCCTCAAGTATTTCCTTGATACACTTTTCAGTAACATCTCGATCTATATAACCAGTTTCAAAAGAAGTAAATTCCTCATCGAATCTAGCATTTAATTCCTTCACTTTTGGAAGGATTTTTTTATCCTTAGTTAAATCCTTCAGTGTAAAACCATTTTTATCTACAAATTCTATTATATCCACTATTCTCAATTCAAATCCAAAAATTTCCCCAGAAGTAATCCACTCAATGAATGCACTAAAAACAAGTGCATTCTCATCTGAAAAAAGAAAATTAATCCTTTCTTGAACTAACTCCTTTAAATACGAATCTCCAACTTGATGGTACTTTATTCTCCTTAAGAAATTAACTAGGTCAGCGTCACATACATTTGTACCACATTCTAAACTTAATGAAACGCAAATGTTATTACAAAAAGTGACAAATTCTTTGCTCGAACCCAAAATTCTTTGATCATAAAAAGTATTTGAATCCTCCTTGGTATTTCTTGCTCTCCCTGTTAAATCCTCTAACATACTAAACGCCAGTGGTGATACCATAGACACATTCATCAATCTATCTCTTTCTAAATGTCTTTTCCACTTTTTAGATATCTCCCTAGCGTTAATAGACCCAAAATCCCAATATTCTTTACTTCCATTTCTAGATTTGCATTGCTGTCCCTCTACTATTCCATCTCTATCACATATTAGAACATCAACACCTTGTTCAAACTCACCAACCGGTTCATAAGATACATATACCAGTTTCTCTTCTAGCACCTGAATAATCTTGTAAAAACACCATAAAACCTCATATCTATTACCTAACTTATCTGCTCTTCCACCTTTTTCATGAGGCATACTACCACTCCTATTTAATATGTATTTATCTATCAGATCTACAAAACTTCTTTCATAACTCTTAATGCATTCTTATACCAAATCTTTTCTATATCTTCTTTGCTGAACCCTTCTTCTTTTAAGGCTTCCGCTAAAAGGTGCATTTCTCCAATGTCTTTAATTTCTAAGTCTCCACCAATTCCATCAAAGTCTGTACCCAATGCCATAACATCTATTCCACCAACTTTAACGATGTGTTTGATATGTGCTACTAAATCCTTGATGTACATCTTCTTGGCTTCTGTATCTTTTGTTAAAAAGGCACTACAGAAGTTTAATCCAGTAACTCCACCTTTTTCTGCTAGAGCTTTAATCATTTCATCAGTTAAGTTTCTTACATGTTTTCCTATTTTTCTAGCATTTGAATGAGATGCAACAAATGGTTTAGTCGAATATTTAATAACATCCCAAAAACCTGCATCCGATAAATGTGAAACATCAATGATGATTCCTAATTCGTTCATTCTTTTTACGGCTTCTATACCAAATTCTGTTAACCCTTGATCCATATTGTCTTTTGGTACATTTGGTCTAGCAATACGGTTGTTCCAATTCCATGTTAATGTTATCAGTCGAATTCCCATATCATATAACTCGTCGACATCTTTTAGAGTTTCTACGCAGCCAGCACCTTCTAATGTTAACAAAGCACCAATTTTGGATTCATCTAAATCTTTCATCTCTTTAAGAATATACATTCCTTCTATTGAGTGTACTTCTCGAGTGAATCTTTTGTGCATTTCTCTAACAAGTTCCATTTCGTTTCTTAGATCAAACCCATATTTATTAAATGCTTCTAAATGTATAAAATATGCAAAGAATTGAACGAAGGAGTTCGATTTTTTAAGTTTTTCATAATCCACATGCCAATCATTCTTTTTTAAATGTTTTTCAGATTTTGCTAAAAGTTTCATTGCTGTATCACAATGCATATCAATCATTTTCATACTAGCCACCTCTTTCTACTTTAATTATAACCTTTAAACATAAATAAACATACCAAAGAAAAGAAAAAGCAGCCTTTAGCTGCTAACTTTCAAAATAAAAAATCTCCTCAAACTTCTTTTCCAAAATAACACAAAGAATCAGTGCTAATTTTGCTGTAGGATTAAATTTACCACTCTCGATGGCCCCTATAGTTTGTCTAGTCACACCTGTTAGTTTCGCTAACTCATCTTGTGTTAAATCCTTTTCCACTCTAGCTAACTTAATCTTATTCTTAAATACTAGGTCAATATCTTTAAATGATTCCATAATACCCTAGTGTGTGATATGTTGACATCAAAAATAGTATTAACCCAATAATTGAAAAGATTAAGTTCATTCTTTTGTTTCGATCATTTTTGTACAAGAAGTACGTCATGAATGTAAGTTGACCTGTAAAGATCATCAAAATATCATAATTAAATCCGTCTCCAAATAATACATTCAAGATCATAACAATCATCATAGCAAAGTACCCACCCATGTATGCTGACCCATATGATCTACTTTTGATCATCGACTCTCTTTCATCCAACCCCTGATCAGTTGCTTGGATGACTTCTATTAGTTTTTCTCTTTCCATCTAACTTCCTCCTAGATTGATTATATACAAAAACAGTTACAAATGCAAATAAAACTTTACATTAAGAATATAAAACATTCCATATTGTAAATAAAACTACCCTAAAACTAAAGAAAAAGCAGCCCAAGCTGCCTTTTGTCTTATTAAAAATCTGCTTTTTTAAATCGTTTGAAGGCTTTCCCTTCAAAATCCCAACCAGTGTATTCACTTAAACCAAATTTTGCTTCTAAATGTTTCACAGCGGTATTTAACTCGTTTAATACGGCTGTTCGTCCACTCGCTATGATGATAAAGTCATCAACTGTAATCGACATATTAAACTCATTTAATACATTAATAACTTCTAAAAGAATCTTCTGATCCTCAGGATCACGTTGTCTAAGGATTGGATTATATGCTTTTTTATCCATGACATTTGGAAATCGAACAATTAGTTCTTCTCCCATCATTTTTCCATCTCTACCTAATAAATATAAAAATGCTAGAGCTGGAATCTGACTTTTGTTGATTTTTTCTTTTTCAATATAAGTTGTTGCGATTGCTGCAGTTCTTAAGTTGTATAAAAACAACTCTAACGGTTTGTTTCCTTTACGCATTTTAACTTGACCTGGATAAATAGGATTACGGTCTAAAATAGGTACATGGCCTTTTAACTGTTCCATTTTTTTCCAGTTTTCGTACGGTTTAACAAATGTTTCATATTCAATGTCTGTTATAGGTCTTTCAACTCTTTCTTCTACCCATTTTCTTGTAAATCTAGATTGATATAATGTTTCAACATGATTACATCTATAATCTTCACAATTGGCACAAGTTTTAAATCCAGAGTTGTTTACACACTTTCGTACCAGACAATCTCTACTTGGATGGACATTTCCATCTCTCCACGGATCTTCTTCTTTACATCCATAACAGTATGTTTCTTTTGGGGTAAATTTAATTCCTAAAAATGTTTCCCAACCCGTGCTGCAATTTTCTCTATCGACATCTGTAATTGCATTGTTGTAATATGCAGGACAGGCACTACAATTATTCCCACAATTTCCAATCATAATGAACCTCCCAGTATTTGTTGCTTACTAACATTATACCTACATTTTACTTTAAATAAAACGCTTTCTTTGTTACTATGTATTTAGTCTAACAAGGAGGGACATTTATATGAATGAAAAGAGAATGTTGAATAACTTCCTGGAGTTCGTACAAATCGATAGTGAAACAAAAGATGAATACAACTTTATGCAGAGAATTATCCAATACTTAGAAAAATTAAACGTAGAATATACTACAGATGATGCTGGTAGTAAATGTGGTTCAAACGGGAACAATATCTATGTTAAAATCCCCGGTAACAACCAAGAACCTATTTTGTTATCATCACACATGGATACCGTAAAACCTGGCTTAGGAGTTAAACCTGAGGTACAGGGGAACAAAGTCGTAAGTGTTTCTGACACAATCCTAGGTGGAGATGATAAAGCGGGTATTTCTATTATTTTAGAAGCCGTTGAAACTATTTTAGAAAACAAGCTAGATCACCGTCCAATTGAAATCTTATTTACAATTTATGAAGAGGGTGGACTACACGGAGCTAAAAATGCAGACTACGCAAGAATAGATGCAAAAAATGCTTTGATCTTTGATACAGGTGGAAAAGCGAATCACATCGTAAATCAAGCACCCGCACAAATGAACTTACATGTGAATGTAATCGGTAAAACATCCCATGCAGGAGTTGCACCTGAAAAAGGGATCAATGCTCTTACAGTAGCATCGCATGCCATTCAAAATATGCGTTTAGGGCGTATTGACGAAGAGACTACTGCTAACATCGGTACCGTTGAAGGTGGATTAGCTACAAACATCGTTATGCCTGAAGTGTTCTTAAAATGTGAAGCTAGAAGTTTAAACAACGAAAAACTAGATGCACAAGTTAAGCATATGGTAGATACATTTGAAGCAAGTGCAGCCCACTATGGCGCAGATGTTGATATAAAACTATTACCTTCATACCAAGCATTAAAAACAGATCCAACAAGCGAATTTGCACTTTCAGTAAAACAGACAATGGACAAACTGTTCGGAGAGACTGTATTCTATAAAGCAGGTGGAGGTAGTGATGCCAACATCATGAATCAAAATGGTATTAGTGCATTAATTTGTAGCGCAGGTATGAACAAAGTACACACAACAGATGAATTTGTTGATCTAGATGTATTTTATGATTCAGCAAAATTCTTAATTGAATATTTAACTAAAGGAGAATAGTATGAGAGAACAATTTAAAAAGTATGCAAGATTGTTAATTACAAAAGGAGTTAATTTACAAGAAGGTCAAGACTTATTAGTAAACGCTCCATTAGAAGCAAAAGAATTGGTAGAAGAAATTGTAGAAGTTGCTTATAAGGAAAAAAAATCTGGAAAAGTACATGTAAACTGGTCACATGCAAAACTAGGTAGGATTGCTTATGAGCATGCAAGTGAAGAAGTTTTATTAGACTTCCCAGATTATCAAATGGCAAAGTTTGATGAACTAGCAGAAAGAGGAGCAGCATTATTAAGCATTCGTAACGATGATCCAAAATTAATGGCAGGAATTGATCCAAAGTTATTAGCTAAAGTCGGAAAAGAAACATCTATTAAAATGCAGCCATTCACAGCTAAAATCATGTCGGGTAAAATCAGATGGAGTATTGGTGCTATGCCAAGTTTAGCTTGGGCTAGATTAGTATTCCCTGAATTAAACGATGATGAAGCAATGGATAAACTATGGGATTATATCTTCAAATGTACAAGAGTAGATCAAGACGATCCAATCAAAGCATGGGAAGATCATGTAACAAACTTAAATGAAAAAAGAGATTATTTAAACAACATGCAGTTTAAATCATTAAAATACACTGCACCAGGAACGGACCTTACGGTAGGATTACCGAAAGGACATATTTGGGTAGCAGGAGCAAAAGCTGCTAATGATGGAATTGACTTTATTCCAAACATGCCTACGGAAGAAGTATTTACAATGAACCATAAAACAGAAGTAAACGGCACATTACGTTCAACAATGCCACTGAACCTAAGAGGTTCATTAGTGGAAGACTTCTCATTCGTATTTGAAAACGGTAAAGTTGTAGACTATGATGCAAAAGTTGGAAAAGAAAACTTAAAAGGACTATTAGGAACAGATGAAGGTGCTATGTATCTAGGTGAAGTAGCTCTTGTTCCAGTTGATTCTCCAATTTCAAACTTAAACACAATTTTCTTCAATACATTATATGATGAAAATGCAAGTTGCCACTTCGCGTTAGGTAGAGCATATCCATATACATTAGAAGGTGGAACAACAATGACTCCGGAAGAATTACAAAAAGCTGGAGCAAACCACTCATTAACACATGTTGACTTCATGGTAGGTTGTGAAGAGTTAAGCATCGATGGAATTGATGCTGAAGGAAACACTCATCCAATCTTTAGAAATGGAAACTGGGCATTCTAAATAAAAGAGGTATTCCAATATGGAATACCCTTTTTTTAATTCACTTTGTAGACTGTTTCGAATATTTCGAAAACAACTGGCATGTTCTCAGCAAACTCCTTCCCGATTCGAGGTAAGATTTTAGAGAATGTCTCTTTATGTTCTTTTCTCCAATAGGTTAAGGATTTATCTCCTTCTCCTTCAATATAGGCAAGTCTTTCGTTTACCTCGTTGAAGTTTAACTGTAACACTTTTGTGGTACGTATGATGCATTTAGGATTCCCTTCATAATCTGTAATAATCGAATACTCATCTGATTTAGGAATCTTCTCATCAAAATGTTCGTACTCCCACACAGCACTGGTCGTACCCCTTTTTTTACCTTGCAAGACAAGTTCGCTTAATGTATCTGCTTCTTTCTTTGTGCTTCCAAAGTAATATACATCTACTGGGGTATTGCGACTGATTTCAGCTTCTTC
>PPCM01000970.1_pt1 | contig 15902 bp, 17 predicted proteins | sample 1555541 | NCBI WGS metagenome assembly PPCM01 (sample SAMN05284479, study PRJNA326546) | Marine sediment metagenome, whole genome shotgun sequencing project. | isolation source: marine sediment | place: Germany: Wadden Sea | collected 2012-09-05 | reverse complement strand
CACACACTGTACTATTATATTTTACTTATAACTTTTATTCAACATAATTCGACACTATTTTGTAAAAAATAAAAAAAATACCGAAATAAATCGGTATTATTCTTCTTCACACTCACAATTGCAACCACAACACTCATCATCTTCAGTAACTGTGTACTCTTCGCCACAATCAGGACAAACAAGTTCTAAGTTGCCATTTTCATCGAAGTCATCTTCGTCAACAAAAAGGATTGTTCCACATTTTGGACATTCAAACTCATCAAATTCATCATCAAAGAATTCATCATCATAAACAAAATCTTCTAGGTCTGATAAATCTTCATCAATAATTTCAACGAATTCATTTAATTCTTCTACTTCTTCATCCAAATCTACAATAGCATCTGCAAAGTCTTCTAAAGTTTCAACAATCTTAACTAGCATTTTGCCCTCTTTAGTTGAATCATCTAAATCAAGACCATCCGCTAAACCTTTAAGATATGCTACTTTTTCATATAAATAATCCATCATAACCTCCTTATTGTTATAGATAGGTTCTATACTCTAGACAGGTAGTCACCAGTCCTAGTATCAATTTTAATTTTGTCACCTTCGTTTACGAATAAAGGTACATTAATTTCTGCACCAGTTTCTACTTGAGCTTTCTTTGTTACATTAGTTGCAGTATCACCTTTAACACCAGGCTCACACTCAACAACTTCTAACTCAACAAAGTTAGGTGGCTCAACAACAAAACACTTACCTTTATAGAACTTAAGTGTCGCATTGTCATTTTCTTTTACGTACTTAATTGCATCTTCTACCAACTCCAACTGTAATGGAATTTGATCAAAAGTCTCATTGTCCATGAAGTAGTATAAGTCACCATCATTGTATAAGTATTGCATTTGCTTAGTCTCAATATGAGCTTTTGGAAACTTCTCTGATGGGTTAAAAGCTTCTTCTCTAATTGTACCGTTTAATAAACTCTTGTACTTAGTTCTAACGAATGCAGCACCTTTACCTGGCTTAACGTGTTGGAAGTCCACTATTACAAATGGATTACCATCCTTTTCGAACGTCATGCCTTTTCTAAAATCACCTGCTGAAATCATATCTTCCCTCCAATTATTAATCCTTTAAAAGATCTCTTAAAGCATATAATGCTAATATGTAACTACTTTCTTTAAAACCCGATATCTGACCTGTACAACTTCTAGCAATAACGGATTCGTTTCTGAACGATTCTCTTGCATGAATATTTGAAAGGTGTACTTCTATCTTAGGTATACTTAGAATTTCTAAAGCATCACTAATAGCATAACTATAATGTGTATACGCCCCAGCATTAATAATTAAACCATCATAGTCTAAACCCGAATGAATACAATCCACAATTTCACCCTCACCGTTATATTGAGCAAATGTCAGAGACATTTCTAGCTCCTCAGCAAGAATACTCATGGAATCACATATCATGTCTAATGTAAGACTACCATAGTGTTCTTCTTTTCTTTTTCCTAGCATATTAAGATTTGGTCCATTGATTACTAGTATTTTCTTCATAATTACTCCATTTATAATATCATATTATCCCGAAAAATTATAGTCTATTTCACTTAAGATTGTATAAATTTCTGAAACTAGCTCACTTGGAGACTTATCATCGATTTCAACAACATCATCAGCAGACGAAAGATAGAGCATTTCTCGCTCCGAAAGCAATGACTCAATCTGAGACCGAAGAGACGATTCATCCAATAATGGTCTATCATCAGTTTGAGTCATCAAACGTGCAACTAAAGTATCCACACTCCCAGATAGATAGAATATATGACCAATTCCCATTAAAGCCATTACATTTTCTTCTTGGAGAATCATACCTCCTCCAGTAGAAACAATACACGAATCACATGAAAGTGATTCTAAATAAGACTTTTCTAAAGCTCTAAAATGAGATTCACCATATGTATCAAAAATAGAAGCAATACTCATTCCTTCATTTTTTTCAATCTCAGAGTCACAATCAATCACTTTAAAACCTGTTTTTTTAGATAGCAAATGGGACAAGGTTGATTTACCTGATCCCATCATGCCTATTAATACTATGTTACTCACTTTTTTACCTCATGCATTGGATTAGCACTCACCACTGAAATACCATCCAATACAGCCTTCATAATATTCGCTTCATATTGTAAACTCATTTCTTTAACTTGAGCAAACAATTCACCTTTTTCAGTTACCACATATTGAGGGTCTAAATTATTTAGAGCAATTGCCTTAATATCCATCAAGCATTTATCACACTTACAAATATCAGGAAAAGCCTTTAACAAGTTAGGCAAAACATGATCCACTGCAAATTCCTTATAATTTTTAAGTTCCATAAAGCCCTCCTAATCAATTTCTCTCCAGCTATCTATTATTATAGCATTAGATTCTATTATATTAGTACCATTTTGTTTGGCTTGACTAACATAATTTATGGTAACTTTGTTATCTAAGTCTGTATTATTTTCAATTGTAGCACCAAATCCAGGTCTTACAGATACTGCACCTGACGGAACAGCCATTCTTCTTCCATACTCAGTCATAAACAGACCAGGTAAGCCATCATCAGCTGAATCATTTTCATCACCATCTGCCTTATGGATAATACCATAAATCATTTCATCTTGATTATTAGATGTAATCACTTTATCACCAGAACCTAATAAGTAGATGCTTTTTTCACTAATTACAGAACCATTCAGATTAAGTACTTCTCGTGCATCAGCATAAATATAAATATCCCCTTTACTGACAATAACACCTTCAAGATTTTCAATTGAATCAGAAACACCTTTTATATAAATGTGATCAGGATCTTTAGGACTACCATCACCATTATAAAAAGATGACGGAAAATTTACATACACATCTTTACTTGGATCATTATTATAAATACCGAAAGATGTTGCCGTCATGGATTTTAATGGTACACTCGGCCTTGCAACTGGGCTAGCTTCAGTACCTACATTGAAATCCAACCACTTATCAAAAAGATTTTCTTCTCTATAAACATCGCCATCTTCAAATCTATAACCCAATAAGTTTATTTCTTTATCCACAGCTTCATCACTGTCATTGCTCGTATCATCAGATAAAATTTCATCAAATTTCGTTGAATCAAAATCTACCTGCGTCTTTGAAATATTGTAGACTTTAGAAGTATTCTCATCTATGTCCTTAAAAGCTATTATGCCAGGCGAATGTACACCGTAAAACTGGCCGTTTGCATCTGGATTCGGATCACGAAGTTGCAAAATACTCTTATCAGCATCTGACACTTTCTTGTAATAGTTATCATCTAATCCAAAAGCACTAGGATTATTAGCCATATAACCCATTGTAAAGTAATGATTGGACCTATAAGCTACTTGATTAACACCCGCAAGTGCATCAAATGAAATCATGTCAAAATTCACACCCGAACTATTGGCAAAGCTACTTAAAAAAGCAAATACACCATTTTGATAAATATTATCAGACATGAGCGTTTGATAATATTGAGCATTATTATAGGTAGTAAAACTTTCACCAGTTCTATAAGATGTCATATCAGCATCAACAGCAGGATTTCTAACTTCATGCCCTTCTACATCGTAACGGATTACACCATTTAAAAATACACCATTTGCTTCAATTAAAGGATTCTCTGCTTTGGAACTGATAATGATGGATCCTAGCCTTGTATAAGCATCACCACTCGCAGGATTATCATGATGTAAACCCCAAATCTCACCATTAGAATATCTGAAAGTTTTTCGACTAGTACCATCAATTATAGATGGTGAAGAATTACCAACTTTTATGGTTGTATTCTTACCAGCAATAAAAATATCACTATAAAGCATGATATCATCAGCTACATTAACATTAACACTATCTGTATTGTCACGTACATATAAGTTATTAGCATTGATGTCTTTAGAAACATTCAGACTAGAAGCAGACGTTTCTAGTTTTACAGAATTTCTTGTAGAAGCCATACCATTTACAGTTAAAGTACCAGATACATCTCCTGAATAAGTAAATTCATTATCAATAACATCAGATGTATATATTTCGTCACTTGTATCTTTATAACCTACAACAATACCACCATAGTTATCTCTTGGTAAGTTATACATCACATCTATATGACCTAAATTTCCTATTTCGTCTTTATAATTACCATAAGCATAAATGTCTCCATGAACAGTGACATCACCATCCATAACAACGATGTTATCATTTGAAACTAAACCATAAGATGTTAACTTATTCTTATACATTTCAAAGTTCTCAGTTAACATTGCAACAGAAAATTCATAGTCAGGAGCAACAACATGGGTATTTACTTCTAGTTTCTTCTGATAATCATGATATGTACCATCTGTTCTAAAGGATATTGTAAAACCATCATTATTAGGATTCTCCGTATCTACAAAGAAACTGCCATCGCTATTCACAGTTATAAGATCAAAATTAAATGCATCTACAGAGATTGCAGTATCAGGACTTACAATGTTATCAGCTGTAAATGTCGTCGATTTAAACTTAGTAATCATATCAGGTTTTAATGTTGAAGTACTATCAATCACGACACCAGTATAACCATCAAAATCAAGATACCTATCTTTTAAATCATCCTTACTAGCTACAAAAAACTGATGAGTAACAGGTTTGTTCAAAAGTTCACTAAAAAACATACTCTCAAACTCACCTTTTAAAGCAGCTGCAATTAATTCATTACCCTTTTCGATAGAAAATCCTTCTACGCCATTATTAACATCTTGATATATGCGCTCTAGAAAATCTACCCAATCAGAATCATTCACTATAAAGTTATGTTCATTGATATGATCCCATGCTTTAACTTCAGCATTATATACATATTGATTTAATTCCGTAAGAGCCTCTTCCATAGCACCATCATTTGCATAGAAGGATGTATTAACCTGTCCACCTATACGAGCAGTTTTTAAGTTGTAATACGAAATAAAAGTAACAGAACCCGTCACGATTAATAGTAAACCAATAACCACGATAGCATATGTTAAAGTATATCCTTTTTTATTCAAGTACTTTTTCATATCATCACTTCCTTATTTACCTACTGTCGATTCTATTACTTCATAGTTTGTGCCATTGTGTGAAACTGTAATGACAACTCTATAATATTCTTTGACCGTTGAAGGTGCCCCTGTAGCTATTGGAAATGAATTTCCAATATAGATATTTGAATTACTATTACTATCTGGCAGCATCTTTATATGTTTTTTCTTATCTTTGTAAGATTTTACATCTACTGTTCTTTCTGACTGATTTACAATATGGAAGTTCCAATCCTGTGTCATCAAATCAGACTCTACTGTATCAAAGCCTAAGATATTCAGTATGATCGCTTCATCTGTATCTGAAGGATCTGTATTAATCGATTTACTATCAATCAAACTATGATTATTATCATCAACTAATTGTATCCAACACTGAGAATCATTCGTTCTTGTGATTTTAACAAAAATATCTCTCTTTGTGGTAGACAAACCTGATTCTGCAGCGTCATTGGTAGCTAGTAGAAGATTATTTGTTTCATTGGAAATCCTTAAGGTAGATTCTGACTCCCTTACATCATTGGTATTATTGATGAGAGTAGAATTAACAGTTATACCGATTTCATCCGTAATATTTGTAACAACTGTTTCTACTGTAAAATCAGTTCCACCATTTGAAAAGTTTCGTCTTTCAATTGTTGCAGACCAATCATCATCTTGCATTGACTTACTCTCGTCTATAATCGTTATATCTACATCCGGATCATTGGCTAGATCCGTAAATAAAAGATTAAAGCCAACGTTTGGAGTAGCTTTGATTCTCTCTAACTCATTTTGTGCAAGATAAGCAGCGCTAATCTGTCGTCTTGAACGAAGATTAACGCGATTTGCATCTATAAAAGCATTGAAAATAGGAACGACCATTATGCCAACAATAGCTAGCGTAATGATCAGTTCAACAAGTGTATAACCCTTCTTATTATTCATAAACTCCTAATTCCTAATTACTTCAAAAGCACCAGCATTAACGATGACATTGAACCTTGGATTATTTGGATCATCATTCGACACATAAATCATGACTTTCTTTGAAGATCTATTATTTAATACTAAAGTCATTCCTGAATCATCATCAGAATTATATCTTGCTGATGAATCCACTTTTACGATGATATTATCACCTTTAAGGGATAATAATTCATAAGCTGAACCGGATGGATATGAACCATTGTCATTACTGTATTTAAAAGACAAGGCATTCCCTGATTCAGTAATATCCATAATATACTTTTCGTTTCGATTCGCATCAAGTTCCAGTCTTGAACCAGGAATATTACTATACGTCAATGACTGAGCAGCTAAATCAGACGTTGAATTTCTAATTGAAATATTAAAGTCTGCATTTACTGAAGAAACTGTTTTTATAACAATATCTGTATTCCTTTTAGACTCAGAACCACTATTTGTAATATTTACATACTCAAACGGACCATGTTCTTCAAAGTCATTTTCAGGTACAAATTCATATTCAAAGAAGATATCTTCTTTATCTTCATTATCATAATAGAATGGAATCGCAACAGATAAAGCTATAAACACTTCGTTATTATCTGCGTTACTTGCCTCCTCATCATATTCTGATTTAGAAACGGATAAATTCGTTGGGATAACTGTTTGATCAAGAATAGCTAATGACGCCAAAGAATCTTTAAAAATATCGTAATTAGCTGAAAAACTCATACTAACATTCATATAACCTAATTGTGAATAATCATATTCAATGGTTTCACCACTTAAAACTACAACACCAGATAAATCCTCATCAGCTTCATAAGATGCCATGATCTCTTCTACTGACATTACAGGACGAAGGTTTTCTACCGCTAATGAACCATCTTGATTTTCAGTTACCACTTCTTCTGCTTGTTCACTTTCAATTAAGTTAAAAGTAACTGCATCCATGACAATATCGTATGATTCAAAGTGATTAAACATATCATCAATAATTTTTTCAAGATAAACTTGCGATGGTAATTTAGCATTTAAACGAGCAAGACGATCTCTATAATCACCCATAATAGCTTCCATCTCTTTGTCTTCTTTAACTTGTGTTTTAATCATTCTGTATTGAGCTTCTACAGTCCTATGTTCTTCTTTAACAGCTTTGTATTCCGTATGAATTGGCTCTACTACGAAGAAGAATATCGCAACAGCAATCAAAGCAATACTGAATACAACAATCATATTTTTTTCACGACTACTTAATTTCATTATTCTAGACCTCCTCCAAATTCACACTCTAATTGGAAGAGATAAGTTACGTTACCATCTTCATCTTCGTTTCTTACAATACCATTCGTTGTTACATCATCAAAGTATTTAGTACCATCTTCATATGTAAGAAGCTTAAGTTGGTTTATTGTGTAAGAAATAGCCTCATGCGACAACGCTGATGCGCTTACAGTTAACTTTGAACCTGAATCTGCTGTTAATGATGTTAAGTAGACTTCACCATTTAATTTAGACTCAAATACTTCTACCATTTCACTTAGTGATCTATTAGCAGTGAATACATAATCTAATAAAAACTCTTTCAAGGCAATTCTTTGATCCAATGTAACAATTACATTTTGCTTTGCAATTTCATTCTCATTTTTCTTGATTTCTATTCTCTTAGCTTGTGTTTCCTCTACCAATGTTTTGGTATCTCTTATAACTGTATACTCATAAAAAGCAAAAGCACCTACAGCTACAATGCATACTGCAACAAGCATCAAAACACCCGTTCTAATTTTAGCCCCGCGATGAAAATCTGAAGGCAAAAGATTAACTTCTCTTTGCTTATAATCTTTCAAACTATAAACTTTAGATTTTCTTAGTTTCAAGATTTGCCTCCTAAACATGCTCCTATTGATGGAATCATCAATTCATAGTTTTCTTTATCTATAGAATCTGTATAACTTTTATTTGGTAATATCTCACACGGTACACCAAGTGTATCATGGACAGCATCTGAAAAATCAGATAAATAAGCACCACCACCAAATATATATATTTGATCAACAAAAGTACCATATTTACGCGTCTTAAAGAATTCTACCATTCTATTAACTTCATTAATAATACTGTCATATTCTCTATTACGAAGACTCAACAAATCAGTATCAGCTTCACTCAAGTTTGAATTAGCCTTTTGAATTGATTGAAGTTTCATCTGTAAATCCTTCAAAGAATTATCTTCATTTAAAGAAACGGTTTCTTCCTTGTCACGTCTAATAGGCTCACCAATTTCTCCTGTGTAGTTGTACATATAATACTTAACATCGTGTTCATTAAAACCATGATGATCCACTAATCGTTCATACATCCCATGGATACCACGTTCAGTTTTAATATTAGCAAAGTAATTACAACCTTCATACATAGTCATATTGGTGAATTTATTACCAATATCAACAAATAATGTATTCTTATTTTCTTCTAAATAATGTTTGCCAAAGTATTTTGTAGCTGCTTCAGTATAAACAGTCACTGTTTTAAGTTTAAGTTTTAGTCTTGAAGCCAACTCTATGTATTGATCAACAACTTCTTTAGGAGCAGCAATAATCATCACATTAAAGAAAACTTGCTTTTCTTCAGAATTACCAATCTCTTTTTCATCAACTTCATCTAACACTTTGTAATCGATGTAGAAAGCATCAATGTCATATGGCAAGAAGCTTTCAGCTTCAAAGCGAACAATATCAAGCATTTCCTTAGGAGCAACTCTAGGAAGTTCTCTAGTACGAATAATAACCTTCTCATTATTAATCGTTACGTACAACTCACCACTTTTTACACTTAATCTACCCATAGCTTCTCTGATAGGAGTTTCCATACGGAGTAAATCTATGTCCTCATCAATGGTGTAAACACCATCTAAAGTATCAAACACTTCATAGCTTGATAATTTAAATTCTTTTTTATAGGTATTACCAACAACTAGTTTTGTTTTAGCAGTACCAATCTCCAAACCAATTCTTCTTGGCATTACTTCCCCCTATCGCCTAATCTCTCTTTGAGTACTTGTAGACATATGTATCATCCGAAGCACCATCATTATTTGTATCTATACCAAAAGTTATTTCTAAACTGATGATCTCATCTAACTGTTCTTGCGTATAACCACTTTGATTCACTAATGTACCACCATATGTTATCATCCTCGGAACAGCCGTGATAACATATTCATTCATAACCACTTCACTAGCTGATTGTAAAACAGAATCATGATACTCCTGATATACATAGCCATTAGAATTTAAAAAGAAAATTTTCTCATCAACTCTAAGTACATTAGGTTGACCTAAAAATGTTCCTAAAACGGAAATTGAATCAAATCCTTCTGAACGTATTTTCTCGTTTAACACTATAAAAGTTTGCTGAGTTGTTTGATCAGCATCAATCACACGATTAATAGCCACTTCATTCCTTAATCCAGAAGTCAATAGCATACCGAACGGCGTTAATACAATCGCCGCTACAGCGATAACAACAATCATTTCAACTAAGGTGAAACCATATTTATTTTTAGTAAAACGCATAGACTCACCTACAATAAAACAGATAAATAGAAGTTATACAGTACATCACCAAAATAGAATGTTAACCACGTTCCTAAACATAAGAAAGGACCAAATGGCACCAGTGATTTGTATTCTCCATATTTTCGTTTTTGATATACAACAATTGGTAATAATACCAATGCCCCAATTACAAAACTAAGATAGTATGCCATTAATACTTTAGGAAAACCTAATAACATACCAAAAGCAGACATAATTTTAATATCACCACCACCCATAGTACCTACCATGGCAATAACAAAAAGAAGTCCTCCACCTATTAAAAATCCTAACAATACATTTAACCAAGACACATCACCAATAAACCAGTGATATGCTAAAGCTAAAACAAGACCTATGACAGTAAACCTGTCTAAAATTATATGATGATCAATATCTATAAATGTCACAATTATAACTATTGATGATAATACAATTCCTACTAACGACATCCATGTATAACCAAACACAAGATAAGTTAGCGCAAATAGAGCGCCAGTCAATAACTCGACTAGCGCATATCTAGCACTATAAGAAGTCCCACAGTGACGGCACTTTCCTCTACTGAAGACGTATGAAAGCACAGGTATCATATCCAATCCACCCAATACATGATCACATACACCACAAGAAGAACGAGGCGTCACCACCGACTTCCCATCAGGAAGACGATAGATACATACATTATAAAAACTACCTAATAACAAACCTAATATAAAATATATAGCTATCATAAGTCTCCATCAATAATACTTAATTAATATTCACTACATCAACGATTGAAGTACCAGTTGTGTCTACCTTCGCAGCAGCTTCTATTGTAGCTGTGTCTTTTGTACCTGTACTATCTAACACAGAAACATATACAGCTTCATCAGTAGTATTATACGAATAGTAGAATTTTCCATTTTCAACTGATTCTGCTCCTGGAATTGTTTGACCAGTATTCTGTAAAACTGCACCAGTAATTTCTCCAGAGGCAGCAGCAGTTATTTTTCCTAACTGAACTAAAGTTTGAATTTCATGAGCATAATTTTCACAAGCTCTAACATCAGCATTTTGCTTAAAAGTTGTTGTTATTCCTGTCATTCTAGGAATGGCAATCGCTGCTAAGATTGCCATAACAGCAATTACGATAATTAGTTCTACTAATGTGAAACCTTTTTTGTTCATGTTCTTTTGAATCTTTTTAATCATTTTATTTCTCCTTCTCTCTTTATGCATGAGTTGACTATATATATGAAAGTCATAATTACAACATATGACTATACATATCAAACATTGGTAATGCTATTGCTATTAGTACTGGTAAAATAAATGCTACCATGACTAACAAAATTAATGGGTTTAAAGCTTGTACCATATTGGTTGAAGCTCTTTCTACTTCATCATCATAAAACTCTGAAGTTTTCATTAAAAGTTCATCAATGGTACCCGTTTCTTCACCAATTCTGATCATTGAAATTAACATTGGAGGGAAAATCTTTATTGAATCTAGAGGTTTTGAAATACCTTCACCTCTTTTTATATTCTCTAATGTCCCCTTCAATTCATTTTCAACGTATTTGTTACCGATTACTTGAATCACTTGCTCCATAGCTTCGATGATTGGTATACCAGATCTAAGCATGGCCCCAAGTGTTCTTGAAAACCTTGATGTTACAACTTTTCTAGTGAGTTGTCCAAATATAGGAAGACCTAATTTCCATTTATCCCAGGCAATTTGTCCATCTTCAGTGGACTTCATTCTTTTATAGAAAAGAAATCCTACTACAATGATACCAACGGGTACATACCAATACGTTGCTACTGTCGAACCAAGGTTCATCAGTAACTGTGTAATCCCTGGTAGTTCTGCGCCCATATCTGCAAACATTCTACCGAAGTTGGGTAGTACAAATATTAGAAGTACCGAAACCACAATAACAGTTATACTAGCAAGTATCTTCGGATAAATCGTAGCACTCTTAATTTTTGAGTTTATTTTATCCTCTTTTTCATAGTGTTCTGTCATTCTATGAAGAATATCAGATAATGCTCCTGAGAATTCACCTGCAGCAACCATGTTGACGAGCATCACTGGAAATGCTTTCGGATGACTCTTCATAGCAACTGAAAGCGCTAAACCTTTTTGTACTTCATTGTAAACATCATCAAGTGCTTCTTTTAGCATCTTGTTTTCTGTTTGCTGCCTTAAGATATCCAAACTTTCAATGATTGAGATACCAGCATCTAATGTCGCAGCAAACTGTCTACAAAAGATGATTAACTCTCTATTCTTTACTTTTTTACCACCAAAGGAAAGATTTATCTCTTTACTCGTTTCTTCTTTGGATTGTACTTTGATGGGAAAGATACCTTGTTTTCTAAGTTCAGAGACTGCGCCAGACTTACTGTCTACATCAAGCTCCCCTTTTACTTTTCTACCGTTGTAATCTTTCCCTTCATATGTATAAATAGCCATTGAAAATCCTTTACAACAGACGTTTTATAAACGTCTTATCTACGGAATGAGCCATAGCTTCATCGACAGTGATATAACCTTTTTTATAAAGTTCCACTAACGATGTATCCATTGACATCATACCAATCTTTCTTCCTGTTTGAATCGAAGACATTAATTGATGCGACTTACCTTCTCTAATAAGATTTCGAACTGCTTGATTACAGATCATAATCTCAAAAGCACCAATTCTACCAGAACCATCTGCACGCCTAACAAGTTGTTGAGATACAACACCTTGAAGCACCGAACCTAACTGAACTCTTACTTGTTGCTGTTGTTCAGCTGGGAACACGTCAATAACTCTATCTACTGTGGATACAGCACCAATAGTATGAAGTGTGGCCAATACTAAGTGACCTGTTTCAGCAGCAGTAACAGCTATAGAAATAGTTTCTAAGTCTCTCATCTCACCGATAAGAATAACATCTGGATCCTGTCTAAGTGCAGCTCTTAGAGCTGTGTTGTACGAATTTGTATCATAACCAATTTCTCTTTGGTTAATAATACTTGACTTATGTCTATGCAAATACTCTATTGGATCTTCAAGAGTGAGCACATGACATCGTCTTGTGTCGTTAATATGGTCTATCATCGTCGCTAACGTCGTTGACTTACCAGAACCAGTTGGTCCAGTTACCAATATTAAACCTCTTTTTCTATCTGCCAGTTGTGTTAAAATATCCGGCAAGCCCAATTCCTTTGCACTAGGAATGTCCAGTGGAATCGGTCTAATAGCTACTGAATACGATCCACGTTGGGAGTAAACATTTACTCTGAAACGTCCTACACCACCGATAGCATACGAAAAGTCAATTTCTCCTTTGTCCTTCAAAATCTCAATTTGTTTTTCTGTTAAAAGCTCATAAGCGATTTTTTCAGTGTCATCTGGCATTAAGTTGTCCACATTATCTACGTGAATCAACTTTCCATTAACCCTGATAACCGGAGGAACCCCTACTGTAATGTGTACATCTGATGCCTTATTTCTATGCGCCATTTTCAGAAGTTCTACTATTGACATATTACGCCTCCAATGTGTATGAAATCCTCATAAGTTCGTCTACCGTTGTGTCACCCTTTAAAACAAGTTCTAAACAAGAATCTTGTAAAGTTCTAATACCTTTACTAGATAAATATCTTTTGATCTCATTTGATGACTTCCCATCAGTAACCATCTGTCTTATCTCAGAATCAAATTGTAAAATTTCAAAGATTGGTGTTCTACCTCTGTAACCAGTTTGCTTACAGTGTGGACATCCAGCCCCTTTATAAAATTCTACATGAAGATCCAAATTTTTAAGACCCGCCATTTCAAGTTCAGCTCCAGATGGAATATAAGGTACTTTACATGATGGACATATCTTCTTAACTAACAACTGAGAAATGATTGCTACAATTGAAGAACTTACTAAATAAGGTTTAATACCCATATCTACAAGTCTATTAATTGTTGCTATCGCATTATTGGTATGAAGTGTAGATAAAACAACGTGACCAGTAATTGCTGCTCTAACAGCAATTTCAGCTGTTTCAGTATCACGAATCTCACCAACCATGATAACATCAGGATCCTGACGTAACATTGATCTTAATCCTTCAGGAAAACTAAAGCCTGCCTTTGGATTAACCTGAGATTGTGTAATACCATCCATTCTGTATTCAACTGGGTCTTCTACAGTCATTACATTACGTTTGAAATCATTCAGTTCATTAAGCATGGCATACAGCGATGTCGACTTACCAGAACCAGTTGGGCCTGTAACCAATACAATACCGTTTCTTGCTTTAATGATCTCTTCAAATGCATGTTGGTTAACATCGTTAAGACCTAACTCATCGATTGGTTTTAAGAATGTTGTTCTGTCCTGTAGACGAATAACTACTTTCTCACCATGAATCGTTGGTATGGTCGAAACACGAAGATCCAAATCTCTACCTTTAACATTTATCTCGATACGACCATCTTGAGGAATACGTCTTTCAGCGATATCCAATTTGGCCATAATCTTGATTCTCGTAACAATTGCCCCATGAGTCTGCTTTGCAGGCTTCATCACTTCCTGCAAATCACCATCAACTCTAAATCTGATTCTTAAGTAATCATCATGAGGTTCAATGTGAATATCCGAAGCTCTCGATTGAGCTGCTTGAACAATAATGGTATTTACCAATCTAACAACTGGTGCTTTATTGATTTCTTTTAACAGTTCTTTATCAATATCGTCTTGTTCCAATTTGTATTCTTTAGTAAACTCTTCAGCAGCTTCTTCTGCAGAACGTCTAGAATAAAATTGGTCCACGGCATTTCTAATATCTTTTTCAGTCGCAATTTTTGGTTCTACTTCTAAGCCTGTAATGATTTCTAAATCATTAATAACTAAGATATTTAATGGGTCAACCATGGCAACTGCAAGTCTCATACCATCTCTTTTAATTGGAATCAGCAAGTTTGTTCTTGCAAAACTCTCTGAAACTAGATTGGGTACATCTGGTTCTATGTAATACTTCTCTAAATCTACTTGAGGGATACCAAGTTGGAATTCTAGCACTTCGATGATATCTCTTTCAGATACAAAATCCAGCTCAATAAGCGTTTCACCAAGCTTATGTTTTTTTTCCTTTTGCACCGTTAAAGCAAATTCCAGTTGATCTTCTTTGATTTTTCCTGAGTTTACGAGCAAATCTCCTAAACGCAGCGTGTTTCTCATCTTCATTGAATTCCCCTTTATATGATATTGCTTGCTTTTAAAACTTCAATTACATCGTTTCTTGTCCACTGTTCATGGTCAAAGTCTATCCAATATCTCAAAGCATAAATACCTTGGTATATCAGCATATCCAAACCATTAAGTGTTCTCCTACCAGAAACTCTACCCTGCCTTAAAAACTCGGTTTCAAGTGGATTGTATATCAAATCATAAAAAATAGTTTCAGCATGACCAAGTGCAGTCACATCTATTACAGATTTACCTTCATTAGGATGCATTCCTACTGGTGTTGTATTGACAACAATATCATAAGGGAATTTCAAATCCATTTGGTCATATGTCATAGCTTTAAGATTCTCATCAATGGCACAACAAAAAGATGTGGATTTGTCTATGTTTCTCGAAAAAACATGAACTTCATCAACACATTCGTGTAACAAACCAACAACCACTGCTTTAGAAGCACCGCCTGTTCCTAGAATCGCTATTTTTTTGTTTTTCAAATCATATTGAAATGTTTTAAAGGATTCGATAAAACCATCGACGTCAGTGTTGTATCCTTTTAGAATGCCATCTTCATTAACAATCGTATTGACTGCCCCAATGCGCTTGGCTTTCGGATCAATTTCGTCTAAGTACTGCATAACTGCTTCTTTGTGTGGAATAGTAATATTACCACCCAAGAAACCGAAGGCTCTCACCCCTTCAACAGCGTGTTTTATAGAATTTGGATGAACATCAAAAGCAAGATACTTTGCATTAATCTTGAGCTTTCGAAACGATGCATTGTGCATCATTGGAGAGAAAGAATGTTCTACTGGTGAACCCAGCAAACATACTGTTTTAGTCTTCCCGTTTATCATTTTTTTCAACCTCGTAAACAACCGTATTTTATTATATATTAATTTTTTCTAAATGTTAATACCTTTTCAGAAACTTTTTTATAAAACTAGTTTTGCTTTCGTTCAAATTATGAGTTAAACTATGTTTAGCTAACATTACTTATATGTAATTATACATGATA
>PPCM01000969.1_pt1 | contig 15909 bp, 17 predicted proteins | sample 1555541 | NCBI WGS metagenome assembly PPCM01 (sample SAMN05284479, study PRJNA326546) | Marine sediment metagenome, whole genome shotgun sequencing project. | isolation source: marine sediment | place: Germany: Wadden Sea | collected 2012-09-05 | reverse complement strand
TGGACTTGTCAAACTAATTACGACAATTAAATAAAAAAACACTTAAAACCCTAATTCAATGAGAAATTGATTCGGGGTTTTATATTTCAATGCGTAAGCTGGTCTCTCATAATTGTAGAAATTCATGTAGTGTTCTAAGAAATCGTCTATGGTTTCCCAATCATTAATACTGTAGTTTAATTCTATTTCAGACTTCATCCATCCATTGAATGATTCAATAATTGGATTATCTGTGGGAGTTCCTGCTCGCGACATTGAACGGATAATGTTATAATCTTTATGTGCATTCTCGAATGCCAATGAGGAGTAAACTGTACCTTGGTCGGTGTGCAAAATTGACGGGTCGTTTATTCCTTTTAATTTGTCTAATACTTTTGATAAACCTACATAATATGGCTTTATATCGTTTTGTTTCGGGCTAGATGCATAACTGATTATTGATCTTGAAAAGATATCAAAGTAAAATGTGACTTCATAATTGATTCCTCTATGCTTAATTACTGTCATATCAGATACTATCTTTTCCAATGGTCTTGTAGCTTTCCAGTTTCTTCCAATTAGGTTTTCGAACTTTCTATGCTCATCACCAGGTTTATTATATTTTCTATACCTCTTTGTTTTAGATTTAACTCCCAAGTATTTACATACCTTATGAACTAGATTATCCGTTATATCCCAACCATATTTCGTTCTAATGCATGATGCAATCATATGATAACCAAATGATGGATATTCCTTATGAATCTCTTCAATAAAAGGTTCCAAGTCTTTTCTATCTTGTTCATATTGTGTAACGTTATCTCTGTTTTTTAACCACTTATAATAACTTCCTCTATGTACATCTAAAAGTTTACAAAGAAAACTAATTGAGTACGCCCCATACTCCTCATGAATTGCCTCTATTATTTTGAATTCTTGTTGGATGTAGAAACGTATTCCTTGTTTTTTCCACCTCCTTTCACTTGATATCCCTTTTTTAGTCTTTCTAATTCAATCTTCAATAATAAATTTTCATACTCTAATTGTTCCTCACGAGTTAAGTTTTTCTTCCTTGTGAACTTAGCTACTCTACCTCTTCGATCTGCACCTAGTTCCTCAACACCTCCATCTCTGTATTTTCTTATCCAGTGATGAAGTTGACCACTATTGATGTTTTCATCTTTGGCTACTGTCTCCAATGATTCTATATTCTCTAGTACACGGTTTACTATTCTTAGTTTCTCCTCAACAGTCCACTTTCTGTTTTTCTTTCCTGTGCTTCCTTTTGGTCTTCCCATAATCCACCTCCTATTTTAAGTATACAAAAAAGACAACAGTTTTTTTATTTACTGTCGTCTTTAAGTTTACAAGTCTAGCCTAATTACTTGGCTTCCTTATTTTCTTTATGTTTTTTACACTTTTCTTTTCTTAAATACTTGTTTATTTCTTTTACCATATTTTCAGGCATACTACGTTTAATAGGGAATACATCTGTATTAATAACCTTCTCAGAAAATTGAATAACAAAGTTTGTAGTTCTTTCTAAACTTTTAGAACTTAGAAAATCCATTGTATCAAAACGGTTATGAATTTGTGCTGCACCCATTGCCCCAAAACGCATAAAGTTTACCACTGGAATACCTTTGTCCCCAAACGGTACACAGTCACTTGAATAAATACTTTGTTTTGCACTCATAGGATAGTTTATCTCTTTTGCGAAGAACTCAATAACATTAACAATACTTTCTTCTCCTAATACCATAGCTCTATCTCTACCAATAACAGCGGCTGCGACATCCACGTTAATCCCGAATAGTACTTCATCTAATTCATCTTTATGTTGTTCTACATATGCTTTTGACCCCAACAATCCAACTTCTTCAGAACCAAACCAACAAAAACGTACTGTTCTTTTTGGTTGATTTTTAACAAAGTGTTTTAATACATCCATAATCGCGACAGAACCAGCGCCATTATCATAAGCTCCACTACTATATGGCACAGAATCATAATGAGCCATAAACACTACTACTTGATCTGGATACATAGAACCTTTTACTTCCGCTATTACATTTTGGGAGTTCACTTCTGTCTCCTCTTGAATAACAGTCATCTTCACTTTAGATGCACCATCACGAACTAAATCGATTGCATCAGTAACTCGCATCACTACACTAGGAATTTTACCGTGTTTTAGATGGTGGCTTCTTAAAGCAGATTGAGTAATATCTGTTTTATCAATATCATCTGTAATGACACCACTATGTGTTAAAATACCCGCTACACCAGCTTCTGCTAATCTTTTGTATGTTTCAATCTTCATTCTTCCGTTCACTAAAACAACATTATCTTTTGCATGGATTAAATCAATTTCTTCCGCTTCTTCTACATATAAAAAATCAGCAACTAACCCATCCTCAGCTGTACTTCCAGAAAAACCTACACCTGTAACTTCGATTGTTCTTTTAAACGGTTCTAATACTTCTAATTCAGCTTTTTGGATCTTATAGTTCCCTACTTTAAACTGTTCCATCCAACTATCCACACAAAGTGAATCCACTTCTTCTTTTAACATATTTGCAGCTTTAAGTTCTTCTTTTGAACCACTCAAGCGAACAAAACTAATTTTTTCTAATAATTCGAATTGAGTCATCTTATACCTCCTATTTATCTATAGACAGTATACAACAAAAAGTGAGAATATCTCTCACTCTTAATATTATTTAAAGACACTTAATCCCTTGAACAATTGTCTCAACCATGTCTTCTAGTTTGAACTCGGGGAATTTTCGTTCATTCTCCATACCAACCATCATCGGTACATGAATAAATCCTGCTCTTACATCAACATATTCTAACACTTTATACATGATATTATTACAGACGTAAGTTCCAGCTGTATTAGAGATTGTAGTTGGAATAACTTCATTCATGCAATCTACCATCTTACGGATAGGTAATGTACTAAAATAGGCAGAATCACCTTCACCGTTAATGGGTGCATCAATAAAAAGGACACCATCATTATCAGAAATACTCGCGGAGTTCATATTAATCGCAACTCTTTCAACTGTAATTCCATTTCTTCCATTAGCTAACCCTATACATATCACCACATCAGGGTTTACTTGGTTAATCACTTCTTTTAACTTTAAAAATGCATTTTCATAAGAAACAGGTAAGAATACTTTTACAATCTCCCTAGTTCCGATACAGTCGGGTAACTCTTTTACAATCAGTTCACTTGGGTTTAAACCACTATTGTTAAATGGTTCAAATCCTGATATTAATACTTTCATACAACACCTCCTAAACTTCTTCTATAACATTATACCTTAAGTGATGTAAACTCGTTCACTAATTATAAAACATGGTATATACTTGTAAAGAAAAAACGACAGGAGGACATTATGAAATTTAACGAATTTAAATATGAACACCCCGACTTAGACAACTATAAGATGTCTGTCGAAAAAGTACTTAAAAGTATTGGTACTGATAAATCATTTGATGAAGAATTAGCAGCAATCAACAAAATGTTTGCTCTTACTGATGAACTAGATACTTTATACAACTTAGTATCTGTAAGATATAGTATTGATACAAGAGATGCGTTTTATGAAAAAGAGATGGCATTCTTTGATGAAAACTTACCAGCATTAGGTGAGTATGATAATCTATTTAATCAAAGACTATTAAACTCTAAAAATAGAACTCAACTAGAACAAAAACTTGGATCTCTTATTTTCAAACAAGCAGAACTAAGTTTAAAAACATTCTCTCCAGAGATCATTCCTGATCTACAAGAAGAAAACAAGTTATCAACGGAATATTCAAAACTTCTTGCAAGTGCAAGAATTGAGTTCCAAGGGAAAACATATAACCTTTCTCAAATAGGACCATTCAAACAAGACACTAATAGAGAAGTAAGAAAAGCAGCAGCATTAGCTACTTCAAACTGGATGGAAGAAAACGAACTAGAAATCGATAGAATTTATGATTCACTTGTACAAGTAAGAACAAAAATCGCACACAAACTAGGATACGAGAACTTCGTACAACTAGGATATGATCGCTTAGGTCGTACTGATTATGATCATAAAAATGTTAAAAACTACCGTGATCAAATTTATTCTAGTTTAGTACCCTTAGTAACAGAATTAACTTCTAGAAAAGCAAAACGTATTCAAATTGAGGAACCAAAAGCATATGATCTAGCATTATCATTCTTAAGTGGAAATCCAACTCCAAAGGGAGATATGAATGAACTGATTCAAAAAGCAAAAGAAATGTATGAAGAAATGTCACCTGAAACAGGTGAGTTCTGGAACTTCATGGTAGATAACGGATTATTAGATTTAGATGCAAAAGAAGGTAAAATGGGTGGCGGATATTGCACATTCATTCCTGAATACAGCTCTCCATTTATCTTTTCAAACTTTAACGGAACAGCTGGAGATGTAGATGTATTAACACATGAAGCAGGACATGCATTCCAAGTGTATTCTTCTAAGGACAATATTCCAAGTTATAGATGGCCTACACTAGAAGCAGCTGAAATCCATTCAATGAGTATGGAGTTCTTAGCATGGCCATGGATGAACTCGTTTTTCCAAGAAGATACAGACAAGTATAAATTTTCTCATCTTGCAGGTGCTTTGACATTTTTACCTTATGGAGTAGCAGTAGATGAGTTTCAACATGGTGTATATGAAAATCCTGAACTAACTCCAGATGATAGAAAAACATTATGGAGAAAAATCGAAAAAAAATATTTACCATTTAAAGACTATGGAGAAGATTCGTTTTTGGAAAAAGGAACATTCTGGTTTAGACAAAGCCATATATTCTCTAGTCCCTTCTACTATATCGATTATACGTTAGCTCAAGTAGTAGCGTTCCAATACTGGATAAAATCAAAAGAAAGTCATAAAGCAGCATTAGAAGAGTATAAGCACTTATGTTCTTTAGGTGGATCTCAAAGCTTTGTATCTTTATTAAATAGTGCAAAACTTGATAACCCATTTGAAAATGGCGTTGTTGAAAAAACAATCCAACCGATAAAAGAATATCTAGCTTCAATTAACGATATAGAGTTATAAAAAAAAAGCCCGAATATTTATTCGGGTTTTTCTTCTATATTTTTATTTAATATTTCATTCGCATCATGTACAAATTGTCGTTCTTTATACTTTATAAAGAACCAAACGATGGCATAAATTATTATTCCAGTTGATAATACCAACCAAGATACCATAGTTTCACTACCTGGTGGATTAAATACAATTACGACAGATCCAATTGTCAATATCGCATGAATTAAAATCATTTGACTATATTTTAATCTTTTCCACAAAAATACAAACCCATAAAAAGATATCAAAACTGTAATCAAAATAGTTCTATAAAAATAATGTAAATATATTCCTACAAAAACATCCAATGCCTCCATACCATGTTCTGCTTTAAACCCTTCATATGGACCTAGAATATTAAGCGTGAACATAATAGTAAAAAAGAACATAGCCACAGGTAAATTGTTAATGATTGAATTTATATATAACTTTGCGTATTTTTTCATTATCTACGCCTCCAATCCTATTGCTATTCTAAAGTCTTTTACGTATGATCTGGATAATATATCCTTATTGCCACTTAAGAAGAATAAAGTATAGTTACCACTAAACTCCGTCTCAATAGATTTCACTTGTTTTGTATTTGCGATTACCCCTTTAGAAATACGAACAAACACATTCCCAAGTTCTCTTTCTAACTCAGACAAGGACTTCTTCGTCTCATATTCTTCACCATTAGAAAACAAAATGGTTTTACGTGCTCTTGAATAAATTCTTTCAATTGTATTCAGTTTAATAGGAAATGTCTTTGAATCCTTTATCCCAAACACAGAATCTACTACTTTTGTTTCAAATGCATTTTGTAACTCCAATAACTCTGGCGTTAAACGTTTTACTTTAATGATAATTTCATCTTCATTTAACAACTCATCAATTTCGTATTTAATCTTCATAGGATCCCTCCTATTTACATTTTATCACTTGCCAACTTAAAATACGATAATCCAAAACAAATAACAGTCAATATTAACATCGAATAAATAAACATCATGTTGGTAAACTGAAAATCTCCAACATATAAATTTAATCCCATACCGTCTCTAAATCCATCTACCGCAAACGCTGGTACTCCCTTAAACACAGAATCTATCTGGTCATTCATAATCACATTACGTAACAATGCTGTAGCATGAGCTAAGGGGTTTCCAGAAATAATATCTTTTACAACGCCGCTTAGATCACCAACACTAACGTAAATACCTGCTAAAAATCCACCAACACTTGATACAAACGCACTTACTCCACCAATTGCACTAGAATTTTTAATCATAATATTAAACAAAAACATCAGTGAGGCAAACGTTAATGTACATAAAGCAGTTATACCTAGTACAGTTAAATTTAATCCTATACTAAAGAAATGTCCTAGCAATGAATAGATGTACAATTCACCAATTAAAAATGTAATAAACGTAATAGTTGTACCTACAATAATGGAACTAACAATATAACTAAGTGCCAGATGGCTTCTATTAAATGGTGTTACGTATAAGTCATTTAATACATTAGCTTCACGGTCTAGTACAATTCTCGATAACATCATCTGAGGAACACTGATAGAATTTAATACAATAATCCCAGCTAGTACCCAAGAGATAATCAACGCTCTTATTTCATTTTCTGAATCTATTCCAAACTGTGCAAAATTAGCAACTGCTCCATTTGTATACATTCTACCCAAAAACAACACAAACAAAGCAATGATGATAATTGAACTTAATAATGAAAAGAACACTGTAGAACGATCTCTTAGATATAATTTTATATTTCTTTTTAATAAACTTAAAAATATTCTCATCTTAGTTCAACCTCAATCCTGTTAGATTTAAGAATACATCATCCATATCTCCTCTGATGACTTCAAATGCAGTGACATATTCTTTTACTTGTTCGAGTATTTCTAATGACTCTAGGCTGTTTTTTAATTCAACTTCAACAACACCAGCACCATTTTTAATTTTAGAGCCTTGTAACTTTTCTTTAATAGAATCAATATCACCGATTAGACGTAAGCGGTCTTTTGAATGTTTCACTCTTAAGTTATCCGGTGTATCAGACGTAATGATTTCGCCTTCATTAATAATGATGACATTATCACACTCCGCCGTTTCCTCCATATAATGAGTTGTTAGAATAATGGTTAAACCAGCTTCTCTTAACTCATTTAGCGTCTCCCATACCAACTTACGCGTACTTGGGTCTAATCCTGTTGTTGGTTCATCTAATATCAATAACTCAGGATCATGCAACAGCGCTCTAGCGATATCTGCTCTTCTTCTTTGCCCCCCAGAGGTTTCGCCGTATTTTTGATTCTGATAATCTTCAATTTTTAATGTAGAAATAACTTTTTCTACTTTGTCCATTAACTCTTCTTTATTGTACCCATACAGAGAACCACGTGTAATTAGGTTTTCTTTTATTGTTAACTTATTATCCAAAACACTTTCTTGAAAAACTACCCCAACGCTTTTACGAATCTTTGCATCATCCTTACCTATTTTTAAATCTCCATAATAGACTTCTCCGTCTGTTTGACGAAGCAAGGTACATAAAATATTAATCGTTGTAGACTTGCCCGCTCCATTTGGACCTAACAATGCAACAAACTCTCCTTTGTTGATTGAAAAACTAATACCCTTTAGTGCTTCAATCTCTTTATAATTTTTGTGTAAATTTTTGACTTCTAACAACTTCATTTTCACCACTCCTTTTTGCAAATCTAGAATAACAATAACTATATATAAAATACCTCAATCTTGTTTAAGATGTAATAATCAATGCTCAAGTGGTAAATATCAAAACACAAAAAAAGAGCTCTCAATGTTAAGAGAACTCTTAATCCTTATTCTTTATTCAAAGATTGATACGTCAATTGAAGCATAGTTTTCTTCTAGTTCTTCTTCTGTCGGGATCAACTCAGAATACAGCAAACTCATATTGGTTCTAGCTTGTTCAACCGTATCACTTCCTGCAAATACAATATTGGCAATCTGAATATCACTAGTATAGTTTAAAACAGTAGTAGGGACAATTTCGCCATCTGCAAAAAAGTCTTCGATTATTTTAATTTCGATATCCATTCGATCCCCTATTTCACCAACTCTGTTATCATTAACAATTACATACTGACCATTTTGCTTTTGTTCAATACTATATCCATCTTTAGGTTCAATATATTTACCCATAAATCTATTAAATGTATAATAATCTATTCCATTAGCACTTGTTTTTAATGAAGGCAACTTATAAACAGCGCTATATGTGATTACAACATGCGTATCAGTTACTTCACTATTAGAGATGAAGTAGATCGTATCTCCGCTCGTAAATGTGTCTTCTTTCTTTGTATATAGTAATTGTGAATACATGTAATCTATTTCATAATGTTCCTCAGCTACAATTAGTTCAGCGGCCACTGTTTCAATAGAAGCAACCCCGGCATCGATAATAGGAATTTCAACAACAAATGATTCTGGTTCACTAAACTCTGGATATTGATTTCTTAAATTCACCAATGTAATCTCATTATTTTGCCCGAACTCCTCAAATAACTGTTCATATGCTTCACTAAATCCTGTGATATCTTCTGTACCATACTCTTGTTTTAATAGTGCTCCATCACTATTATAATATTCAACACCTACATGGTCTTGGTCATCTGAAGTGTATTCCATGAAGATTACACCATACTCATCCGTCGCATTCCCCACAATAGTGTATTTTTCATCATCAACACGGTGCATCGCAACTACGTTCGTTGTCCCACCAGCTTTTTGAACAGAAACATACGCTTCAATAAACTCACCAGTCGTTTCACCTTTTACATATTGATACTTCTTTGTATTATCCTGGTTATATCTAATCCTATAAACATCAGATTTCGTATCAACAATTACCTCAACAGTTACTTCAAAGAACAACTCCTCCTCAAGGTAAAAGTTTTTCACTTCTACAACTTCCAAACGATCTCCTTTATCTGATTTGAAAATGACTTCATACGTACCATCTTCATGAACTATATATAAATATTCATCTCCTTCATCAGTTGTACTAACAACACCAGATGTTAAATATGGAGCAGTTAGCCCAACATTCGTAAACGCTTCTACAGCCATTTTATACATCCCTTGATCGTTAATGATATCAGTTAAGGTATGTTGTCCTTCACCTACGACATCTGGTTCCTCATCAAATAGATCAAAATCTAAGGAAAACGAATTATTCATTTTAACTATATCTTTTGGTTTTGATTGAAACCCAAAACTATTCATACCCACTAATTCCGCTTCGTCATTAATCCCTCTTAAAGACCTCGGTAGATCTTTGATTGAGATTGGTGTAAATGTTACATCAAATACACTTGCCTCTGTACCAATTGGATCAATGATTACATCTAAATCTCTTCCTCCTGTTACCAATAAGACGAATGCCACAACCACTACCGAAAGAACCGTTAAAAGTGCTGGTCTTCTTCTTACAAACCTCTTTTCATTATGAAGTTTCGATTTAATTTTATTTATCTCAATAGTTTCAAAAGCATCAATTTGTTTATCATTTAAAACTTCTTTTTTTCTATAATCTTTCATCTTAATTTCCCCTCTAACTTCTTTACAATCTTCTGAATCGATAAGCCAATCACATTTGAGACTGTTTTTGGATTCATCTTCATAACATCTGCAATTTGCTTCGGACTCAAATTACTGAAGAAGTACAGGTTCATCATTTCAAGATTTCTTTTGTTTAATGATTCTTTCATTAAAGATAAAATAATCTCTACATTTTCATCATCTATAATAGTATTCAGGATGTCCTCATCACTCTTCAGTTGATTAAAGTCATAGTCAAACTTACTCGTTCTTTTAAAATAGGCACTATTCCAAAAATTGATAACGTGATTATTTGCTATCGTAAACAACCAAGTTTTAACAGAAGCTTTTTTCGGATTAAACTTATTGTAATTACTATAGGCCTTTAAAAATATTCCTTGTGTTAAATCCTTTGCATCGTCGACATTCTTCACTTGCTTCGCAACAAACTTAAGAATGTATCTATAATATTCTTCTAAAACATTATCGAACAACGGTTTAATTCTTGTTTGTGCATTCACCATGGTCTTCCTCCTGTCATATATACATACAACTGAAAACAGATTTTTTCCCGATTTTTTTCTAAACAATTATATCATAGGGCACTTTTCAAAAAAAAGACTTCCCTTAGGAAGCCTTACTATTTTGATTTTTCTGATTGAATTAAATCTACGTTATTCTGAATCCAACTAACCGTATAATCGACAATCTCTCTTTGAGAAAACAATCTACTCTTAGCTTGACCAATCAAACCTTTTTGAACATCATACTCTTTTTCAAACGTTTCTCCTATTTTAGTAAAATAATCACAAACGTTTGAATCAATATCTTGATACTCCACCCAAGTGCTTACTCTATCGACAAATATTCTTGACCCTTGTTTTATAGTTGGGATAACTCCACTTAATGCCTCCGCCAAATGAAATGACGAATTCGTTTCATAATCCGTACCAATGAATAATACTTTTGCATCTAACTTATACATCATCTCAAACGGTGTTCTTTTACCAAATGGTATATCTAAACTATGTTCAGAAATAATCTTTTCTGCATGTTTCCCCCACGCTGTAACACTAATAGTTGGATGATTACTTCTTAACACTCCTGGAAACTGTCTAAAGGATTCAGCTGTTACTCCTAAACCTCTTGAAGGGGTAAACAATGGATCAAATGCTGGTAAGTTTTCTCTATACACCTGATGCCACTCCTCTGGGATTGGAGGGTTCTGCCAATAGAATGGATCTGTAAAATCTGTACTATAAGCAGGCATACAGATTGTTCCTTCCTCTCCTACTGTTTCTTGTAAAGCTTGAATCACAGTTATATGCTTTCCAACTACCCAACCGATACTGCTTAATGAACTATGAACAAAGAGTAAATCTCCTTTTTTAATCCCTAACTTCATAAAATCTTCAACCAGCGTGTTTTTTGTATGTGGCTTTTTAGAACTTAATACGATATTATTTTCACTCATTATTATCACCTCGTAATCTATCTACATACTACACTTTAACAATAAACTAATAAAGTATGAACAAAAAATGAACTCTCTAATAAAAACTTTCTTGCATAAAAAAGGCTCCCCTCATTAGAGTGATGGTTAATTGTACCATTTCTCCAATATTTGGAAGCCATTTCATATTTAAATGGTGTTAGTGTATTCTGTGCTCAGAACTCATATCAGTTTCTAAATGCAAAAACTCCTGGTAGTGTTTATAAATATTGTACTGCACACTCGAAATCTGTAGATTTCTCTTATCACACAGTACCTGATATTAGGATATTTTATATAGACCAAAATATACCTTACTAGATAGATGAGGACAAACATCTACAAAGCAAAATATCCGCGACTTCTGTTGACACGAGGTATGGCGTCATAGCCGAAAGGCTATAAGCCACTGACGTGCACCAGAAGCAGAGGCTACGTATAGAGCGGAATGACAAGGAGTCATCGAAAGTAGTGATGACTCAATTGAAGCTCTTGTGCCCTGAGGGTAAGTGGTTTCCTTGCCAAAAGTCAAAACCACAAGAGCTAACGACAGTGCGACTGTCGGGTGTCATTCGGACTTGGTTTGAGAGTGGGCTTTCCAAAGACCAACCCAAAACCTGTCTCTAAAAATTAACTCAATCTCCTTTGACCTTCCTTCCCATTCAACAAAAGAAAGCAAGACGCGCCCCCGAAACCTCGCGTCTTGCACAAAAAAAATAATCCGTAGATTATTTTTGAGGTTTGCTAGGGTTATTCTCTTATTTTCACCGTGCTGCCATTACACCAATTCCCTCAGAAGCTCCACTAGCAAACAAAATTGAGACTGCGATAAATAACATATCAACGACCTCCTTTAGAGTAAATTTCACTTTAATAGAGAACTCTAGTTTATTTTGGAGAGGGAATATCAGAATCGAACTGATACCTGGAGCAAGTATATATAATGACTTTAATAAAGATTATCACAAATCATTAATATAAATCAATTCGTTTTAACTTAGTAAAGGATAATAAATTACTCCATTACTTAATAAAATCACTAAGTTTCTCAGCAGAATGTAAATTTCTATCTAGAAACACCAATTTTACTCCTTCTTTTTCAATATTCTTTGGAAGATGGAACTCAACTGATTCAATATCAACCTCACCTATATGTTTTACTCCATCATTTGTCACAACTTCAGCAAGCGACTCAACAAAATCAAATTTAACATAATCTATATCAGAACAATTGATAGTAATTTTTTCTTCACCTAATAACTGAATCTTATTTATTAGTATTTTTCCAGTTACATATGTGTTGTCATTCAATATGATTTTGTCCCAATCTGGTAACTGTCTCATTTGCTCGAATAACTTTCTGTCAGTTGTACCTTCTGATGTGTTAATCAAAAAATGTTCAAGATCTGATTTCTTTAACAAGGTAGTGTGTGAATGATCTTTGCTATAAAAACTGAAGTCAAACTCATCTCTAGTAAATACAACTAATGAATCCATAACATCCTTTGTAACATCAAAACCATTATTAATTAAGAAATACCCTAAGTCTGTTCTAAACCTTCCTACTGTATAGACAGGACTTGTTCTTCTGCTTTTATGAACCTTACCTCGATAGTTAGAGGTAACTGTCCATGTTTTATAATCTGACTCAATTACATTACCATACCAGTTTTTGACTTCGACAATAAATAAGTTTTTCTTGTAATAAACTATGAAATCCATCTCAGTTGTCATGAAGCTGCTACTAGTCCATATGAGTTTATTTGCAATTACTTCGCATCCCAATTTCTCAAGTATGTATTTAACATCCGTTTCAGCTCTATATGCTTTTCTTTTCCCCTTATTACTAGGAATACTAGGAAGTGCATTCCTTCGAAGATCCTCAATACTCGAAAACTCAGTAATTTTAGTTTTATCCATAATCTACCTCGTACTTTCTTAAAATTAATCAAAGAAGAAATCTTTCGATTTCCTCTTTTCTATCTTAATTCTTTTCATCGCTACCCTTTTCATTATTGGGGTTCATTTGATCAGCATGATTATCAAATCGATCTTGATAAGCTTGATTGTTGGGGTTATTCTGATTTGCATAATCATCTAATTGCTGCTTTGAATGAGTATTTCCAGATACTCCACCTTTTTTTGACATATTATCATCTCCTTATATGTTAATAATACTATGCATGAAGAATTATTAATATGTACCGACGGTACAAACTATCCCCACGGGTTAATTCCCATTGGATCATCCAACATCTTTATCCAGTTCCAAGCAGTATCGTAAAAGAAGTCTCCATGATTCCATTTACTTTCTTCAATATCCTCTTTGAATACTACTTGACAATAATTTTCATAAAACTCAACAAGTTCGCGAAATAAACTCAAAATTATATCATCATTTAAATCAAGCAATGCAATTGTAAGTCCTTCTTCTCGAAATGCACTTTTATGATACTTAACAAGTAATTCCGGATAATTGTCAACTAGTAAGTTATAGTTATCTAATGAAGTATGTTTAACAAACTTGTATAAAGTATTAAATCTATCATGTAATTTAAAGATAGATGTTTCTCTCATACTAGTTTTAATCTTTTCCTCATAGAACTTATATAAATCACCAGTGAAAGATCTTGAAAAATACATTCTTCGTTTCATAAATTGATCTCTTACTAGAGCATCTAATCTAGAATTTACATATAGTAGGTACTGACACATAACTGAGTTTTGAATCAAATGGTTCTCGTCTCTTTTCCTATACATTAATCGTTTACAATGATTCTTTCGTTCTTCATTAGTCATTTTTGGCGTTGCGATATGGTCATTTACACAGTTTTTATAGAACTCTTTTGGATCCTCCAAAACATTAATCATAGAACTATATTCCCACTTCCAATCATTGATTGCAGATTTCAAAAGAATTCTTATATTATTAATCACATAATCTGTTTCTCTTCTATATTTCGGGAAAAAATACTTTGTGCTTCGATTACTCATCACTTCAAACATTTCATCAGTAATCCCTGTTAATGTTTTTTTTAATCTCTTTGGATCAACTTTCTTAATATTTGACTTATAACGGTTCCATTTATCTCCAGTTTCTTCTCTAGAAATAAAGACTCCATAATAAATGAAGTTATTCCAGTTAAACTTCTCATAATCTACAACAGTTGCCTTTGAATCCTTTTTCATATTATCACCTACATATAATTGGGTTCTAACTCACTAATGTATGTTTCGTATGCATTTTGTAAGAAGAACTCATAATAGTTCCATTTTGCTTCTTCTATTTTCTCTTTATACAATACTTCACACAATTCTATAGAGAACTTCTCAAGACCAGATAGCAAACTATCAATCAAGTCAAATCTTAAGTCCAAATAATTTATCGCAAGAGATCCTCTATCTAAAAATTCAACATTTTCATCGTTTAGGAAATAAGGACATTTTTTCTTAACTTCCTCGAAACTTGATTCGTTATTATGTTTAATAAAATTCCATAATATAACTACATCAGTATATCCTTTGTGGAAAGTCAACTTCTCATAAGTTTTACCAGTAGCAGACTTCACTATATCGTAAAAAACTTTTCTATCAAATGTTTTAAACTTTTCTCCTTTCAGTCCCAAACCATTCGCAAAAGCATACTCAAATCTTGATGCTATTTGATGAATTACCTGGACCAAAATTGATTCTAATAGAAAGTTATACTTTGCCTCTCTTTTATATTGAGCTACAAACTGGTGAGCATGTGCATCATCAACATCCATATACCCAGAGGTAATCGTACTTGTCCAAGCAACTTGGGCTGCTTCTCCAGGTGTTTTTATTTGCTTGATCATATCCTCGTATATTAACTTCCAATAATCTCTTAAAGTATCTATTTCATCCATTAGACAGTTAATCATATAATCTCTTCTTTTCATGTACTTAGGAACAAAAAGTCTTCCATCTATCAATGTATCCCCATGCAAGATATCATACATTACTTTGGTGTTCACAGAGAAATCAATCCAAGTCAAAGCTCTTTTAAGGTTAACAAAGTAACCTTTTTCTTTAATAAGACTATACTTCTTATTCTTTCTAGAGTCCTTAGCAATTTCATATAATCCATAATATCCAGATGACCCAGCTATTTCACTAACTCCATCATGATATTTCAGTGAAGAGATACTCAAAAAATCTCTAAACCTACTATCAATTCTCATAAAATCACTCCTCTTAAAGAAAAGACACCTACAAAGTAGATGTCCTTTCCACGTTTTCGATTAACGTAAGAATAATACACATCCTCACCACTCTGTTCACTAATCCGAAGAATAGAACTGTAGGCAAAATTATGCCCCTACAGACATAAAACGATTGGTGTATTATATATAAATATTACTTTGTAATCTATCTTATGTCAATCTACAAAGATTGTCTCACTTTCTTTCAAATCATACAATGTACCAACGGTACAAAATAAAAGACATGCTATTTAAGCATGTCATCTACTAAACAGTTAAATAACTCTGACAACTTAACCAATCGTTCTAGTGAAGGCATTTTGAAACCATTAATATACTCATAAATTACCCTAGGTGTATTTAAACCCAAATAATCTGCAACTTCTGATTTCGTAAAACCAAACTCCACTATTTTAGAATTGATATAATTCCCAGTGCGTTCTTTATCTAACATTTAAACCACCTCCTTATGAACGTTTCATAAAAAGGTA
>PPCM01000968.1_pt1 | contig 15911 bp, 25 predicted proteins | sample 1555541 | NCBI WGS metagenome assembly PPCM01 (sample SAMN05284479, study PRJNA326546) | Marine sediment metagenome, whole genome shotgun sequencing project. | isolation source: marine sediment | place: Germany: Wadden Sea | collected 2012-09-05 | reverse complement strand
ATCAAGGGAATCCAACGTTGATAACTAATTTTGAATATGATAATCAAACATATGATTATGCTACTTTGTCATATCAAGGAAGACAACTAACTTCAATAATAGTATATGATGAAATCCCTGGACTAACAGATGTTCCGTTATACATTATTAACTATTCCTATAATGATCAAGGGTATAGAACATCAAAAACAATAACTGATGCAAGTAATAATTCAGTTACCACAACATACACTTTATCTGGAGATAAAGTTATGTTTGAAACCGATGGTACAAATGAAATGTTTTACACATATGATTATGATGGAACATTGATTAGTTTTAACTATAATGGAAGTGAATACTTCTATGTTCATAATTTACAAGGAGATATTACAAAAATACTAGATTCGAGTGGTATAATAGTAGTAGAATATATATATGATGCTTGGGGTAACCTTTTAGAAACAACAGGGGCACAGGCATCAACAATAGGATCAATAAACCCATATACTTATAGAGGATACAGATATGACAAAGAAATAAACATGTACTATCTAAACAGTAGATTCTATAATCCAGAAATCCATAGATTCATAAATGCAGATGGATTATTAGGACAACAAGGGAATATACTAGGACACAACATGTTTGCATATACACAAAACAACCCAGTAATGTATATAGACATAAGTGGTGAATCAATCGTTGGAGCTATAATGATAGGCCTAGCAATAGGCGGATTAATAAAATTTGTTCTATGGTATCGTGCATATGACAAGGAATGTGAGATAAAACAAAACTACACAAAACTAAACTATACTGAAAAGTCTCTAGAAGACCCTGATAATCAATATAAGTATATTGATCAAGAAGCTAGATTTAGTGTTTACGACGAGGTTTCAGTATCTACAAAGTTTTTAAATGCTGCAATCTTAACCATATATCCTTTTTTCTTATCCTTTGATAAGTTCAATCTTTCTGAACAACTATTTGCTGCAAGAAGATATCATATAGATTACGACGGAGATATTACATTCGAAGCTCTTAAAGCAGTAAATGGAACAAATGTAAAAGAGACAGAGAGAATATATTACGATTTGTATAGCTATTATATTACTAGAAAAGAATACTGGGAGGATAATTATGAATAAATTGAACATTGAAAAACCGTTACACAGATTTATATTGATGATTCTATATTATGTGTCTTTTTTGACTATGATTTTTCAGATTGATACATTAATGCTCCAAAAGGTTACTGTAATTAGAGTCCTTGTAATGATAGTAACTATGATGATTTTATTTCTTATAGTAAGAATTCGTTTTAAGTCTAAACAAGTGATTTATTTCATCTTGATTTTAATTTTATTTCTTGTCAAAATGCTTTTCATGCAATATACTGAATCATTTCATGCATTTATTCATTCAACTTTAGTTAGTTTAATCTGGTTTGGATTATTTATAGTTATAAAATTTGATGATTCACGAAAAGTAGATTTGATACTACTGGTTTCTTTTGTATGTATATTCGAAATAGGAGATAACATACTACTTGGGTATAATAATACATCAATTTATTTGTCAATATTATTTGCTATAATATTGACAATACAGTACTTGCTAGTATATATAATTGTAAAAGACTGATGACCTACTCTAAATTCATAAAGCTTATTTTGTAGACTAAAATAAACTGATCAGTGGTGCATCATGTTGTGGTCTAGCTATAGTTTTAGTAATTGTAAGAATCGTAAGTGATCCTATGATTTCAACTGTAGTTAACTCCGTGGTTGTCAGATGTGTGAGTGAGGTTATCGCGAGACTGATATATAAAATGACTATCTTAAAACAATTGGAAAACAATAAAAAGCGCTTCATTGAGAAATGTTATACACTTATGAGCAAGTTGTAATGGTTCTAGGAGTAAGCATTACTCCAGTAATGTATTTTGATCCGACTGGAGAATTCGCATGGGTGATTGCGGGAGCGATAATTGGTGGTCTTGCTGGAGCAGCAATCTCTTATTACACTACAGGAAGTGTTGATTGGCGTTATGTAGTAGGAGGAGCTTTAATTGGTGCTGGAGCAGGATTGCTATATGAAGCAGTATTTGCATATTATTCTACAACAACATCCTTCGTTGTTGCAGGAGAGTTAGGCGCAGGAGGAGTTACAGCTGGATCAACAGGCTATGATATTCTTAATAACTCAAGCGTATTGACCCAAGAAATAGTAGATATAAATTCAACATACGGTGGGTTTGAGTATAACGGTACTGTAAGTTCAGTAGTACACTCTGCCACATATTACTCTGATCCTTACGATCAGGTAGGTGCTATTATGAATGGGATAGTAAATAATCATTTGTTTTTTGATGGAAATAAGAAGACAGCATTTGATACATATTTTTTACTTCAAGAACGAATGAACTTATCCCCAAAGGGTGTAAATGAAGTTTGGGGTGTTATTAATGATATTGGTAAAGGAGTTATTGATTATGCGACAGAAATTGCAAGTAGACTACGATAAAGCTTCTAGAGTTAGCATTAAGTATGATGGATTGAGAGATAAAAATCTTTACACCATAGTTTTAAGTGATGTGAAAATAGGGCGTATTGATGTTGAAAATATAGAAATGGTAATAAAGGTTTTAGAACCTTTAGGAGTATTCAACAAAACAAACATCGATATGCTTGAAGAATTTGGTAAGAAAATGAAAAACTCACTATCTGTTTGTATGATTGAGATATTTCTTCTAGATGTCAGAATGTATAAGTTTTACTACAAATATGATTTGGAGTTTAGAACTATTGAAACGGATACACTAAATAAATTACTTGTTATAATACTCAAACTAGATATTTAGACTTTCTTTGAGACTGTGCCAATAAAGTAAGTCTTATGTATGTTTAGCAATAACATCATCGAAGTATTCAAAATATATTGTATTTGATTAGGCGGATAACTACGATTGAAATGATAATTATAGACATACTATATTTTGGACTGTGGTGGAAATTAACCAGTGATTACCTGTCATGTCATATGTATATAAATAAAGGAAGAGATGCTCTAAGTTTATGAGGAGACTATAAGAAAGGCTCGTTAAATAGTTTATCACCTTGCATTTGCTCTTATCTTAAACAAAACAACCCAGTGATGTGTACAGACATAAGCGGATATGCACCAAATTGGGGCACAATATGTTGGGTAGCAGCTGCAGTAATAGTAGTTGCATTAGTTGTAACAGCTGTAGTTTTGACTGGACCTGCAGGATTAGCCGCTATTGGATATGCAGCTCAAGGTATAGCATTAACAGGTATGTCTACCAGTGCTACAATATTTACATTTGCTGCAGCGGGCTCAGCAGGTGCATTAGCTAGTGCTGGTATATACGCAACATTGTCATCTAAGGATAAAGAGGAGTTTAATGATTTTGGCCCCACTGCTTTGACAATGACGGCAACAGGTGGAGTTCTCGGAGCTTTCACTGGTTATGCTGCATATCAATCTGGACTTCATACTCAGGGAACTTACTCAACTCCAGAAACAGGAAGAAAAGGGTCGACTTATACACAACTAAACCTTCAAAATGGAAGCATCACGAGACAGACGCGATATGGTAGCAATGAAAGGCAAATGTGGAGGATTGATTATCAAGGAACTCCACACTACATCAAAGGATACGGAGATGCCCTACCTCATATACATGTGTATGATTATAGAACATATAATGGGTTCGTAAATAGAGTTGAAAATATTTACCCATTCGGAAATTAGGTGGTATTATGGTAAACAATAAAATGTACATAGCAAATAGATTCAAAGTAAACGAAAATTCAGGATATGAAGTCAGATTTAATTCACTCAAGTTCGACGAAATTGTGACTGCAGATTCTGAGTTATGTAAAAAAAGAGAATCAGATTTAGATTGTAACGAAATTAGTCAATCACCACAGATAGCAATTGAACTAGCTACCTACAATTTGGGAGAAAATGAGCAATACATATATACAGAAGTAATAACGACACAATTTTATTCAAATAATATTATAAGTTTTGAATATTGTGGAATTGATGTTGTTGATAAATTTCATTCAAACAGTTGGATTACTAATTATGGAATATCATATGATCTGGATAAAAATGCATACACAAAGTATGGTTTGATGAGAGATATCTTATCGGTAAAAAAATGGTTAAGAAAAAGGATATCTGAAGAAAAATATAAAGAACTGGAACTTACCGAGTTTAAGTTGATTGCAGTTTGGAGAAAGATATAAAGAATAAATGAAAGGTAAACAGACACAATATAACAATTAGGTTTAGAACCTAAACTTTAACAATGTAATATTGAGTCTAACTGCCTTTTTAAGTGGTTTTTTAGGATTGCAAATATAGTGTATAATGGACTCATAAGAATCTATTTGAATGATGTAATTATGAAAAAGAAGAAGATAACCGCACTATTTTGTAGATTTTCAAGAGAAGATGACCTTATACAAGAAAGTTCAAGTATTGAAACACAAAAAGCATATCTTAGTAGATGTGCGAATAGTAACAAGTTTTATAACACTAGATATTAGATAGATGATGGGTATTCAGGTTCTAATTTAAATAGACCTGGATTTATGGAGTTAATGAAAGACATAGAGATTCAATTAGTATCAATAGTAATCACAAAAGACTTAACAAGATTAGGCAGAGGTTATCTAACTACTGGTTACTATATCGAACATTACTTTCCATTGAAGGGTATGCAAGAGATATAAGTAAGAAGACTATTAGTGCATATAAACATAAACTATAGGTGGAGATTTCATAAGAACTTATCCTAAATATGGATTTGATAATATTTAAGTTGTAAATGTCAATTATTAGTTAATCAAACAAGACACAAACTTCTATAAACAAAACAACCCAGTCATGCTTATAGACAGCACCGGATATGCGCCGTGGTGGAGTTGGGCAATTTCTGGAGCACAATTAGTTGGTGGAATAGCATTATGCTTTGTACCTGGAGCACAAGGAATCGGAGTTAGTCTAATTATCGGAGGAACTCTAGGACTAATAGCCAATTCTGCAAGTCCAGCTATTGGACAAGCAATTGGTGGTGCATCTTCGATGGCGAATGGATATGGTGCAATATCAACAGGAGCATCAATATTAGGCTTGGGGTTACCTGGGTTAATTGGTGGTATCGCTTTGATAGGAGTTGGTGCTACAACAATGGCTTTCGGGGCTAATGAAATTGCTGAGTCTTTAACAGGAAATAACTATATTCAATCTTGGACAGGAATGAGTGATTCCTCATATGGTTGGACATATACTGGACTTAACATCGCGTCTAGTGTAGGTCAAATTGCTGGTAGAGCTTATAATCTGCACAATACTAGAACTGCTAGATTTGGACACACAGGCAATCTTAAAGGCTATCATTATTATGATCAACGAGGAAATATTCTGTTTGATTTTGATCATCCTCACGGCAACATAAACTATAATCATTTTCATGGATGGTCTGGCCTAGGAATGACTGGTAGAACAGGGGGTCATTGGAGCTACTTTGAGTTGATTCAATGGCTATTAGGAGGAAAATAGAGATATGTTTAGAAAAAAAACAGTGAAAACAATATTTGAGTTGACTCACGAGAAATATAGAAATAAAATTCCCATCTCATATGAGGAATATGTCATTCTATTATCCACGAATGATGAAATTTGGTTTGAGTATAAAGAACTAGAGTACCAGGTAAACCGTAGTGATTCAGATACTACATCTATGATTGTGTCTAGGATCAATGGGAGTAAGTATACAGTAGTAAGAGTTGAAGATTATCAATCTATAGTTGACCTACTTCATAACTTTAGAGTAGATGGACTGTTAATCAAAGAGATTTGGAGTAAAACATCAATTAAGTAACGTTGATAAACAAATGAAAGGCAAACAGACTCAATATAACCATTAGGTCTATGACCTGAATTTTATATTGAAGTATTGAGTCTGGCTGCTTTGTTTGGGGTCTTTTAATCATTTGAATATAGTGTATAATAGATTCACAATGAGTCTGTTTGAATGGTGTTATCATGAAAAAGAATAAGATAACTGAACTATCGTGTAGAATATCAAGAGAAGATGAACTAATTACAGATAGTTCAAGTATAGAAATAAGAAAAATTTATCTTAATAGATACGCAAATCAAAGAAAGCAGAAAGATTTATACCCAAAACAACCCAGTCATGCTTACAGATAGTACCGGTTATATGGCAGAAGCTGCGGTTGTAGGTGGTTTGATTTCAATTGGTCCTGTAGGTTGGATAATCTTAGGAGTAGTTGTTGTTAGTGTTGGAGTGTTATTTGCTACGGGTGTTATTGATTTCCCAAAGTTTCCAAAATTACCTTCACTAGACAATGTAAGTAAAAAAGTTAAAGAGTATAGAAGAGATTTGACAATTATTTTGAGCACTTTGGTAATCACTAATGTTTCTAAGATGAATCAATTTGACAATCATCACATAGTTGCACAAAAAGACCCTAGAGCAGGGATATCGAGAATGTTTCTGAGAATGAGCAATATCGGAGTGAATGATCTAGAAAATCTGGTTTATGTTCGAAAACCTATGCATTGGGTTATGCATACAAATGAATATCATGCGGCTGTAACAATTGCCTTGGGTGCAGCATATTCTATTGACGGCGAAAGAGGAGTTAGGAATACTTTAACAACAATAAAAAGCATTATAGCAGGAGTGGGTGGTGGACTTGGATAATCTAGAAAATAAGTATATTAAAGAGCAAAAGAAGAAAATGAAAAAACTTATAGATAGTTTCAAAGAATTAGATACTGATAGATACTATAAAACTGTGGACAAATGTAATCACAAACGATTTAGTATAGGTGGCAAAAGAAACATGTTTGGAATATATTCCTTCGATATTTTTCCGGAAATGTTTGAAAGTGATTTTTCTAAAGGAAAAGTATTTAATAAACGACCTAGAATTTTTGATTTTAGATATCTCTATCATAATGATAAGGTTAAGATAATTGAAGAATACATAGACAAAATCATGCATAAAATTAGCTTTGTATATTATTATGAGTACAAGTCTAATACTATAAGTTATCTAACTGATTTTAAAAATCAACAATTAATTTTGAACTCAATTACTTCCTGTAAATACAATCATACTAACAGGTTAGTAGAGTATGAAAATTGTCTTATCAATAATGATGAAATATCGGAAATTATCACAAGAGAGTATAATTATGAGTGTAACCAAGTAAATGTTATAGAATCTGTTTATTTTAATGTGAATGACAAATTTATCACAAATACATATTCTATAGAAGATGACTTAATAATTGGATACATGAAGGAGTTTTACTTCTAATCGTATAAAGGAACAAACTCAACGTAACTGCTAGGTCCACGACCTGAGTCTTGATACTGAAGTATTGAGTCTAACTACCTTATTAGGTTGTCTTTAAAAACTAGAAATATTGTGTATAATGGACTCATAATGAGGCTGTTTGAATGGTGTTGTTATGATTAAGAAAATAACTGCATTGTATAATAGAGTTTTAAGAGAAGATGAACATGTAACTGATAGTTCAAGTATAGAAACACAAAAAGCATATCTATTTTTGAGTTTAAGGGCTTATATGTTGATGCATCCAAAAACTCAGCAGCATTACGTACTTTATCCATATCTTTACCTATAACTACCCAGTGATGCTTACAGACAGCACCGGTTTAGCACCAGAATGGCATCATTGGATACGTAGTGGGCTTGCAGTTGCAGTCGGTATAGCATTGGTGTCAACAGGAGTATTTACACCACTTGGAGGAGCATTAATTGGTATGGGTGTTAATTCCATGATATCAGGTTATATTAGCGGATCTTCTGGAGGTAATTTTGATTCAGGATACTATGGAGGTGCAATAACTGGATTCATTTGTGGAGGAGCAGCAGGAGTTGGTGGAGTACTCTTCTCCTCTGGTGGTGGTGCAGTTGGTGGTTTATTAGGTACTTTATATACCGATGTATCAAATACTGGTAAAACGAATATTTCTAACGCTTTATTGAATGCTGGTATTTATGCAACTATGAATGTGTTCATAGGTGTTGGTTCAGCTATTACATCACAGTTAATGTACACTGGACAAAGAACTGTAGTAGGGGGATTTACTTTTGCTGCTGAAGGTATTATCGATGCTGCTACAGTGATTGTTAATGAAATATACGAAAGGATAAACTGAGTTAGGTAAATGACTATGAAAAGAAATAATTATACTTTTTTGAAATATGAAACGCTCTATTTTTCAATTCTTTTATATATTATTGGTGCGGAGATTTTTTTAATTCCAATCTATTATTATACTGATTTAATATACTTCTTGATAGGAGCTTTGTTATTACCTATATTAATCTCAATAAGTATTCTAATAAGTAAGGTATTATTAATTATAGTTGAAGTGAGTAATGAAGGAATCACATGGAAGTTATTTGGTAAATCAATCCAACAACTAAAGTGGATTGATGTAGAACATATAGACATAGAACCTAAGATGATGAATATATCGATTTTATTTCGAAGTAACAAACAAGATGAAATTTTATATTTTAATGGAGGAAAAATGAGACTTAAGAAAGTTCTTGGTTTTTGTCCGGATGAAGAACTTAGAAAAAAGCTACAAGGTTTTATTAGCTAAATATATTATCAAATTGGAAGGCAAATAGACTCAATATATCATATAGGTTTAAGACCTTAGTTTTAAGAATGTAATATTGAGTCTAACCACCTTATTAGGTGGTATTTTAATATTATAGATATCATGTATAATGGACTCGTAATTAGTCTGTTTGAATGGTGCTATTATGAATAAGAAGATAATCGCATTATATTGTAGAATTTCAAGAGAAGATGAACTAGTAACAGGTAGTTCTGCATAGAAACACAAAAAGCATATCTAACTAGATATGCCAATCAAAACAAGTATTACAACACAAGATTTTACATAGATGATTGGTATAGTGGGACAGACTTTGAAAGACCAGGATTTCTTGAACTAAAATCAGACATTGAGAATGAACGGGTAGAAATAGTTATAACTAAGGATTTATCAAGACTAGGTCGAGATTATTTAATGCCGGGTTTTTATATTGAGCACTATTTCCCATCAAACAATGTTAGATATATAGCAATTAATGATCAAGTTGATACAGATAAAAAAGATAATGATTTTGCACCATTCCGAAATATAAATGAATGAATGGTATTCAAGAGATAAAAGTAAGAAGAGAAGAAGTACATAAAAAAACTATAGGTGGAGATCTCATAAGAATTCATCCTAAATATAACCTTGATAAGATTTCAGATTGAAGGTGTAAATTATTAGTTAATCAAACAAAGCACAAATTTCTATACACAAAACACCCCAGTCATGTTTACAGACAACACCGGATATTTCGTTGTAGGTATACTGATAGCATCAATAACAATAGCAATGCTGTTTGAACTTGGTGAAGACTACTTTGAAGATGGTACCTTTAATCATTCATTTGGACAATATGCTGGTGCATTTGCGGCAGGTTTCTTTGGTGGATTGTCTGGTGGTGCTCTTGCATTAATAGGTTGGTCTATGGTTGGTGGTGCAGCTGATTATATGTTGTCTGGAAACTTTAATGATGATACTTTCTTGAAGGATATCGTTGTAATTGGTGTAACATCAGTTCTTTCAGTAGGAGCTGGATACGGATCAAAACGCGTAGTATCATGTTTTAAAGCTAGTAGTATTTTAAAATTACAAACTAATAACCTATCCAATAGAGCTTTAAGTAATATTGGAATGACAGCTGTAAAGGTTGGTAAAAAAGGAGTAAAGGAAACATTAGGGAAAATAATCTATCAGAGTGGTAATTACTTCGCAGGTGAAATGGTACAAGCTGTTTCAACCAGTGTTGCATCAAACTCAATAGATGATGGTCTCTACTGGATTTTTGATTGAGAGGTGTATAGTGGAACAATATAAAATATCACGATTTTATGATTATTGCACAACAAAAGAAGATGCTAAAAAGTATAAACTTAGTAGCAGAGCTATCAAGTGCAAATATAGAATCCATACAGGAATGGGTGTTAGTATCATATCATTGATATTTATTCTGATATCTACGTGTTTATCGAGCAAATGGTATATTCTAGAATCAATTATTGTTATAAACTGGATTTGGTTCATGTATATGATGAGGATAGACTTGATCTCTTTGTATCAAACTTTTAGGATTAAAAGACTAAATAAAAAAAAGAATAAAACTCTTTTAAACATGGTAATGATACATATTAATGAATATGATAATCATTTAGTGTTTAACACAAAATATCATTACAAAACAAAGAAGTACCCATTCAACTGGCTTAAAACAAAGATTACATTTAGAGATAGCCAAGGTACATTGTACCATTATATGATAACTAACAAAAAAGTGAGTTTTACAATTAGATATTGTAAAAAGAATAGAACTAATATAACATCTGTTAAATCAGATTATTTAGTAGATTTAACAGATGTTATAACAATTAAACAGTTTCAAAATAGAATAAGGGAACATTTTTTGTTTCAAATGAAGGAAGTGTTGAAAAACGCTTAGATGAGATCTATTATACACTTAACAGTAAGTTGGAATGATGCTCGTTGTAAGCATAATTCCAGTAATGTATATAGATCCAAATGGAGAAAGCATTATAATTGCTCTAGCGATAGTAGGTTTCATTGTCTGAGGAGGAATTGGGGCATATTATTCATATCAAAAAGAAGGTGAAGTTAATTTACAAACAACTTTGCTATTTGCAGTTGTAGGCGCTGGTGTAGGTTCAGTAGCAGGAGCAATTTATACTGCAATTGGAGCAATTGGTGTAATGAATCTAGGGGCTTACTTAAGTCCGGCAGCTATAACTATATCAGTAGATGGCGATCCAACAAATGAAATAGCAACAGCTGGAGAATATATTTCAAATAGTACCTTGTCAAACATCTATAGGAATTTTTTAAAGGGTGCTTATACGGATAATCCAATTGGCAACGGATCAACTGCTGCTGCAATAAGGCATACATTGAATACTGGACAGTTGGTAGGTAATACAAATCAATTGTAAACAGATTAAATACTCCGAAAAACATGATGGATAGTTTTAAAACCCACCCAAGTAGATGGCAAAAAATATATGAAGTATCAAGCCCTGCAACAGGAAGAAACTATCGTGGAGGTATTTCTACTTATAGTTATTATAGAAACAACTACACAGGCGGACAAATGGGATGGCATATTATTGATAGAATGGGAGATTTACTTCATTCTCATCCTAGATTTTAGGTGGTGATTTTATGAATATTAGAGAACACATTTTAGATAGCTTAATTGATGATTCGGAAGCAATTAGTGAGATAATCAGTTATTTCAAAAGGTTCAATCCTGAAACTAAGAAAAAAGATATTGTTGACGAAATCAACTATATGATTTTAGATGGTCTTATATTTTTATGTACAGATTGGGAAAATGCATATAAGGAGAAACCATACTCATTAACCGATAAGGGTAAAGAGTTATGGAAAGCTATAATTAAATAGAAAGGCAAACAGACTCAATAAAGATTATAGGTTTATGACCTAAGTTTTAACAATGTGTTATTGAGCCTAGCTGCCTTGGTTGGTGGTCTTTTAAGATTAGAAATATAGTGTATAATAGATTCACAAAGAGTCTGTTTGAATGGTGTTATCATGAACAAGAATAAGATAACTGCGCTATATTGTAGAATTTCAAGAGAAGATGAACTAGTAACAGATAGTTCAAGTATAGAAACACAAAAAGCATATCTCACTATATGAACTATTAGTAATCGCAAAATACTTATTAAGATCTGATAGAGATTACTTAACACTAGTTATTATATGAAATATTACTTTTTTAAGAATAGAGATAATTTATAGTTCTTGGTTAATCAAGGATGCGCATAATTTTTTTTCACACAAAACACCCCAGTAATGTATACAGACAACACCGGATATCTTGTTACAGAGCTTGTAATAGGACTGGGAATATCACTGGGTGTAACTACCTTTATTGCAGTCGCATTTATATCTATTGTTGCTTTTGTATATTACTACGAAGATATCAAAAACACATTGATTATAACAGGTCTGAATGTTATAGCAACAGGAGTTGCCAAGATTACTAATACTTTCGATAGATTATACTCACATTTAAATGCAAACATTTATAATGCTAAAAAGTCTAAAAAAGAGAGAGCCACTGATAAACCGAGTTATGTTGATAAGTCACAAATAGATAAAAACCTAACTGCGCAACTTAATGCAAAAAATATTATGAACAGCAAATTTGGAAGTGGAAAGTGGCCAAAGGGACCAGGTAGTGATTATAACAAAATCGTTAAATGGATTACAAGAAGTGGTTTATTAAAAGGTATATCCTACGTTATTGATAAGAGTAATCCTAATATAGTTTTTGATTTCAGCCAACAAAGGAGAGATTAAGATGGTAATCTATAAATTACAGTATGTAAGATTAGATGTATGTAACAATCAGTTTCATACTTTAGGATATTATTCAAGTATTGAATTTACTAAACTGGCAATTAGTAAATTTTCAAGAATGTCAGGATTCAAAGAAAACTCAAAGTCTTATGAAATACTCACATTTAATATTGAGGGTAATATCACACAAAATACTGTATTTGAAGTGTCTATTTATTATCATGATGTCAATTATGATATTGAGTATTCGCAAATACTAGGTGTTTGTACTAAAAAAGATAAAGCTAGATTAAAACTGAATAATTATCAAAAGTTGAATAGAAATATAATTCTAAGTAATGAGATAATTTATGAGTCTTTTATAGATGAATTTACTCTAAATGATTTCGAGTATTGCGAAGGATTTTAAATTGAATAGTTATATGTATTATTGACGATTCTGATATTGCTGTTAGTTTTCTTTACTTCCTTTTGATTTTAAGAAATAATTATTGTGGATCAATTATCTACATCATTGAATAGTATTTGACGTGTCAAAAAATGGTACAGGTTGTAATCATTACTCCAGTAATGTATACAGACAGCACCGGATATTTCCCATTATTGATAGCTACTGCGTTGATTGGATTGGCAATTGGAGGGTCATACGCTGGTTATAAATCTTACAATTCTGGAAATAGAGGATGGGATTTAGCAAAAGACATTGCAATTGGAAGTGCAATAGGTGCAGGTGTTGGATTAATTGCTGGCGGTGCAGCTAGCGTACTCCTTACTGCTAGTACGACTTCATCGTGTGGTGCAGTTTGGACTGGTTTTAAAGCTCTAGGTTGGTCATATAGTCTTGGTGGCCCTGTAGGAGCACTAACATTTATGGGGAATAATGCCACATATTGGTTGACTAACAATCCTCTTGTTGGATATTTTCCAGATAACGATGGTTTTAGTACTAGAAATACAACAAACATACCTGCTGGAACTCATCTTCAAAGAATTGGTTCAGTCAACGGGACATATGTTGCTCCATATCCTTCTGATCAATTTAGTCTTTCGTTACCTTATGACAAAATTGGTATGACACCATCAGTTTATGTAACAACAACATCAATCACAGTTGAAAGTGGATACGCATCCCCATGGTTTGGACAATATGGTGGTGGTATTCAATATTTATTACCAGAATCAGTACAAAAATTGATAGAACAAGGTGTAATAATTCCTTGGTAGGAGATTAAATATGAACATTCAAGAATTAAAGCGATTAATGAAGGTGCATCCTGTTTTAAGTAAGCATATATCAATTGGATATAGAAATGGGTATTATAGTTTGACAAAACCAATTCTAAAGAATGAATATTATGTAATATTAGATGATCAAGGGTTAAGAACGTATGAGAGGTCGTTTAAAAATGAAAAAGAAGCATGTGAACATTTGCTTGAAATTTCAGGTGTAAAAAAGTTCATTAAGTGACATTATTATTCAAAATTTATATTCTCGGTTACCTTTTAATATAATGAAGGTAACCAAGGATTTATGTCTATAGAAAGCCGTTTGTTCACGGATAGTATATACTGAAATGGTGCTGGCTGTAAGCATGACCCCAGTAATGTTCACGGATTACAGTGGGTACCTAAGTAATCAAAACAGAATGATCATTGGTAGTATTGCATTAGTAGCTGCAATTACATTAACTGTGATAACAGGAGGTGCTTTAACACCACTGTTAGTAGGTGTTCTTATTAGTACTGGTATCGGAGCTGGAATTGGTTGTGTGACTAATGGTAAGCAAGGAGCAATTGATGGAGCTGTAGATGGATTTATGTGGGGATCGATTTTTGCATTAGCAACTTCGTCTATAAGTGCTGTGCGTGCTATTAAACAAGCACGACAAGGGGTAGTTATAGGTAAAGATATGGATAAAGTGCGTAATGCTGCTGAGTTTTTGGATGCATCAACATATAAGCCCTTAAACTCAAAAATAGATATGCGAATAGTAATAACAAAAGACTTGAAGAAAGAATCTGAATGAAAACTTAAGTATCAGTATTAACAGGATTTGTGAATGGATTTGGTTAATAATTTTTGGAACATTGACTTTTACTACGTTAGATAAAGACTAAACACCAACATTCTTTACTACTTTTAATTTGATTGTAATTAAAGTGTGAAAAAGCTTGAGAAACAAATTGACAACGCTTACATACTCTAGTATAATTTAAATGGTTATACAGAGGAGCAAACTCTTGGTAAATATGTGGTGAAAATAGAAAGAACTCTAGATACATATATTGAAGGAAGAATTTGCCGAAAGCAATAAATAGTTCTTGATTTATTTGCTTGGTGAATAAGGATACACTTTATTCATTGTCATTTATTATAATGATGAGCTGTTTATGAGAAATCATAAACGGCTCTTTTATTTTTAATAGGAGGAAGTAAAATGATCGGAAAAACAATTGAAGAGATTAAAATTGGTGATAGTGCATTTCAAGAAGTTGAAATCACAGAGAAAAACGTTGAGACATTTGGGGAAATAACAAATGACTATAATCCTGCTCATTTCGATAGTGATTATGCAAGTAAAACAATGTTTAAAAAACGCATAAGTCATGGAATGTATGTAGGTAGCTTATTTAGTAAAGTGTTTGGGATGGATTTACCTGGTAAAGGTGCAATCTATGTTTCGCAAAGTCTAAAATTTAAACGACCTGTTTACTTTGGAGATGTTATCAAAGCAACAGTGATTGTTACAGATATGAATGTTGAAAGAAATAGAGTATATTTTGATTGTATTGCAACAAATCAAAATGATGAAGTAGTTATCAAAGGAGAGGCTGAAATGATGCCTCCAAAGAAGGTGAAGTAATGAAAAAGGTAATCAAAAAATCAGAACTTAAGGATTACTTATTTGACGGTATGAGTATAATGGTTGGTGGATTTATGGCTGTTGGTACTCCAGAAGAATTAATGGATGAACTAGTAAGAGTAAATGTAAAAGACATTACAATCATTTGTAACGATGCTGGCTTTGTTGATCGAGGTGTTGGGAAACTAATTACAAACGGACAAGTGAAAAAGTTGATCGCATCACATATTGGATTAAATCCAATGGCAGGTACCTTAATGAGTGAAGAAAAAATGGAAGTTGAACTGATTCCTCAAGGAACGCTGGCAGAACGCATTCGATGTGGTGGGAACGGTCTTGGTGGTTTTTTAACTCCAACTGGACTTGGTACTGTTGTAGAAGATGGGAAGGACATTATAAGTGTTGATGGGGAAGACTATATTCTAGAATTACCATTAAGAGCGGACTTAGCCTTGATCTACGGAACTACAATCGATACATATGGGAATGTTCACTATGACAAAACTACTAAA
>PPCM01000967.1_pt1:0-12500 | contig 15925 bp, 15 predicted proteins | sample 1555541 | NCBI WGS metagenome assembly PPCM01 (sample SAMN05284479, study PRJNA326546) | Marine sediment metagenome, whole genome shotgun sequencing project. | isolation source: marine sediment | place: Germany: Wadden Sea | collected 2012-09-05 | reverse complement strand
AAGGCTAGGGGGCCCACCGGCTTACCAACCCTTTTCAAACTCCGAATGCCGTTAAGTTCAAATGTGGGAGTCAGACTACGGGAGATAAGTTCCGTGGTCGAGAGGGAAAGAACCCAGACCGTCAGCTAAGGTCCCTAAACTGTGCTAAGTGGGAAAGGATGTGGAATTGTGAATACAACCAGGAGGTTGGCTTAGAAGCAGCAACCCTTTAAAGAAAGCGTAATAGCTCACTGGTCTAATGATACCGCGCCGAAAATTTAACGGGGCTAAGTACAGTACCGAAGCTACGGATTCAAATTTATTTGGATGGTAGGAGAACATTGTGGCCGCCTGAGAAGGTACACCGAAAGGAGTGCTGGAGGTTCCACAAGAGCTTATGTTGACACGAGTAGCGAAAAACAAGGTGAGAAACCTTGTCGCCGAAAGCCTAAGGTTTCCTGTAGTCAAGTTAATCTGCTCAGGGTTAGTCGGCTCCTAAGGCGAGGCCGAGAGGCGTAGTCGATGGGAAACAGGTTAATATTCCTGTACCACTATCATAATGTTATGGTAAGGGGGGACGGAGAAGGTAAGACCATCCGGGCGTTGGTAGTCCCGGTTTAAGCGTGTAGACTTGAAACTTAGGCAAATCCGGGTTTCTTTAAGGTCAAGGCGTTATGACGAGTCCTTTGGACACAAAGTGGTTGGTTCCATGCTTCCAGGAAAATCCTCGTATCTAGTTATGATTGTGACCGTACCGTAAACCGACACAGGTAGGCAGGTAGAGAATACCAAGGCGCTTGAGAGAACTCTGGTTAAGGAACTCGGCAAAATAGCACCGTAACTTCGGGAGAAGGTGTGCCCTTGTAGTGATCTTTTTTTACAAAAGTGAGCTTGAGAGGGTTGCAGTGAAATGGGGGGAGCGACTGTTTACTAAAAACACAGGACTCTGCGAAGTCGAAAGACGAAGTATAGGGTCTGACGCCTGCCCGGTGCCGGAAGGTTAAAAGGACGTGTTAGCTTCGGCGAAGCACTGAATTGAAGCCCCGGTAAACGGCGGCCGTAACTATAACGGTCCTAAGGTAGCGAAATTCCTTGTCGGGTAAGTTCCGACCTGCACGAATGGCGTAACGATTTCCCCACTGTCTCAACCAGAGACTCAGCGAAACTGTAGTACCGGTGAAGATGCCGGTTACCCGCAACAAGACAGAAAGACCCCGTGAACCTTTACTATAGCTTGGCATTGGTTTTAGAGGTAGCATGTGTAGGATAGGTGGGAGACTTTGAAGTGTGCACGCCAGTGTGCATGGAGTCACCCTTGAAATACCACCCTTGCTATCTTTGAAATCTAACCGCGGTCCGTAATCCGGATCCGGGACATTGTCTGGTGGGTAGTTTGACTGGGGCGGTCGCCTCCTAAAGAGTAACGGAGGCGCGCGATGGTTCCCTCAGGCTGATTGGAAACCAGCCGTAGAGTGTAAAGGCATAAGGGAGCTTGACTGCGAGACTGACAAGTCGAGCAGGTACGAAAGTAGGTCTTAGTGATCCGGCGATTCCGCATGGAAGGGTCGTCGCTCAACGGATAAAAGGTACTCCGGGGATAACAGGCTTATCTCCCCCAAGAGTCCATATCGACGGGGAGGTTTGGCACCTCGATGTCGGCTCATCACATCCTGGGGCTGAAGCAGGTCCCAAGGGTTTGGCTGTTCGCCAATTAAAGTGGTACGCGAGCTGGGTTTAAAACGTCGTGAGACAGTTTGGTCCTTATCTGTTGCGGGCGCAGGATATTTGAGGAGATCTTTCCCTAGTACGAGAGGACCGGGATGGACGAACCTATGGTGTTCCAGTTGTTCCGCCAGGGGCATTGCTGGGTAGCTATGTTCGGCAGGGATAACCGCTGAAAGCATCTAAGCGGGAAGCCCACTCCAAGATTAGATATCCCAAGTTTAACTTCTGAAGGGTCGTGGTAGACCACCACGTTGATAGGTCGGGTGTGGAAGCATGGTAACATGTGGAGCTTACCGATACTAATAACCCGTGCGGCTTATCCATATTCTTGATTATTCTATTAATATTAGAATTCAAACTTTTTCTTACTCTGAAAATTCGATTACTGAAATATAGATTACATATTTCGGTGGCCATAGCGAAGAGGCTCCACCCGTTCCCTTTCCGAACACGGAAGTTAAGCTCTTCAGCGCCGATGGTACTGCATGGGAGACTGTGTGGGAGAGTAGGTCGCCGCCGATTCTTTTTTGAAAAGCCCCCAACCAATATTTTTTGGTTGGGGGCTTTTTTTTGGCTCGAATTTAGGAAGATGATTTACAGTATTTAGTACATAGCTATGCGTTATCATAAATGTATTCTCAATGTTGCCAAATGATAATTCTGCTTTATAATAACTCTAACATTCACGAATGATTATCATTCACAATAAATATTATAAGGAGACTATATGCTCGCAACAGACAAAGTATCTAAAGCATTTAAAGCAATCGTAGAAGAAGCAGAAAAACTCCAAGGAAAAAATCTCTCTGATAAAGCAGCGAAAAGAGTAAAGACTATTATATCTATAGCTAAACATCAGAGTGATGTAAGAAATGCGAAAAAAGGAAGTTGCTGTGCAAAGAAAGGTGCGCACAGCTGTAAAAAGAAATAAATTTTATATGGAGCTGAAGACTACTTTTTCAGCTCCATATAACGAGAACTAATTATTTTTTAATTCATCAACTCGGTTGTTAAGAGCAACAATCAACGAATCAAATAATAAGGTGCTTGAAAGAATCTCATCATGAACGAAACTACTTAGGTCAATCTCTCCCTTTAAATCGTCCCTTTTGTAATCTTGAGAATGATCCTGAGTATAATTTATGCTTAAATCAACGAGCTGCTGTCCAACTAAACGTGTTTCTATTTCCTCTTTTAACTCTAGTAACTGTTCAATAAGTTCATCTTTGGCTAAATTCTGAATCAACGTTTTATTACTCATATCATCCATCATTAAAGTTTAGTTTGAACAGAGTTTACCTTATCTTCCATTGATTGTTCACGATCAACCCGAGTACCGAGTTTTATCGTTGTAGTTATACGTGGAGCACCCATTCCATGAACAGCAAGGTGACATTCTTTCACTGCATCCATCACCTCATCCCATTCACCCTCAATATTTGTTCCATAGGCATGAAGATGTGTCTTTAATCCTGCCCTATCAAGTACTTTTTGACACTCTACAACAAACTCTGAAACAGAAACACCTACCCCGAGAGGCACAATACATAAATCAACAATTACTTTCATTGCTTCCTCCCTTCAATAAATATTGCTAGAGAAGCTTATGTTCTTTTTTCATTTCCTTATACACTATCGTGGAAACTTCTCTAATTACCTTGCTACGGTTTGCAACCCAGCTACCATAATTTGATGGTCTAGATTTCTTCTCTATTACTCCAACAATTACATAAGGATATCGTCTACCACTTTTAGTCTTAGGAACAAGTATTCCCATATCGCCACACAGATGTGCTGTAGATCCAGTCTTGTTATAAACTAGAGTTCCACGTGGTATTGGAGTTCCATGATAAAGTCTATCACGCCCTGGCAACGCCATTAACCTTCTCATCTCTGATGAATACGGTAACTTTTTGTCCCATAGACTTCTTAAAAAGCGGACATAATCAGAAGGATAAGCACGATTTCTATAAGTTCTGCCACCAGCAGGGATATATTCTATAATTTCAGTACCTTTAAAAATGCTTCCGTAATATTTTTTCAAGATCCTTTGGCAAGACTTAGGCCCTCCAACCTGTTTCATAACCCAGTTCGTTGCTGAATTACTTGAACGTTGAATCATCCTGGCCATATTACGTTTGGACTTTGGCCCATATTTTAGCTTGCCCGTTTTCACTTGATGAAAGAAGGCAAGAGCGACAAAGGGCTTAATCATACTTGCAGCCTGAAACTTTCTATCGGCATTTATATCAACAACAGATTGATCACGAGCAAGATCAAATACCATCCAGCCAGTTGCTTCATCTTTTGAGATACGCCCTTTTCTTCTTAATTTCGCAATGTGAGTCTCAATTGTTTGTTCAAAGCGTTTTGAAGATTTAGACTTTTTGAAATTCTTTACAGTTGAACGTAATTTTTTTTGTTGCGCCTTATTCTTCGCAATATAGATTTTCTTAAAACCAATCTTTATATCTTTAGGCGGAAAAGGTTTTACTGGTAATTGAACCGGAGTAACAGGTGGAAGTTCAGGAGGTTTTGTTGTACTTGGGTCAATAGGCTTGGCAATTTGGGTAGCTGATTCATCTTTATCTGTTAAAATAGGTGCCTTTGCAACGATCTTACCATCGTCTATGGCAGGACCTTCAGCATCTTCTGGTGCCTCTTGTTTTATGTCATCTTTACTTACAACAACATCTAGTTCTTCTTCATTAAGAAGACTCGATTCACCAAAAACAACCTTATTGTTATTCTCCTCTGTGATCGATGTCTTGATACGCTTTGAACGCAACATCTTTGCATGACGTCTGGCAACCTTATAGGTGGATTGATTATCTCCCCTTCTCCTATATATTAAAGTATAGTTCCCCCACGCAGTCTCCTCAATAAACAAATTCTGCCCGACATCCTCACCTAGAACCCCATAGACCTTATGGTACAGCTTCTTAAGAGGCTCCATATTTGGGCCCATACCATAGCTCACATTATATAGCCCATGATAATCTTTTTCTTTAGAGGCAAAAGGGAGATCAAAACCAGCCTTCTCGAGCATATCCCCATGTTCCACCAATGTCCTTGTCACAGAAAAGGAGGAATCACCGCCATCATAGATCACGCTGAACTTATCCCCCTGCCCTACAATCTTTAGCTTTCTGGAAATATCCTCTCCAAGAACTGATTCAACATTTTCTTTATAGTCAAGAGCAATATCAATATCATCGGCTAAAATGTAGACAATATGAAACTTCTCTGCCAAAGCTGGTGACACATAAAGAAAAAGAAATAATAAAACAGTAAAGAGAGAAGAAATAAACGCTGGGAATTTTATGGAAAGATGTCTAGTCATCAAATTTACTTCACAAACTACTGTCTTGAAAATATTGAAAGATAAATACATTACAATGTTTTACCTTGCTAATAACAGGATTTCAAGTATCTGCTGACTAAAAATGCGGTAATAACACAAAGAGTGTGCTGTTCAAGCAATAAAAATAACCAACACACCCAATTTAACAGTTTTTATGGGATCTGTTTCCCATGAGGATCATGCTTTGGACGTCCGAGTTTTTCATCCAGATACTCTACTGTACCACCTTCTCGCATATGTTCTAAATGATGGGCTGTAGAATGTAGCTTGTCAGATGGTGTACCAATTTTTTCAAGGTATGCTTCCCAAAGTCTATGGGCACGAAGGACATCACGCCCTTCTTTTATTCCTTTCTCTGTTAACACATAACCTGACTCAGACATACTAAGTAGATCATCTTGTACCATTGTACTTAAAACTTTAGTGATGGTCTTTCTACTTCCTTCAACAAATTGCTCAATCTCTTTTCTTGCAGTTACACCTTCTTTTCTAAGAACAGTTGTCAATACATCTTCTATCATTTGCTGAGGAACCACTCTTCTCAGACGTAACCATCTGGCCAGAAGCCCATATTTTGGTGAAATCGCAAGTACTACAAGAAACTGCAAAGTGCAAAATAGAATAATTGCACCACCACCTGCAGAGTCAAGCCATACACACATATATAATCCACCAACAACACTTGTTACCCCAAAAAGAGCAGATAGTGCCATCATTCTATCAAGTCTATCACTTAACAAATAGGCTGTTGCTGCTGGCGTAATAAGCAGACCCACGACAAGAATAACACCAACCATACTCACAGCACTGACAACCACCAATGATACACAGGTAGTTAAAACATAGTCGAGAAGTAAAACAGGTAAGCCAATAGAAGCCGCCATAATTGGGTCAAAGGTGGCTATCTGAAAATGCCTGAAAAATAATATTATGATTGTGAGGACAATAAGTGCTGTAATTGCACTTATCCAGAGATCGGTGTCTGCAACACCCAGCACATCACCCATTATGAAGTGCATGAGATCAATGTGTATATAATGGCGAAAGATAGAAACCATCACTACACCTAAGGCGAAGATACCAGTATACATGATACCAATTGCTGCATCCTCTTTTACTCGAGAGATACGAGCAACAAAACTGATGAGCGCAACTGTGGCAATTGCAGCCAATAATGAGCCAATCAACATTCCCGGTGCATGTGCCTCAAGCCCAAATAATAGTTTCATTACAAGATAACCACCAGCCACTCCAGCAATCATTGCATGGGCAAGTGCATCTCCTAGAAAAGCCATTCGTCGTAAAACAACAAGTGAACCAACTACTCCAGCAACTATAGCAATAATTGATCCGCCAAGTAGAGCCTTTTGAAAATAAGTCTCCTGTAGTGGAGCAATGAAATATGTAAGAAAGAACTCAAGCATATTCTACTCCCTGCTCTGTTTTATCTACAACATCATGAAAAATTCGCAGTCGCCCTTCATAGACTCTACTCAACAAGTCTTCCTGGAGAACCTGTTTAGCAGTTCCATATGCGTACAGGCGTTGTTTAATCAGGATAAGTTTGTCAAAATATTCAGCTGCAGTTGAAAGATCGTGATGAACAACAATAACAGTTTTTCCATCGCCCTTTGCACGTTCTAGTACATCTAAAATGGCACGTTCGGTTGCAGCATCAACACCAGCAAAAGGCTCATCTAGCAGTAAAGTGTTACTGCCTTGAGCAAGTGCCCTTGCGAGAAACACACGTTGTTGCTGGCCTCCAGACAACTCTCCTATCTGGCGCTTAGCAAAATCAGCCATTCTTACCATTTCAAGAGCTTGGTAAGCCTTTTCTCGGTCTACTTTGCTCGGAGATTTATACCAAGCAATAGACTGGTAACGCCCCATTAAGGCAACTTCCTCAACGGTAATTGGGAAATCCCAGTCAACAGCACCTCGCTGCGGAACGTAAGCTACCTGTCCTCTCAGTTTTTTTACATCAGTTCCATGAATAAAAACAGAACCCAAGTCAGGTTTGACAAAGCCAAGAACAGCTTTTATAAAGGTTGATTTTCCTGCACCATTCGGCCCTATAACTCCTACAAGTTGATCCTTTTCAATGGCAACAGAAACATCAAGAAGAGCTGGTTTTGACTGATAACTCACAGTCAAATGCTTCACTTCAATGGCATAGGCAGAATCAATGGTCATGGTCATCCCCCATATTATTTCCTTTTACAGTAAAAGATAATAAATCAGAAATTGTTGCACCAGGCTCAGCCCAAATAGTCCGATCCAGTATAGCTATACCGTTATGATCAACAAGTAAAATGCGAATGCCATTATTAAGATCACTCTCGTTAAATGGCGGGGAAATTTGAACATATATTTCATTGTTACCTACTTTTATCAACTCAAGGTTTAACCTTTGGGCTTGCCCACGTTTAAAAGCAGTAAAATCTGTATCGAGCAAATCTCCATTAAGTCGAAAAAGTAGATCTGAATGTGGTTGATCAGCATCCAACTGTAAACTAAATGGATCTGCTTCCGCACTAAATGTAGTAGTAACGAAAAGGTCACATTTGATAGAATCACTCTTTTTTTGAGTAACCGATGTGTTTATAAACTCATCAGGTTTACTTCGCTCCCTATAATCTGTATACCAGAGCATACCCCCGAGAATTACCACCCAAATGATTGCAACAAAAAGGAATCTCATATTTTATCCTGAACAAAGTGAGGTTAGCGTAGAGCTCTAACTATGGTTAGTACATTTTCACGCATCATACCAATATATGTTTCCCCAGCACTGTTCTCTACTCCCATCGAATCTGAGTAAAGACTACCACCAACGACAACACCTGTATCACGGGCAATTTCTCGAATCTGTTTTGGGTTAATAGTCGTCTCTACAAAAATTGCAGGTGCCCCTGATTCCTTAATTGACTGTACAACCATCGCTCTACGGGCAGGTGTCATACCACCACCAACTTCTGCCCCTGTTGACCAACCTACTGGAGCAATACTTAAATAATCATTATTAGGGTTAAATTTATATTCGCGACAAAAATAATTAAAGGCATCATGGGTTGTAACAAGCACGCGTCTTTCTGCTGGAATAGTACTGACCTGTTCTTTTATCCATCCATCCAAAACCCGCAACTGTCTGAGAAATAATGTTCCTCTAGCAGCAAATTCGTCCTTATAGTCGGGTTCTAGGGCTGCAAGAGCTTTTACAATGTTACTCACATAAATTATTACATTACTAGGTGAAAACCAAGCATGAGGATCAGCCAATGTCTCACCATCTACTCCCATATCAATTGGTTGAATTCCATCTGTTACCGTAACTATTGGTTTTGCGGCATCACGGGCAAGACCTGCCATCCAGTTTTTCCCTTCTAAATGCATGCCGTTTTCAAAACAGAGATCGCTTCCAGTCACAAGCTCTACATCTCTAGGAGTTGGTTGATAGGTGTGTGGATCAGCACCAGGTGCGAGGATGCTAATAACGTTGACTCTGTCTCCTGCTACCTGACGAACAAAGTCTGCAATTTGAGTAGTTGAAGCAACTACACTTTTATTTTCATTCGCCCAAACAGGGTTTATTGTAGCTAAAATTAGTATGAAAAAAGTTACAGTTCTTAACATATTCTCTCCTTATTTTTTACCTAGTTATGTTAAGTAGATAGTAAGACTCTATCAAATTCTGACAAGTAATTATAGTAATTTTTATCAAATAGCTTAATGCTTTTCCCACAACAAACAATATTCTGCAAGAGCAACAGTTCTCGTCACAAAGAGCTGTTATTTTGACTTTTTCCTGTTCAAACCTGATATTTCTGGTATATTAATTCGCCCACGATTAGTTAGCTTTTCTTTTAGTAATAATTCAGATGCGTAAAGGTCGTTTTTCTACCTCCAGGATGTCTATACATCAGACGCAAAAATTAAGAAAAACCCACTATTCGCATAGAAAATAATTATAGAGTTTAGTCGGCAACGCAGAAAGAATTACTGCGATAAAAGGAGACAAAATGCAAGATTTACAACAACAGGATCAGGAAATCTATTCTCTTATAAAAGAGGAAGAACAGCGTCAGTTTGATAAAATTCGTCTAATAGCCTCTGAAAACTACGTTTCAAACGCTGTTTTGCAAGCAACTGGATCTGTCTTAACCAATAAATACTCTGAAGGCTACGCAGGTAAGCGTTATTACGAAGGTCAACAGGTTATTGATCAAGTAGAAAACATCGCCATAGAAAGAGCAAAAGCTCTTTTCGGTGCTGAACACGTTAATGTTCAGCCTTACTCCGGCTCACCTGCAAACATGGCTGTTTACCTTGCATTTTTGAAACCAGGCGACACTATCTTGGGTATGGCACTTCCACATGGTGGCCACCTAACCCACGGCTCCAAAGTGAGTATTTCCGGTAAGTATTTTGACGCACAATCCTATGCGCTCACTGAAGATGGCGTACTTGATTATGACCAAATTCGTACCAAAGCATTGGAATGCAAACCAAAAATTCTTATTGCGGGACACTCTGCTTACCCAAGAGTTCTTGATTTCCCTAGATTTAGAGAAATAGCAGATGAAGTTGGTGCAATTCTTATGGTGGATATGGCTCACTTCGCAGGTCTTGTCGCCGGTGGTGCTCACCCTTCACCGTTCCCGTATGCTGATGTTGTAACCACAACCACCCACAAATCACTCCGCGGCCCACGTGGTGCAATGATTATGTGCAAAGAAGAACATGCTCTAGCAATTGACAAGGCTGTTTTTCCTGGAATGCAGGGTGGCCCTCACGATCACACCACTGCTGCACTAGCAACTGCATTAAAGGAAGCGTCTTCTGATGAGTTTAAAACCTATGCCCATCAGGTTGTTAAAAATGCTGTTACACTCGCTTCAGTTTTAACTGCTAAAGGTTTTTCTTTAGTTACCGGTGGTACAGAAAACCACCTTATGCTAGTTGACCTGACCAACAAGAATATTTCTGGTAAGCAGGCAGCTAAAGCTCTTGATAAGGCAGGCCTTGTGTTGAACTGTAATGCGGTTCCATTTGATAAGCGAAAGCCATTTGATCCAAGTGGTATTCGTATTGGTACATGTTCTGTAACATCACGTGGCTTTAAGGAAGCTGAAATGGAAATTATCGGTAACCTTATTGACCGTGTCGTATCTGACTTTGAAAATGAAGATATGCTTGGAAAAACTGCACAAGAGGTAAAAGAGCTTTGCGGAAAATTCCCTGCACCAGGTCTTGAGCACCTCGCATAGAGAATTATTTAATACAATACCAAAAGGGCTTTAGCATATCTTATCTGCTAAAGCCCTTTTTCTTTTCTTTATTTAACGACCAAACCTACGCCATTAAATATCTAGAAATTGCGACAAAGTGGCAAGAGACCCCACCTAAAACACAACAATGCCAAACAAGATGGTTAAAAGGCATACGCTTGATCAAGTATAACACTGCACCAGCGCTATAAACAATTCCACCTGCCAGAAGCCAACCAACACCGCTCCCTAATTCAAGAGAAAACGCTCCATAAAGCCCCATAGCCAGCCAACCTAACCCTAAACATAGAGGCAACTCAATCCAAACTTTATGTTTGATCGGTAAAAAGGCAATTATCATCCCAACGATTGCAATAGACCAGATAATAGCTGTCCACCATATTGCCTCTCTACCTGCGAGTGTAAGTAAGGTAAACGGTGTATAGGTCGCTGCAATAAAAAAGAAGATCACACAATGATCACATTTTCTCAGCCATTTCCTTAAAACTGGTTTCTTGGCCATATGATAAAATGTAGAACAGGAAAGCATAATGATCATACCTCCACCAAAAATAGAGGCACTAGTCCAATAACGCCAAGCCTCTTGCATATAGGCCTGATAAAGCAGGAAAAACAAACCCGCTATCGCTACAAGCGCGCCAATTCCATGGGAAAGGATATTTAACCGTTCTTCAAGCCTCCCATAAGAAGGAAGATTGAGAGCAAGCTTTTTCTTCAGCGTATCAGCGTCCACAAGTAATTCCTTGTAAAAAGTTACATACGATCAACAATTTTCTTTAGTGTTCCTGAAAACTGCTCTATTTCTTCATCAGAGAGATCATGCACAATTTCTTCTATGAAATCGTAATGAAAACGATGATGCTGTTCAAAAATATCTTCGCCTGCTTCTGTAAGAACAATCAACCATGAACGACGATCATGCTCATGCGGTTTTCTGGCAACAAGGCCTTTTTTCTCTAGTTTATCAATACCAATTGTGAGAGTTCCGGTAGTAATTCCTAAGCGAGCGGCAAGTTCTCGCATCTTCATGGTTTTATAGGTACCAATCACCTCGATAGTATGCATCTGTGCAGGAGTAAGATCTGTCCCCTTTACGACTGCATTCTCCCATGAGGACATTTTATCATAAAACTCTACTAACTTATCCGACAGTTCATGTCTAATTATCATCTACTTCACTTACTCCTATGCTTCTATAACCATTTACTATCTTTTGTTCCACGGCATCTTGCTTAATAATATGCCCATAAGACAAGATCCACTTAATCCCGCAAACATAAGACCACCACCAAAGAATGCGGTTGCTATCAGAAAACTTTTATCAACCGTAACTCCAAGCACTAATGAACTTAAAGTCAAAAAACCTGCTGTAATGTGGGTTTGTCGCTCTACAGAAATTACACTGCTTATAGTTTCTGTAGTAAGTCCACTTTGCTTCCATGCAGCAATTCCACCATCAAGACTATACACTTCTCCGCCATTTATTGCTCCAATTTGATCAACAACATTTGCAGATCTATTACCTGAATGACAATAGAAAACCATTTTTTTGCCAAGCTTAAGTAATGGCTGCAAGCTATTTTCTGAAATAAGTGGAACAGGGACATACTCTGAACCAGGTATATTCAGTGCTACAACTTCATTCGTTGTACGCACGTCTATTAAAATGGCTTGGCCGTTTTCTTGCCATTCCGCAGCTTCTTTTGTACCAATCAATTTAATATTTGACATAACTTCCTCCATTTTGGTTATAATCTTTTGTTTAGAGAACACTAATAAACAGCCAGCAAACTAAGTCAATGTCGCTAATTTAGAACACACTAATTCAATTAGTGCGTTATTTATTCTCCAATAATTTTTACTAGCACCCTTTTTTTACGACGTCCATCAAATTCACCATAAAAGATCTGTTCCCATGTACCAAAATCGAGTTGGCCATCTGTAATCGCAACTACGACTTCACGTCCCATAATTTGGCGCTTCATATGTGCATCAGCATTATCTTCATAACCATTGTGTTGATATTGATTAACAGGCTCATGTGGAGCTAATTTTTCAAGCCAAACTTCATAGTCGTGATGTAAGCCAGATTCATCATCATTAATAAACACAGATGCTGTTATATGCATGGCATTTACCAACAC
>PPCM01000966.1_pt1 | contig 15932 bp, 8 predicted proteins | sample 1555541 | NCBI WGS metagenome assembly PPCM01 (sample SAMN05284479, study PRJNA326546) | Marine sediment metagenome, whole genome shotgun sequencing project. | isolation source: marine sediment | place: Germany: Wadden Sea | collected 2012-09-05 | reverse complement strand
ACCGTTTACATGACGGGCAGCCTCCACCCGCTCTCGCCCTTCACCCCCATGGCCTCCTCACACTTCTCCCGCACCTCATCGGGGACGGCCATCCGCAGCGTCTCGATGGTGGCCGGGGCCCGCAACATGGTCCAGCCATCGGGCCGGGTCGACGCCACCGCGTCCTGCAACGCGAACACGATGACCTGCCCGAGGCAGAATGGCGGCTCGCCCAGGCCCTTGGAGGACCTGACGGCGCGCGGGTTGTCGCTATTACGGAGGAATGACAGTCTGAAGTCCTCGGGTACATCCCCGAACCCAGGCACCTTGTAGGTCCCCGGGCCGCGGGACAGCGCCGCCCCGTTGCTGAGCACGATGAAGTCCTCCGTCGTGAGCCACCCGGCCGCCTGCACGAAGGCACCCTCGACCTGGCCGACGTCGATCGCGGGGTTGATCGACCGGCCGATGTCGAACAGGACGTCGGCCCGGATCACGCGGTGCTCGCCGGTGAGGGTGTCGAGCTCGACCTCAGCCACCGCTCCGCCGTACGTGAAGTACGCGAAGGCCTCACCCGTCTGGGTCACGAAGTCGAAGCCCTTTATGGGCGTCTTGTAGAAGCCGTGGGCCGACAGGTCGACCCGATCGAACCACGCCTTGACGCACAGCTCCCGGAAGGCCGCGTCGGGGAAGCGGGCGCGGTAGGGGGCCAGGCGGTCCGCGATCTGTGTGGCCGCGTTCAGGACGGCCATGCCGTTGAGGTCGGAGCCCGTGCTGGCGCTGGTGGGGGCGACGTTGGCCGTCTTGTCGGTGGCGGTCTCCTGGATGTGGACGCTGCTGAGGGGCACGCCGAGCGCGTCGGCGGCGATCTGGGCGCACTTGGTGTGGACGCCCTGGCCCATCTCGATGCCGCCGTGCGCCACGAGGACGGTGCCGTCCTTGTACACGTGGACAAGGGCAGCGGCCTGGTTCAGGTAGGACTGGGTGAACGACACGCCGAACTTGACGGGGGTGATGGCCAGGCCCTTCTTGACAGTGCGGTGGGTGGCGTTCCAAAGGTCGATCTCCTGGCGCCGGGTAGCGTACTTGGACGACTCCAGCAGCGTGTCCCACACGCGCGTGACGTGCACAGGGCCAAGGGGCTGGGCAAAGTGCGTGTCGTCGCCGTCCTGGTAGAAGTTGGCGCGGCGCATGGCCAGTGGGTCGGCGCCGTGCTGACGGGCGAGACTCTCGACGATCTGCTCGACGCAATATATGGCCTGGGGGGCGCCGAAGCCGCGGAACGCCGTGTTGGACGGCAGGTTTGTGCGACACACGTGGCCCCGGACCCTCATGTTCGGGATACGATAGGCCCCGTCCGCGTGCAGGCAGGCGCGCTCGATCACGCTGCCGGACAGGTCCAGGCTGAACCCGCCGTTGACGAACATGGCGATGTCGAGCCCGACGATGGCCCCCGACGCGTCACACCCGATGCGGTAGTCACACGTCATGGGGTGCCGCTTGCCGGTGGTCGCCATATCCACGTCCCTATCCAGCACGATGCGGGCGGTGCGGCCCGTGGCCTGGGCGACGAGCCCGGCGACGTCCGGGTACAGAAGGTTGGACTCCTTGCCGCCGAACGCACCCCCCAAACGGCGGATGCGGACGGTGATGTCACTCTGGCGGACGCCCAGCACTGCGGCAAGGCTCTCGTGGATGGCGTTGGGGTTCTGGGTGGTGACGTGCGCCACGAACTCGCGGCCGTCGATGGGGGTCACTACTGCTGCCTGGGGCTCGAGGTAGAAGTGCTCCTGGCCGCCCAGCTCGATGGTGCCTTCAGTGACGGTGTGGGCGGCGGCCAGGGCGGCGGCCACGTCGCCTCTGTCGAGACACTTGGGGGGGATGGTGTACGATTCGGCGGCACGGGCCTCGGCGATGGTCAGGATGTGGGGAAGGTCGTCGTACGTCACCCGCACGGCCTGTACGGCACGACGGGCGATATCCATGGACTCGGCCGCCACCACGGCGATCGGGTGGCCGATGTAGCGAGCCGTGTCGCCCACACCGACCAGTAGGGTCTCGTCCTTCATGGCCAACCCGATGACCTTGGCCGCGGGCAGGTCGGCGGCCGTCAGCACCGCGACGACGCCCGGTATGTCAAGCGCGGGAGCCGTGTCGATGGCGGTGACGGTGGCGTGGGGTCGGGTCGATGTGACCAGGGCGACCTCGACGACGTCCTCGGGGACGGCCATCGTTGACACGTAGTCCGCGGTGCCCTTGACCTGGGGGACGGACGACAGGTGCCGCTGGGACGTGTGGGTCGACCCAGGGGTGACCCCGGGCTCCGCGTGGTCGGCCTCATCGACGTCGTGGTAGACGTACGTCGCATCCGTCCGGGGAGGCAGACCGGCAGCCGCCTCGAGGTCGGCCTCGGTGAACCCGAAGTCGGCGGGCTCGGGGGCAGTCTTGGCGACGGCGGCCAGATGCCTGAAGAGCAGCCCGCCCGCCGCCACTGGACGGTACCCAACCATGCCACCCGGGGCACCCGCGTCGAGCTGGACCTCATCGGCCAGGGCAGCTGCCGCGGCCATGGCGAGGTCACGGGTGAGGGTCTTGCCGTCGAGGAGGGCCTCGGTGCGGGGGGCGCGGCGTGTGGACGCAGCGAGCCCGCCCAGCGCGATGACGGGGCTCGTGATGACGCCGGCGTCGAACCCGAACGAGATGCCCGCGTTAACGGAGGCGATGTCGTCCTCCTTGCGGCGCGAGAGCTTGAAGGCCCCCACCTGCCGGCCATCGAGCGGAATGGTGACCTTCTCGATGAGCTCGCCGGCCTCAAGCACCGTGCGGCGATACCCGGTGACGAACTCGGTCGCGGGAACGGTGCGGGTGCGGCCTGCGGGGTGGCGGATGGTCACGACGGCGCGCGACGCCATCATCACCGGCACGACATCCGAGATGGGGCTGGCGTTGGCCATGTTGCCGGCGAGGGTGGCGACGGACCGCACCTGGGCCGACGCGAAGTACCGCAGCTGGCTCCGGAGGGCGGTGACGGCCTGGTGGGTTGTGGGGTGGGTGTCGACCCAGCGGGCGACGTCCGACAAGGTCACCCCGCCGCCGATGGTCAGGTCGGTCGGGGTGGCGGTGATGGTGTCGAGCTCAGCGACGGCCGCGAGGAACACGAAGGTCTCGGGCGCCGTCGGGATGGTCTTGCGGCGGTCGAGGCTGACCTCGGTGGCCCCGCTGAAGTACCGGACGTTGTCAGCCACCGGGACGTCGGCAAGACAGATGGGGCGGTGCACGGTCAGCAGGCGGGTCCGGAACACGGTCGTCTCGAGCCGCCGGGCCTTGAGGTGGGCGGGGAAGGGTAGCTTAAGGTCGACAGGGCCGGATGTGAGGTGTGCGTGCACCTTGGACACGGGCCTGTCCGCGGTAAAGCAGTCCTCATAGTCCGGGGCGAAGGACTTGGCCGCGGCGAGGATGGGGAAGTAGCCCGTGCACCGACACAGGTTGCAGTCGAAGCAGTGCTCGATCTCTGCGGCCTTCATGCCGGGGTTGTTGAGGAGGAACGCGAACATGGCCATCACGATGCCGGGCGTGCAGTAGCCTGGGTAAGAAAAAAGGGCGTCACATACCGCACTGGGTGCCGTGGTACTCGGAGATGCGCTGCTGGACGGGGTGCAGCGAGCCATCGGCCTGCTCGAGACCCTCAATGGTCGTTACGAGCATGTTGTCAACGTAAATCAGGGGGAGAAGGCACGAGACGACCGCACGGTGCTCCACCTTCTGTTTGGCGTGGTCCCAATGACTGATCATCACTGTGCAGGCACCACAGCCACCCTCAGCACAGGCAATCTTTGTTCCACGGTGTCTGTGAGCGGTAAGGTACTCCGCAAGCGGTTGGAGAGGGTCGAAATCCACGAGAACAGTCTTTTTACCGTTCAGGTAGAAGATGAGGGGTTGGCTATCCGCCATTGGAGCTCTTTCTTTGAGTTTCCTGTGACGATATAAACCAATTCCTGAGGGCCCTCGACTGAGCGATCGCGCCCAATTAGCGCAGTTATTGCCAAGCAGGCACTGGTTGTTCCCAATTTGAATAGCCTTGGCGGATAAATAGAGACAACCCAGAGTTTACCTACTTGTCTTGTTTACTCGCCGGCACCGGACCCCCAGGGAACTGACACAGACACATACCCGACGGCACGCCCTCAGCCTTGGCGAAGCACGTCTCAAACTTGGCGTACGGCGACGTGTGGGCCACACTGTGGACGGTGATCAGGCCATCATGGGCAACCTCAACAACCGCGCCAAACGTGCAGGCGTACGGCTGGATCCGGACGTTGACGTCGTATATGTCCCCCGTCGCGCCCGCCCGGACCATACCGTTGATGAAGCCACTGATGATGTCACCTTCTATAAACACCTCTAAACAACCATCACCAGGGCGGTCGGCAGGGGACCGATGGCTGGCCGTATGCCCGTTGACGTGGTCCACGACGGCCTCTATGATATCAACCATGATGGCCGGTGGCGTCAGAATCACCTTCATGGACCCAGGGCTGAGGACGCACGACGCGTGGTCGAGGCCCGCCTCCCCACACGTGCGGTAGGCGTCGGGGTGGGTCCGCACCGGGTCCAGTAGTGACCTGGCGTGCGGGTTATCCATAGTCTCGATGATCCCCGGCCCCACCTCACTGAACGATGTGGGGTGGGTCAGCAGGTGGCGGAGGGTGGCGTGCAGGTCGTACATGGTCACGATCTCATGCTGGTTGGCATCGAGCGCCGCCTCCGTGTCCGGGTGTTCGTCCAGCCACCATTGCGGTGCGAGGACCTGGAGTAGGGGGAGTCGGTGGTCGACCCGACCCCAAGGTGTGTTGTACAACTTCCCATAGTGCTGTCCGTGATCCCCATACACCACGAGCAGCGTGTCGTCGCGCGCCTCCATCAGCTGGGCGACGGCCTCGAGTGCGGCATCCTCCACGTGGGCCGCGGTCATCGGACTGTTGCAGTTATGCGTCTCGAGGAAGTCGGTGAAGAACGCCACCCCCCCCTCACCGGCCCCAGCAGCTAGTGCGTCGGCGATGTAGCGGACGAACTCGACGCCCATGGGCACATCGCCGAAACACATCGGGTCTGACGGGTAGCTGTTGATCATCCTGAACCTGGCGCACGACCGACCCTCACAATCAACTCCGCGATACAGGAAATCGAAGCGATGCCGCGCGTCAGGCAGCCCTAGACAGTAGCCCATCATATTCAGCGCGTTCTGGCTGCCGTACCCGATCTTGTACCCCGCACGGCGATACTCATCCCAGATCCAGGTGTAGTCGTCGCCAAAGGGGAAGAAGCCGTGGTCGTTGGTGAACGGCTGCCGGGTGTGGCTCTGGCCCGTCAGGTACGGCACCTCGTTGACCTGCGTATTGGGCCCTAACACGTGGTAGCTCCCCATTGTGTAGCCCCGCCACTTCCTCTTGGTGGACGGCTCGGCGTTGGCAGCCCTGACCTTTTCTATATACCTCGGCATGTATCGCATGGCTGATACACGCGACAGAGCGTCGAACTTGAGACTGACGACGTTCCTGATCCGACGGGGCGACGCTCTTCGCGACTCCGACGCCGGGGTGATGGGGATGACAGTCTGGATCATCTGCTGCCCGCGAACGCCGCCCAGCGCCGCCTTGCACCTGACCTCGATGTGGACTGTCCCAGGCAGCTCGACGGGGTCCACCTGGTCGGCTAAAGTGATGGTGACAGGCAGTGACAGGGGCATCCAGTGGCGCCGGACGTCCTTCTCCCCGGGCCACACGGCGTCTGTGGTGAACTCCAGCATGTGCTCTCCCCTACACGCTGTCCCTGGAGTCAACACGTGGGATGCTCGATCATACGACGCGAGATGCGCTCTGCCTGAGCACGGGCGGAAGCGTTTGAGGTTCGCCGCCGCGCCGTTTCGGACTTTACGAAGGCCTGTATCTTCCAAGTTGACGTATGTGTGGTAGCGACTGAGAATCGGGGCGATATCGGTCGAATACAAATAATCGTCGTCGCGCTGACGGAGTATGTGGTTACCGACAGCCAAACTGCCGCACACGACGCTAACGACACAGAAGCACAGCAATACGTTGCGTCTTGTGACGTATCGGGCGAAGTGCTCCCATTCCATCGTCCGTCCGTCGCTCCAACATGGAAGGCGAAATGAGCGAAATACTAGCGGGCCATCGACACACAACCGTCACGTTACTCTATACTTTACTTGAAGATCCACTTTCTGGCCTCCTTTGTCGACATCTCAGCCAAGAAGGCATTGCTAAGGTCAGCACAGGCCGCCTCAGTACCAATCTTACTGGCGCCGGTGACCACGCCATCCGTTGTGAACAGCTTTGTGGCCTCGACGTCCGACTCCTGGTTCAACATGAACGTCTCGGCGGCCCCGACCCCTGCAGTGCCCGCAGCGAGCACCGTCTTGCCGAACACGGACAGCATGAAGGGGAACGGTTTGGGAGGGAAGGCGCGGGGGAGGCCGATGGCAGTCAGCCCGGCGACGACGCCGCCCTCAACAGCACCGGCCCAGTTAGGGGCGAACGGGCCGCGTTCGGGCTCGGCGCAGTCCCCTACAGCGAGTACGTTGGGGTCGCAGGTGACCATGTGTTCGTCGACGAGGACGCCGCGTGACGTCTTGATGCCCGCGTCGACCGCGAGTCGGGTGTTAGCCCTGACCCCGATCGCCCAGATGACGAGGTCGACGTCGAGGGCGGGGTGGTCCTTGATCTGGACGGCGGCGACCTGCCCGTCAACGATCGTGAAGTCGGTGACCTCGGCACCCGTCATAAAGGTCAGCCGGTCCTTCGTCTCGCCCGCCAGGAAGCCCTGGAGCCGGCCAGCCATGTGTCTGTCGAGCTGCATGCCCATGATGTGTGGCCCACGCTCGATGACGGTGATGGACACGTTGGGCCGGGCCAGAAGGAAGGGCAGGCACTCGAGGCCCAGCACCCCCGCCCCGATCACCGCCACCCGCACCGGGGCTGTGTGGCACACCCTCCGGGAGATCTTATCGACGTCCTCGATCGTCCGCACCGCGAGGGAGTTGGGGCACCCCGACACCTTGGGGTAGGGGATGAAGGGCGACCCGCCCGTGGCGAGGATGAGCCGGTCGTACGGGATGGGGCCGGCGGGGGTCTCGACGGTGCGGGCTACCCGATCGATGCTAGTAACGGTGACGCCCAGCCGCGTCTCGATACCGGCCTCGTCGTACCAGCTCTGGGGCTTGATGGTGAGCTTGTCGGCCTCTATGCCGCACGCGCTGCCTATCTCGTGTGACAGGGACATCCTATAGTACGGGAGGTGAGTCTCGCCACACAGGAGGGTCACCGAGGCCGAGGACCGCTCAGACGCCACACGGGCAGCATTGAACCCACCCGGCCCGCCCCCCACGATCACCACCTTACCGTTGAAGGTGCTCATCTCCTCATCCTCGTCGGGCAGGAGGATGAATGCGTCGGCCCCCGCCCCGCACGCCTCACAGAGCTCGGGGGGGATCTCAGATACGACCACCTCCCCGCAGACCACACACTTCCACCTATGGAGCTGTCCATCGGCTATGAACGTCGCGTGGGGCGTCTCCTCGGGCTCCTCGTCCCCGGTGGCGGTGATGTCGGTCACCTTCTCACCATTGACAGACCGGGCCAGTAGCCCGCCGAAGTCCCGACACAGGGCCTGGTCCGCGTCACTGGGCTTGAATCGGATCATCAGCGGGGACAGCGGCGTCTTGATGGACGTTATTTGCTGCAGTCTCCCGTGGATGTTGGTCGGGGCCTGCCCACTCCACCCATAGGACCCGAACGCCGCCGCCACGAGGCCCTGATGGGCGATGGGGTTGAGGGCGGCCGCGATGGCCCACATCTGGGGGAGGGCCTCACCGTTGATGGTGGGGGACCCGAGCACGATGCCCTCGGAGGTCGACATATCCGTTATAAAGTCGGCGACGGGCGAGGTGACGAGGTCGCGGACGTCGACTGTGAGGGTCGGGTCAGCGGTCCGGATCCCATCAGCGATGAGCTCGGCCATCTCGGTGGTGTATCCGTACGCTGACACGTATCCCACCAAGACGCGGTGCTGACGGACGGGGGGCACCGCCCAGGCCTTGTAGAGGGCCGTGCGGGCAGCTATCGCGGGGGTTCCGATGAGCACGGGCCCATGGGAGCAGCCTACGGTGTCGAACTTGAGATCCTTGAGGATGTCGAGGCCCTGCTGGACAAAGCGGGGGAAGGGGCCGAAGATGCAGTCGTAGTAGTACTTGAAGGCGCCCCAGTAGTCCTTGCTATCCTCCCCGGGTGTGGTCAGCGTCGTGTCCTCGTCCGGTGAATAGTGAGACCCGAGGAAGTCACACGTGAACACCGTCTCGAGCTGGGGAACGTGGGTGAACATCGTGTCGGGCCAGTGAAGGAAGGGCGCCACATGGAACGTGAAGTCCACACCTCCGACGGTCAGGGCGCGCGTCGCGGCGTCATCAGGCTCGACGACGTGCCGCTTGAAGGACGCCATGTTGGTGATCTGCTCCAGGTAGTCGATCGCGTGGCTCGTGCCGACCACGATGGCGTTAGGGGAGTGCTCGGTGAGGAGCCGGGCGGCGGACCCGCTGTGGTCGGGCTCGGTGTGGTTCACGATAATATGTGAGAGCGGCTCATCGCCGATGACACTCTTGATGCGGGCCAGGAAGGAGTCGTAGTACTTCACCTTGGCTGTCTCGATGAGCACGTTGCCCGCGCTGGTCTTGATGAGGTACGAGTTGTAGCTTGTGCCGAACTCGGTGTGCATGATGATGTCGAAAACCCGGAGTGACGGATCGTACGCTCCCACGAAGAAGAGCGACGCGTCAGACGTCTCCTTGATCTTGACGGCGTTGATATCGCCTGTGTTAATCTTGTGTGCTGTGTTCATTCAGTCTCTGGCCGATAGAGGGCAGCTGCCTCGGGTTGTCTTGTTTGGAACAAAAGTCCAAGGTGACACAGATATCAACCACGCCAAACGAACACACACACCTTACCTTACCTTACCGCCCAACATACCCTCCACAAGATGCACCCTATTACAGACTTTATAACCACCATCAGTTGAGGCCCGCGAGCGCCTCCACAGCCTCATCGCGGACGTCGACGTCCCCGTCCTCCGTCATGCGCCGGAGCACACCCATGATCGACCCCTCCCGGACGGTGGCGTCGACCTCGGCCCCCAGACGGCCCAGGACCCGCGCGGCGTTGAGACGGACGTTGGGCGTGTCGTCGCCGGCCATGCGGGCGACGAGAGGGACCAGGTTCTGCTGCAGGACGGCCGCGTCGACCTTTGTGGCGACGGCCTGTATGGTGTTGATGGTCGTAACCCGCACCAGGTAGCTGGGGTGGGTCGACAGGCTGACCAGCTTGGGGACGAGGACACCAGAGGCCCAATGGGCGGGCAGGTCCTCGAGAAGCTGGGTCACGGCGAGCACGGCGGCGGCTCTGATGGCCCACACGGTGCCCCCGAGCCACGACAGGACTGTGGCGTTGATGGCGGCCGTCATGCAGGAGGGTCCGAGGTGTTTGGCCAGGGAGGGAACCACCTCAACGACCGCACGCCGTACACGCCAGGCGGGGTCCTCACTGAGCTTCAGGGACTCGTCGAGGAGGACGGCGGCGAGCTGGTTGACGGCCTGTGTGGTGAGGATGGTGGGGATGGCCGCCACGGTGTGTTGCCGGACCTCAGGGGAGGCGTCGTGAAGGTAGACCTCGATGACGGACATCAGGGCCATGGGATCTGACATGTGGGGGGCTAACTCCACCCCGGCGATGGCAGCCGCGAGCCTCACGTGGACCGAGGGGTCCTCCTGGAGATTCTCGAGGACAGGGACGAAGCGCGTGGTCATCACCGCGTGGGGGATCACAGAGCACACGTCGGGGAGGCGCTGCACGGCCAGGGCACGGGCCTCGGGCTCGGGGTCCTCGAGGAGGGCGGCATATGTGGCCACGGTCACGTCCTCGGAGATGGTAGGGCCCAGGGCCGCCACCCAGTCCACGAAGTCCTCGATGAGCGCCCCACGGACACGCCATGACGTGTCCTCGGCCAGCCCGGCGAGCACCGTCACGCCATCCGTCTGAGCGATCCCCGCCCGCGCGTACACGACACCGATGTGGACCGCGTGGAGACGGACCGACTCCTGGTCATCGGAGGCCACGCGGCGGAGCAGGTCCAGCAGCTGGGAGTCCGCCGTCGGCACGAGCGGGGCTATATCGGCCAGGGCCACGGCGGCTGCCCGACGGACCATGGGTAACTCGTCATTGGTGTGGGAACGGAACTTGTCGAGGGCGACGGCACGGTTAGCGGCCGAGGACTGCTGAATGACGACCGGGTAGAGGCCTGTGGATGAGATGCGATGGCTGAACCACTCGCTGGTGGCCAGGGCGTCGACGAGCGGCACAAAGTGGGCCGTGAACTGGTCCTCAGACAGGTTGGCCCCGATGGCGTTGAGGCTCACCACAGCCTTGTCCCGCACCACCTGGGAATCGGCCTTGGCGAGGACTTCGAGGGGCTTGAGCAGCAGATGGGCGTTGGCCTCACCACCAACAAATTGGACAAAGTGTTCAAGCTCTTCGGCCATGGCACACAGTACTTCGTCAGCATCGTCCTGCGCAGCGTTGATCAGGAAGGGCAGGAGCTCGTTGCGCGTCCGTTCTGTGTTGATTGCCAACGCAATGGTTGATATGTGCCGGATAGCATTAAGTCTCGCTGCTAGATCTTCGCTACGGAGATCATTGGCCAGTACCGTGACGTTAACCACGCCAGTGTCAGCCATACGCGTGTTTTCCTGCGTTTTTGAAATTTTTCAGTCGATTTACAGTTCAACATGAGAGAATCTTTGTCGACGCCGTCAGGCGTGTAATGTAAGCGCTATACGGATGTATACAGTGTGTGGTCACGTGCCACCCGCTCTACCACCCGAGCTTGTACACGATGAGCACCATTACGAGCAGCGCGATGACGACGCCGACGATGAGGTTGTCGCGGTTCTCCCGCATGGTGATCTTGGTGAGGACGCCCCGGAGCCCGGGCATCCTGTCCTCGATGGCCTTGAGTCTGTTCTGCATGGCCTTGAGGTTCTCGCCCTGTTCGTCGAGCCCCTCCTTACTGAGCCTCGCCTGGCCGATAATCTGGTCGGTGAGCGCCGAGTTCTGGAGAAGGGTGTCTCTCCCGTCATCCCGGGTCGGCTCGGTGCCCCTGAGCGTGCCCATGAGGGCCAGTCGGTCAATCTCCCGCTGTACGGTGTCCCGCGCGACCTCAAACTCTCTCTTGTCGCAGTCCAGCGACCTACGAAGGATATCACGCGTCTCTAGGTCATCAACAGCATCTAACGCATCGTGGGCAGTGTGAAACAGCCCGACAATCTCTGCAGAGATGGACTCAAAGTGCCCAGCATGAGTTTCAATCGCCAAATCGTGGTCCTGGGTGTCCTCATTCCAAGCATCGGTGGTCATAGCCTGCGCTAGTTGAGCAAGGGTTCCTAGGCGAGCTCGTATCTGTCGTTCAACGTTCCTAATTGTCGTATTGCCGTTCATTTTGTTTCACCGAATATAAAGAGCCTAGACTTGAATTGATTTGTGTCCGTATAGGGGGGTATACAAAACATCTAGCCCAACAGAACGCGGTATTGTCGTAGTTTTAGCATTCATAAATCGAGCTCCGGAATTATCACCGTCGCCCTTTCGCCGGTGTGAAAACTTGTCCGGATTGCTGCTGGCTTGGTGTTTGCACATGCCGCTTAGCGCTGACAATGGATGATTGTAATGTCGCATTATAGGTCGTTTTTGATACGGCTCGAATCTTAAGGTGAAATGCAGAACTGTCGCTTTGTGCTTCACCACACCACTGAATTCGGGTAGGTACGCCCCCATACACCTTACAGTCAGCAGCAGTGTCTTTATCAGCGGTTCCGACAAGGCTCTCGGGAAGTGGGATGTCGAACGCGCCGTGCCGATGACATACCGCGACGGCAGGTGGACTTCTGAGCAGATCTACGTGTCACGTTCGGCCACTGTAGAGTACAAGTACCTCATCAAGCGTGATGGGTCCGTAACGTACCAGGAAGGCCTTAACTACCAGCTGCCGGCCGTGCCCACCGACCAGCGCCTCCTGGAGGTCCACAACGAGTGGCCCCTCCCCGCTACCATGTCCGATACCGTCGCCAAGACGTCCACCTTCACCAAGGCCATCCTGCACCGTGACGACGCGCCCCTCGACGCCCTGCCCGCCCCCGTCCCCGACCGTATCCTGCTGGTGTTCACGCTGTACGTGCCCTGGGTGGAGCCTGACCATGGTGTGTATGTCTGTGGGTCTCACCCCGCCCTCGGCATCTGGGACCCCCGTCGTGCGGTGCCGCTGAAGAAGCATGGTGAGCTGTACGCCGCGACCATCTTCCTCGGTGCCAAGGACATCGCCCCCATCGAGTATAAGTTCTTCCTCGGCACCCCTGAGAAGCCCGCCAAGTGGGAGGCCGGCGATAACCGCACCACTGACACCCTGCCCCTCATCACCGTCCCCTACCGCCCCCAGGACGCCACCCCCGCCCTGAAGGACACCGAGCCCACCCCCACCAAGTCCACCCGCCCCGCCGTCCAGCCGATCTCCGCCCCGATACCCGAGGGCGTCGAGTCCATCGTCCGGCGCTGGCCAGTCGAGGAGCGCGCCGCCACGGTGTACCAGGCGTCCTTCCGCTACGGCTACGAGGTGCGGCCCCGCGTTCTGGGCGTCGTCGTCCCCGTCTTCTCCTTGCGGTCCCGCACGTCCCTCGGCGTCGGCGAGTTCCTGGATATGGTCCCCATGCTCGAGTTCATCCACCACTGCGGCGGGTCCGTGCTGCAGATCCTCCCCGTCAACGACACCATGATCCACTTCACACACCGCTACGCCTCCTACCCGTACAGCACCCTCTCGGTCTTCGCCCTCCACCCCCAGTACGCCCGGGTCGACGATCCCGCCACCGTCGGCCCCCTCCCCGCCGCCCTGCAGGCCGATATCGACGCCTTCAAGGCTGCCCAGGCCGACTGCCCCATCGCCGACTACGAGACGGTCCTCCCCGCTAAGCTAGCCTTCCTGCGCCGCGTGTACGAGCACCAGACCGCCGCCGGCACCCTGCCCGACCTCGACGCGTTCATCGCAGATAACGAGTACTGGCTGCCCGACTACGCCGTGTTCAAGCACCTGGCTGACGAGAACAAGACGTGCGACTTCAACACCTGGCCCGTCCACTCGACCTTCACCCGAGCGGCCCACGACCTCATCTCCGACCCCGCCACACGCCCCGACGTGCTGTTCCACGTGTGGTGCCAGCACCTCCTCGTCGCCCAGTTCGCCGCGGTCCAGACCCGGGCCCACGACCTCCACATGGCCATCAAGGGCGACATCCCCATCGGGGTAGACCCGCTGTCGTGCGACGTGTGGCGCTACACCGAGCTGTTCAACACCGACACCCGCACCGGTGCCCCACCCGACATGTTCTCGGCCTCGGGCCAGTGCTGGGGCTTCCCGACGTACAACTGGGAGGCCATGGCCAAGGACGGCTTCACTTGGTGGGCCCAAAGGCTGGGGCTGATGGCCAAGTTCTTTGACGCCTATAGAATTGATCACGTTCTCGGCTTCTTCAGAATCTGGAGACTCCCCGCGACCGCCGAATCTGGGATCCCCGGCTTCTTCCACCCCTCCCGCCCGATCCACCTCAACGAGCTCAAGGCCCTCGGTCTACACGACATCGACCGCTACACCACACCCTACCTGCCCGAGCGGTACGTCTACGAGGTGTTCGAGGAGGCCCACGAGGACGTCGAGACCGCCAACGCCGAGGCCCGCGCCTGCATCAAGGACTACCTCGTGGTGGACAAGGTGGTCGACGGGACGCGGTACTTCAGGTTCAAGGAGGAGTTCGCCACCGAGACCGCCGTGTGCAAGTCGATGCCGGTGCCTGCTGGCGCGACCCTCGATGAGGAGGAGGAGCACCGTGCCCGCCTGCTGCCGTACTACAAGCTGCTGAACTCTGTGTGCCTTTACCGTTCGCCGTTCCACCCCGAGCACGAGTTCTACCCGCGGTTCGGGCTCAAGCTCGAGTACCAGGACAACACGATCCGCCACACTCTGCCCCAGTGCGCGTCGTGGCGGGACCTCAGCGAGCACGAGAAGACGCAGCTGGCCGACCTCGAGGATAGATACTTCTACAACGACCACGACGACATCTTCCGGGAGGCGGCCCACGCCAAGCTGCCCGCCATCCTCGCGGCCACCGACATGCTCATCTGCGGCGAGGACCTGGGCCTGCTCGCCCCGTGCGTCACCCCCGTCATGAAGCAGTACGCCATGCTTGGTCTCCGTGTCCAGCGCTTTCCCCCGCCCGACCCCGCTGGCAAGATGAAGGACTTCGCCCACTGCGACGAGTTTGGGTGGGACAACGTCGCCACGCCCGGGACGCACGACATGGAGACGCTTCGGTCATGGTGGGCCGGCGCGACTTCTCCCAAGGAGCAGGGCATCCGGCAGGCGTTCTGGACGTCGTTCCTCCGTGAGGCCGGCGACGCGTGGGAGTACCCGGCGGACCTGTCACCCGCCAAGGTCACCAAGATCCTCGAGCAGCTCATCCACTGCCCCGCCTTGATGGCGATGGTCCAGATCCAGGACCTGCTGGCCATGACAGAGGGGACGATGTTCAAGGGCCCGGTGGACGAGGAGAACATCAACAAGCCGTCCAACCCCAGGCATTACTGGAGATACAGGATGCACTGTGACGTGGCCGACCTCGACACCGAGAAGGACCTGATCGCTAAGGTGCGGGCCATCGTCGATGAGAGCGGAAGAGGGAGAGTTTATTAAGTAAATAGGATATGGATTGGATTGGAGTCATGTTGATGGATTGGATTGCCCTACCCTACCCGAGCACGTTTGTCCCCCTGCTCGGTAACCACGCACGCCTGGCACATCCGGCCTGACGCCATGCCCCCACACCTGCCGCACACGCCCGGTCGGGTCCCGGTGGCCAGTCTGCCCGCCATGCTGTCTGCTGCCTCCATTATGCGGAGGGGCACGCCCTGGGCCCGCGTCCCGGCTGCCGCCAACACGGCCCGGGGCACGTTACGGAAGGCACGCGTGGCGTACGTGCACTCTGTGGCGAAGTAATCCAGTCGGCGGAGATGAGCATACATCACGATGTCCCTCTGCATGCAGTGATGCATCGGCTTGACCCGAGGCACGTCCCCACCGGTAGTCACCGCTCCCCGATACCTCCCAAGACGCGCGGCGTCGCCACGCATCAGGTTGAGCAGCACAGCCTCGGCCGCGTCGTCCGCGTTGTGGCCTAGTGCCATCAGGTCGCACCCTGACGCGCGCGCCCCTTCAATCAAAGCTTTACGTCGCAGCACACCGCAGTCACTGCACATGGCCGTACTGTCAGGCTGCTGGGCCGCCAGCTCGTCCAGGCTCGTCCCGAACAGCTCCTTGAAGCTCCGAACCATCAGTGGCAGCTCGTATACGTCCCTCATTCGGTACACACACGCCAAACTGTCGTCCCGATAGCCAGAGATGCCTTCGTCGATGGCAACCAGGCGCAAATGGATGCCGAGGCCGCACCGATCGTTGAGAAGATGCAGAACATGGGTCAGAACCGACGAGTCCTTGCCTCCGGAGACACACACGGCCACGGTTTGCCCGGAAGTGAATAGTTTCTCCTCGACGATCGTGTCCCGGACCCTGTCCTCAAACACCTGAAAGAAGCACTCCTTGCACAAAAGGGTGCCATCCGCTGCATACTTGATTGCGGCCTTCCCTTGGCACAAGCGGCACGGCATCTGAAAGTCGATTTAAAGGCCACTTCATAGATTTGTCCCCCAAGACCTGCAGCTTTTGAGCAGCGCCCGTGCTAAGATTGCGTGTCCGGTCCGCCTCGCCCAGCTATTGCCCCATATTTAGTCAACACT
>PPCM01000965.1_pt1 | contig 15932 bp, 8 predicted proteins | sample 1555541 | NCBI WGS metagenome assembly PPCM01 (sample SAMN05284479, study PRJNA326546) | Marine sediment metagenome, whole genome shotgun sequencing project. | isolation source: marine sediment | place: Germany: Wadden Sea | collected 2012-09-05 | reverse complement strand
GGGTGTAATTCAATAATTTAGATTTTGGACAAATAAAAAATGGCTTCCATTTTTATTCTGATTTAAGTAGTTTACGGTTTCCCCAAACCTGAAACACTTAAAAGAAAGGGTGCAATGGAAGCCACAAGCATAACCCAAACAACCAATACGATCATTGAGCTCATAGCGCAACCACTGTTTGAAAAAATTAATGAAACCGAGTCCGAAATTCATGAATCCTTGATTCATGGCGCAATCCATACTGCAACCGCTACCATACGTAAATTGTGCACCTGGATCGAAGATCTAATTTGGGAATCTTTCTTATGTGCCTTATTTAAATGCAAAATTATCCTGTTGTGGCTTCGAAATCTCGGTGCTCAAAAAGGCCTTCGCTTTGTTTCATATCAGGAGATCTGGGTGACACTACCTACTGGAACGAAAAAACGGATCAGGAGTCCATTCTTTGTCAAAGCCTCCCCAAAGCGGGGGCGGAAAAAGCGCGGACCACAAAATAGAGGAGAGCACCTACTCCTTTCCCTCATGGGGTTTGTCCATAAGGTGGAACCGGGCCTCGCCTTTCGTGCCGTTCAACTGGCTGTACTGGCACCGTCCTTTGACACAGCTTCCAAAAGCCTTGCACAGGAGGAGATTAAGCTGAGCCCGAACAAGATCAGACAAATGGTTTCCGCGCTGGGTCCCCATGATCCCAGCTCAAGGGTTGAACGCCTCTTGAGTGATAAAGAGATCAGCCCTCTCAAAAATCAACGCGTCCTTCTTTCAGTTGATGGCGGTCGCCTTCGGCAACGAAAAAACAAAAGAGGTCCCAGGCCCGCCGGCAATAAGCGTTGCGGTTTCCATACCGATTGGATTGAGCCGAAGTTGTTCACTCTTTATCTGCTTGACGAGGACGGGAATATCATCAAAGACACACCTCCTTTTGTGGATGGCACAACTGGCAAACTGAAAGAATTTCTGGAGTTGCTTCAGCATTACCTTACCCGCCTTGGGATAGAGGAAGCTTCCGAGGTCGTTCTTGTTGGAGATGGTGCTCCGTGGATATGGGAACGTGTACCGAACCTACTAAGGACAATTGGTGTGGACAGTCTGAAAACTACTGAAATCATAGACTGGACTCACGCGAAACAGAATCTGAATAAGGCTTTTGAAACTCTTTCAAAAAAGAAGTCCGAGAAAGTTAAACTCAACGATTTCAAAGAACTTTTATTCTCTGGAAAAATCAGTGAAATAGTAAGTAAGGTCAAATCCCTTTTGAAGGTTAGGACCTCAAGCAAAATCATGAAAAAGCTCAAAAGCTATTTCGTATCAAACGAAAGCCGGATGCAGTACGCCACCAACCGGGCCAGGAAAATTCCAATCGGATCTGGTGTGGTTGAGAGTGCAATACGCCGAGTAATTAACATGAGGGTAAAATCCCCTGGATCATTCTGGAAGCTGAGCTTTGCTGAAACGGTCATATATCTGAGAGCTCAGCTCTTATATGGCCGATGGGAAAACTTGGCAAACAACTGGACCCGGCCGTTGATCAAGGATTTCCAGACAATTGCCATGGGCGCATGTCCGATGCAAGCGATCTAAAATAATGGAATGCACCCCATTATTGTTCCTCCTGTTGTTGCGGTTTAGATTAAATGCGGTTTCCACGAAGTTTGCGGTTGTATTGGATTCTTGGGGCTTATTTCATGTTTGTATTTATATCCCAGCACGCTGCTTGACCATACTCATAACGATCACTTCCTGTGCATGTTATTAGCCCGGCAAAAAAGTACAGCCGTTCATCGATTCAGGGGCTCAAATAAAACGGGCGCGGCGTCGGGCATATGTGTTTGAGTACCGCCGATATAAAAACAGAACCATGGGCGATTTACTCATCTGTTTCGACCCCTGCCTGATGAACATCATATACACCCGTCGGAATCTCCCCTGAAGGAGATCGGGTGTGTTCGGTATTTTCTGTGCTATCGAAAAACAGAAATGTCGACAGAATCTGTCTTATCTGAACATTATACATCTGTCGGAGACTCCGTGGATTATGATCCTGGAGTCCCCGACAAGCTATGGGTTTTAACGGAACCTTAGGCCAAGGCCTCTTCGCTGAAGGAAACCGGGGTGCACTTTTGCGTATTGCCGAAATTCAGGCGGCATCTGCCGGGCTTCAATTGGTATTAAGTGGGGCCTGTTTGGCCCCATAATACGATTATCCTCTGAATACTCCCATTGTGGTTGGGCAACAGACAGTTCGTTTTTCTTCTGTTTCTTCGCCTTCGTCGGCAATGGTCACGTCGGTTTTTTCTACCTCTTTTTTTTCGTCATCTTTAACAGTTTTGTCTTCAGCCATGAAAATTATCCTCCTTCTGGTTTTCGTTAAAGCATTTTGGTGTGAATCTTAGTGGGGATTTACTTGGAAAAAGGCTAGAATTTGAATCTTAAACCGGCTTCAAACCATCGCTCCGGGTTTCTTTCATCACCGAACGAGTGTTGCGAGCCGTTGAAGATATTATGGGCGGTCATAAAAATTTCGGTATTGCAATTGTTACGTTTGAAGCTCTTTTTCATGTTGATATTCCAGATAAAATCGTCGTACTTGTAGCCTTGGCCTCTGTGTGCGTCTTCAAAACCGGGGTGGATATAATGTCCGAAAAGTTCTGCTCTGAAGGATTTTTTGTCGTTGTATGTCAGGCCGATATTCAAAGTGTACGGATCGGAGTCCTGAGATTGATTGTTGCCCCTGATATGAGTATAAGCAAAGCCTGCCGAGATGGAAAAATTATGGACGGGCACGGTTTTGATTTCCAGCTCCAAACCCTCTCGTATCACTTTTCCGCCGTTCCTGAGAAGGTCATTTTGGGGAAGATCGTTTTCCGTAGGCCTGTCGCTACCACCGGGATCTAAGAAAATGGCATTCTCCAAATTATGGTGGAAAAGGGAGGTTTTTATCCAGAGGTATTTAACTGCCTTTGTCTCGAACCCCGCCTGGTATGACCATACCTTTTCCGCCTTTAACGAAGGATTCGGGTCCAGGAACAGCCCGCCGCCCAGAGTCTCGGCAAGTGCGGGAGAGGTAAACCCCCTTGAAATTGAAGCTCGAATCAGGGAATTTTCCCCCAGCTCGTATGTGGCGCCGATGCTGGGGCTGATGAAGGAGCCGCTGATATCGTCGTGGTCGTAACGGATCCCCGGTGTGACGGCGAGTCTGTTGATAATTATGGTGTCGTTAAAAAAAACGGCCCATTTATCCCTTTGTGGATTAGATGCCGTAAATGCAGGGAGTCCGAAACCCTGGTAAACGGGGCCGTATTTTGTCGATTGCTCAAGGTCGCCGTTTTCATAATCGAAGCCGAGAACAGCGGTATTGTTTCCGTACTCGAATACCAACTTTGAACTTACACCGGTTTTTGTGTCGTCATAATCGTTAACACGCAGAAGGGCTCCGGTTTCATAGTTCGTGGTCGTCGTATGGAGATCATGATAAAATCGGTAGGCGTTGAAATAAAAACCAAGAAATTTCGAAATGGGGATGTCAATGGAACCGGTGAAAAATAATGATCGATCATCGGTTTCAGGATTTGTTAACACACTGGGGTAGTTGCCCTGATTGACTTCTGGATTGCTGTAGCCGGTAGTTACCGTCAGTTTGGCATCATTGAAGAGCGGCGCATTAAACTTTGAATAAAACGACTTGTTCTCAAATCCCCTTGAAGAGATTAAACCGTTGGAGTGCTGGGCGCCGCTGAAGAGGTAGTAGCCGATGGAACCGGTTTTGCCGTGGAGGTCGGCCCTGATGTCGGCGGAGTTGCGCTTGCCGTAAGATGCGCTGAAGCTTGCTGCCGGCGTTTGTGAGTCTCCGGCATCCTTGCTGATGATATTGACGATACCCCCAAGGGATGAGCCCCAGGATGCTGACGCAGGCCCCTTGATGATCTCGATTCTTTTTATAATCTGAAGAGGGATGGCGTTGGTTTCAACATTTCCTCCGCCAAGAAAATTGTATCGAACCCCGTCGATTAAAACGACTATATGCCGTGATTTGGAGCCTTGAATGGAAAAAGAGCCCAGGGAACTGCCGAAATCACGGCCGTGAAATGTCAAAAAAAGGCCGGGAACCCTCTCCAACACCTCGGACAGCGTATGCGCATTCATATTCTCGATCTCATCGGCGGTAACCACGGTCATGTTCTCGGGAACCTGCGAGATCAGCTTGGGATGACGCGTGGAGGTGGTGACTTCGAGATTTTCCTTGCCGAAATAATACCCCATGAGTTCGAGTTCGGCGGCAAGGGGGTCCTTGGCGGCTGCCCGGCCGACGGCGGGCTGGAGGAGGAGAAGAAGGAACGCGAGAACGTATACGGCCGGGTTTTTCATCATACCTGTCACTTTCACCTCTACGGCTCGAAACCGTGAAACTTTGCCTTCGCCGGGGCAATGTGGTAATAGTAAAAAATATTACCGCCCCGCGAATTCCGCCGAACGCCCGTCCGGTGCGGAACGACGTGAATTACGTCGAAAAACGCAGCCCCGGGAGGGTCGGGAAACCGAAGACTATTCTTGCAATTATTCGGGTGGGAATATATAGATACTTATTACTTAATTTGTCAATCGATATTTTTTTTTCCTTGCGGAGGCGTTTTTCCCGTGATTCATTGAGCTTGTAGGAGGAACCCTTCGGCCCGCGCGGTCGCGGCCGGGTTTGCGGGAGGGGCTGCAAGTGATTGTCGGAGGAGCTATAAAAAGAGTATTGATCATAATTCTGCTGGGACTCCTTTTTGGGAGCCCGGCCCTTGCCGCAGGCCGTGTCGTGGTGATCCAGGGGGTGAGGATCGCGCCTTACGAGGATACCGTGAACGGGATCGAGGCCTCGTGCAACGCCCGGGTGAAGCGGATCGTCATGGGCGAGAACGTTCACCTGGACTACGTTCGGGAGGTGAAGAACATAAAGCCGGACCTCGTGGTGGCGGTGGGGCCCACGGCGCTTTCGGCCATGCTGAAGCTCAGAAACATTCCCGTGATCTATACCATGGTGGTGAACGCGGACAGCATGGACAAGCTTCCCGGGATAAGCGGCGGGGCCGTGGACGACGGGGCGCTGGAGCGTCTGGTGGACACGGTTCCACATGTGAAACATATCGGGGTGCTGTACGACCCGGATGAAAGCGGCGCCCTGGTCGGCCGGCTGGCCGGCGTGTTCGATAAAAGGGATGTGGGGTTCGTGACCGAAACGGTATCGGGGGCGGACGATATTCCCGAGGGGGTTCGCAGGCTCAAGGGAAAGGTCGATCTTCTGTGGATGATTCCCGATGCCACGGTGATGGAGGAGGATGCCCTGGGGGCCCTTTTCAAGAGCGCCCTGGACCATGAAATACCGGTGGCGACCTTCTCCAATCGCTACCTCTCCATGGGGGCCATGATCTCCCTTGGAATCCGTCCCTACGAGGTGGGAAAAAGGACCGGGCGGCTGGCCCGGAGGATCCTGGACGGAAAGGGGGCTTCGGTGGGGACCGTCGATTCCTCGGGAGAGGTGATGGTCTTCCTGAACCGGAGAATGGCCCGAAAGCTTGGTGTGCGCGTGAATGAACTCAACGACAGCCGTTATGTGAAAATTGCCCAAGGAAATTGATCAGGTATGAACTATGAAAAATCTCATCAAGGATAAGTTCCCCCGGCGGATTTACTGGATGGTGCTCACGGCCATGGTGGGCCTTGGGTTGGTTTACGCCTGTGTTTCCTACAGGGAGCAGAACGCGGCCCTTCGAAGGGATTTTATCCGGAGCGGCTGGGTACTGGCCCGGATGTTTGCCGACGGAACCCGTATCGGTGTGTACTCCGAGGTGCCCGACATCCTCAGGAGCTCCTTCGAAACGGTGCTGGATCAGCGGGACGTGCTGGAGGCGGGGGTATACACCCTTGACGGCGCCGTCATAAGGAGAACCGCGGGCACAAGGTTCCCCATCGAGATAAGCGGGGATACGGAGCAGACGGCCTACATGAAGAAGGTGGTGGCCCAGTTGAAGCTCACCGAGCAGGAGGATTTCTTCGAATTCTGGGGAAAGATCGAGTTCTGGACCCCCATCATCTCTTATAACGTTCTCTTTGATGAGTACATGACTTATGCCGACGGAACCTCGCCCCTGGTGAACCGGATGATCGGGTATGCGTCCGTGTCCCTGAGCAAGAAGCATTACTGGCAACGCAAGGCGGCCGCCCTGGCCAAGGCATTGAGCCTCGGGGGGGTGGTGACGCTGTTCGGGGGCCTTTTCGGGTACCTTGCGGTGGGCCTCGGCACCTGCCGTTTCACGCGGCTCCTTTCCGAGGTGAAGAAGCTGGAAGAGGGCAGGGTGGAGGCGGTTCTGGTGGACGGCCGCGACGACGACGTTGGGCGCCTCGGCAAGGCGGTCAACACCCTTGCCCAGGCGGTGCGGGTGCGGGACGAGGCCCTGAAAAAGCATAATATCGTCCTCGAGGGCGATTCCGTTGAAAAGACCGAGGTGATCGAAGAGGCGGTCGAACGGATCGAGGAGCAGATCGTGGAGATGGACGACACGGAGCTCGAACTGGACGACAACGGGAAGCGTTATTTCGACATCCTCTCGAACATCGAAGAGGGGTATTTCGAGACGGACCTGGACGGGAGCATCGCCTTTCTCAACGAGGCGTTCAGTCGCATGACCGGATACTCCCCCGAGGAGCTCTTCTCCATGGAGGAATCGGACCTTGCCTTGAAGGAGTCCCGGAAGAGAAGCGCGGCCGTTGCAAAACAGGTGTTCGAGACCGGAGATCCCGGCCTGATCAGCGACTACGAGGTGATCACGGCGGATGAAAAACGCCTCTACCTGGATGTGAGCGTGGCCCTGATGCGCGATGAGGTGGAGGGCGTGAGGGGGTTCCGGGGGATCGCCCGGGATGTGACCCGCCGCCACGGGGAACAGCTCGAACAGCGGAGCATTGCCGAACACAAGCACAGGATCAAGCGCCTGGAGTCCATCGCCACCCTGGCCGGGGGCGTGGCCCACGATTTCAACAACCTGCTCATGGGCATACAGGGGCATGCGGGGCTCATGGCCCTGAGGCTGGAGGGCGACGACCTCCACCAGAAGAGCCTGAAAAATATCGAGCGCTGCGTGGACCGGGGAGCACGGCTCACCAACGAACTCCTGGGCTTTGCCAGGGGCGGAAAGTACAAGGTGGACCGGCTCGACGTGAACAGCCTTATTAACGAGATGATCCCGAGGTATTTCAACAGCGGGGCAAAGGCCCCGGAGATCGTGCCCGCCTGTTCCGAGGATCTTTGCGGGATCGAAGGGGACATGGGGCAGGTCGAACAGGTGATACTGAACATCGTCAAGAACGGCGCCGAGGCCACCTCCTTCAGGCGGCCGGTTCGCGTGGAAACAAAGAACGTGGTGCTGGGAAAAAGGGAGATGCTGCGCTACTCGGTGCAACCGGGCCGCTATGTCCAGATCATGATCACGGACCAGGGATGCGGCATGGACGAGGAGACGAAAAACCGTATTTTCGAGCCGTTCTTTACCACCAAGGGGATGGGTGGAACCGGTCTCGGCATGGCCTCGGCCTACGGTATCGTGAAGAATCACGGCGGCTTCATCGACCTGGAGTCCGAGGTGGGGGAGGGCACGAAGGTCTACGTATGGCTTCCCGCGGCCGAGAAGAAGAGCGAAACCAAGGCTCCCGAGGCATCCCTGCCCGAGGCGCCGGACACCCGGAAAATCGAAGGCGGGGACGCGGAAAAGATCACCCTCCTGCTCGTGGACGACGAGCAGACCATCATCGATGTGGCCGGCGATATGCTGGAGCTCATGGGCTTTTCGGTGATCGTTGCCGAGGGCGGCGAGGAGGCGGTGCGGATCTACGAGGAGCGGGGGGAGGAGATCTCCCTGGTGATCCTCGATATGATCATGCCGGATCTGGGGGGCGTGGACGTTTTCCATATCCTCCAGAAGAACGATCCCGCAGTGCGGACCATCCTCTCCAGCGGCTACAGCCTGGGGGACCAGGCCAAGGAACTCATGAGCAAGGGGTGCCGGGGATTTATCCAGAAACCCTACACCATGGCCCAGCTCTCCGACGTGGTGCGCTCCGCCCTGGCCTGACTTTCTCTCGAACCCACAACCGCGAGGGCTGAAGGAGCGGCATGGAAAAATCGGCGCTGATCTTTGAGGAGTTCTCCGTAGCTGTATCGGACCGGCGACTCCATGTGAGAAGAATTCGTCACGAAGGAGGGGAAGGCGAAGGAAAACCGGTCCTGGTGTTTCTCCATGAGGGGCTGGGATCCATCGACCTCTGGCGAAAATTCCCCGAACGTCTCGCCCTTGCCGTGGGCTGCGACGCGGTGGTGTACGACCGCATGGGCCACGGAAATGCTTCTCCCCTCACCGAAAAACGCGCCCAAACCTACCTGCACACCGAGGCCGAGGTCTTTCTTGCCGGCCTTCTGACCGAACTCTCCCTGGATAACGTGATTCTCGTGGGGCACAGCGACGGCGGTTCCATCGCCCTGCTCTTTGCCGCCCTTTTTCCCGAGCGGGTTTCCTGCGTGATCACCGAGGCGGCCCATGTTTTCGTGGAGGAAGAGGCCCTTTCCGGCATCCGGAGGGCGGTTTCCGCATACCGGGAGGGTCCCTTGAGAAGAAGCCTCGAAAAATACCACGCCGGCAACACCGAGGCCATGTTCCGGGGCTGGGCCGATACCTGGCTGGACCCCGGGTTCGCGAGCTGGAACATCGAGTCATGCCTGCCGGATATTAAAAGTCCCCTACTGGTGATCCAGGGGGAGGGGGACGAGTACGGCACCCTCGCCCAGGTTGCGGCCATCGCGGCGAAAAGCGGGGGTACGGCGGAACCCCTTGTCGTTCCGAATTGCGGTCACACCCCTCACCTCGAGGCAGGTGAATTCGTGCTGGAAGCCATGAAAAAGCATATCGTGGAGAGCTGCATTCTCTAGGTTCCCGTTGCCGTCACCCCGGGATCTCGCGATTCTCAGTGGGCCGGGAATTGATGGGCTTTGAACTCCTTTACGAATCCAGCTGTTGCGTGTATACTGCCTGTATTAAGAACCCCGTTTCCCCAATTTTGAAATTAATCTCAGGGCTGCGCCTTGCAACCTGACGGAACAGGTGCATCTCCCGGGTGTCCCGGCATTGAAACGGGGCGAGGACCCGGGAGGCTGGAAGACCGGATGCTGCTTCATCGCCTCCCCCCAAATGTGAAAAGATGTGTTCCGGATGCGGCTTAAAGGGCCGGGTGCCCGAATGGGCGGGTGCCGGGTGAGTTGAATATATAAGGATATGATTTCGTGGTGGATAAAAAAACAGCGATAGAGGGTGACGCGGCGAAAGAGGGCGAGACCCGGACGGTAAAGAAAGGTTCGCGAAACGGAGAAGCGGAGGAGCGCTTTCCCATTGTTGGGATGGGGGCCTCGGCGGGGGGGCTGGAGGCCTTCGAGGCGTTTTTCCAGGCCATGCCCCGGGAAAGCGGCATGGCGTTTATCCTGGTTTCCCACCTGGACCCCACCCATGCCAGCATCCTTCCCGAGCTGATCCGTAAAAAGACAAGAATGAAGGTCGTCCAGATCGAGGACGGCCAGAAGGTTCGGCCGAATACCGTGTACGTGATCCCCCCCAACCGGGAGCTGGCCATCCTGAACGGCGTCCTGCACCTCATGGAGCTGTCCATGCCGAGGGGCATGAACCTTCCCATCGATTCCTTTTTCAGATCCCTGGCACAGGACCAGGGCTCCCGTGCGATCTGTGTCGTCCTCTCGGGCACGGGCACGGACGGGACCCTGGGGCTCAAGGAGATCAAGGGCGAGATCGGAATGGCCATGGTGCAGGACGAGGATTCGGCCAAGTACGACGGCATGCCCCGGAGCGCCATCGCCACCGGTCTCGTGGATTATGTGCTGCCCGTGGGGAAGATGCCGGCCCAGCTGATCAAGTATACCCGCCATGCCGGCACGGCCATGAAGACAAGGCTCGGAACGGACGATGTGACGTTTCAGGCCGCCCTCCAGAAGATCTTCATCCTGCTCAGGGCGCATACCCGCCATGATTTTTCCCTCTACAAGCAGAATACCATCTGTCGGCGTATCGAAAGAAGGATGCATGTACACCAGATCGACGATATCAACCACTATGTGCTCCATCTCCAGAAAAGCGAGTCCGAGATCCATGTGCTGTTCAAGGACCTCCTCATCGGGGTGACCAGCTTCTTCAGGGACCCCGAGGCGTTCGAGAACCTGAAGACGTTGTTCCTGGGCCCCTTTCTCTCGGACAAGCCCGAGGCGTACACGGTGCGCTGCTGGGTGGCCGGGTGCAGCACCGGGGAGGAGGCCTACTCCATCGCCATTCTCCTCCAGGAGAGCATGGAGGCCCTGAACCGGCATTTCGATGTACAGATCTTTGGAACGGATATCGACGGGGACGCCATCAATACGGCGCGGACCGGCCTCTATCCCCTGAGTATCTCGGGGGACGTGAACCCCGAGCGTTTGAAGCGTTTCTTCATTCGGGAGGACGGCTGCTTCAGGGTCAAGAAATCCATCCGGGAGATGCTGGTCTTTGCCCCCCAGAACCTCATCAAGGACCCCCCGTTTACCAAACTGGACCTCCTGAGCTGCAGAAACCTCCTCATCTACCTGGGGCCCGAGCTCCAGAAGAAGCTCCTGCCCATGTTTCATTACAGCCTGAAACAGGACGGCCTGCTCTTCCTCGGCTCCTCGGAGTCCATCGGCCAGGCGGCGGCTATCTTCGGGCTCAAGGACAAGAAGTGGAAGATCTTCAGGCGAAGCGCGGGGGCGGGGGCCGTCCACCCCATGCTGGAGTTTCCGGTCCCGCCCCGGGAGGAACCCCTTTCCGGTGAAAAGCGCCCCGATGCCCCGGGCAAGGCCGAGGATATCGACAGTCTCCAGCTCGTGGAGACGATCCTCCAGCAGAGCGATGCCCCGCCCTGCGCCGTGGTGGACGAGAAGCACGACATCGTCTATATCCACGGCCGCACCGGGAGGTACCTGGAACCTCCCTCGGGAAAGGTGAGCGTCAACATCCTGGAGATGGCGCGCCCCGGCCTCAAGGCCTCCCTTGCCGCCGCCGTGAGAAGGGCGTCCGTGCACAAGCAGGAGGTGGTGGACAAGGGGGTGAACGTGGAGGCGGGGGGGGATTCCGTGGTCGTGGACCTGACGGTCAAGCCCTTTCTCGAGTACGGCAGCATGCGGGGGCTTATGCTGGTGGTCTTCAGGGAGCCCGCGCGGGTGATGAAACCCGAGGCGATCGGAAAGGAGAAGAAGAACAAGGCGGTGAGCAGGCTCGAACAGGAGCTCCAGTATACCAGGGAGAATCTCCAGACCACCATCGAGGAGCTGGAAACCTCCAACGAGGAGTTGAAATCCACCAACGAGGAACTCCAGTCCACCAATGAAGAGCTCCAGTCCACCAACGAGGAGCTGGAAACCTCCAAGGAGGAGCTCCAGTCCCTGAACGAGGAGTCGGCCACGGTCAACGCGGAGCTTCAGAGTCGGATCGACGAGCTCTCCAAGGCCAACGACGACATGAAGAACCTCCTGGACTCCACCCAGATCGCCACGATCTTTCTGGATATCGACCTCTGCGTCAGGCGTTTCACCCCCAAAACCACGGAGCTGATTCCCCTGGCCGTCACCGATATCGGCCGTTCCATCAGCCATTTTGCCACGGAGATCAAGGAGGTCAAGCTGGCGGCGCATGCGGAGCAGGTGCTCGACAACCTCCGGCCCCGGGAGGTGGAGGTGGAGATCACGGACGGCAGGTTCTTTCGAATGCGGATGCTCCCATACCGCACCGTGCACAACGTGATCGACGGGGTGGTGGTCACCTTCGAGGATGTCACGCTGAGTAAACAGACCCTGGGGAAACTCGAGGAGAGCCGGCAGATGCTCGCAATGGCCCAGAGAAAGGCCAAGCTGGGCACCTGGACCATGGATATTACCACCGGCGCCATGGCGTGTTCCGATGAGATGTGCCGCATCGTCGGCATGAGCCGGGAGGCGTTCACCGGAAATTTCGAAGCCCTTCTTTCCATGGTCCATCCCGACGACAGGGGGATCATGTCCCGGGAGATCCTGGACCGGATGATCCTCCAGGGAAAGACCGAACTGGAGTACAGGGTCGTCGACCAAACCACCGGCGGGGTCAAGGACGTGTACCTGTGGGTGGAAACCACCTTCGACAAGGAGGGCAAGCCCGTGTCCATCGCCGGGGCCTTCCAGGATATCACCGGACGCAAGTCCCCGGACAGCGGCCTTTCGGAGGAGATGGACGGCAAGGGACGATAACGCCGCCTCTCCCGATCCACTGTGGGGGCATGGGGGCGTTGTTCGACCCGGGAGCACGGGGGCCGGTTGCCCATATGCCCGTCGGTCGTCGCCGCCAAGGGGCAAGGGACGACGGCTCGGGGCGCGGAAGGCGACGGGGCTGCGCCATGAAAGCGGGGCGTGCCGGGATGGCGCCGTGAAACGGATCACGGGAGCCCGGTCAGCTCCGGAGAAAGGGGAGGGGAAAACGCGGATTTCCCGGGGCCGTTTAGAGGGGCGGAATGCATGTGATTTAATCCCTGAACTGGGAAGAAGAGGGGGGGATTTGGTGGCGAAACAGGGCCGGCAAGGCAGGGAAAGCGGACTTCGCAAAAGGGCCGAGGAGTTGTTGTCCACGAGGGGGAGCGGCGGTGCCTTCATTGCTTCGGACGGCGCCGGGGCGCTGATCCATGAACTCCAGACCCACCAGATCGAGCTGGAACTCCAGAACGAGGAGCTGAGGCGTTCACAGCTCCGGCTCACGGAAGCCCGGGCCCGGTATGCCGAACTCTACGACTTTGCTCCGGTGGGGTACCTCACGGTGGGGGGGGAAGGACGGATCCGGAAGGCCAACCTGACCCTCGGGGAGATGCTGGGAAGGGACCGGCGGGAGCTGCTGGAGCGGCCCTTCACCGACCTTATCGCGGAGGAGGACCAGGATGTTTACTACCTGTTCCGTCGTTCGCTCCTCGCATCCGGAAAACGGAAGCGCTGCGAGCTGGGATTGAGGAGAGGGGGCGGGGACGTCCTGGAGGTCCAGCTCGAAAGTGTGGTGGTGCCCGACATGGACGGCGAAGGGGGGCGGTTTCGAATGGCCGTCACGGATATTTCGGAACGAAAAACCGCCGAAAGGGAAAAGGAACGCCTGGAAGAGCGCCTCCGTCACTCCGCCAAGATGGAGGCCGTGGGGCAACTTGCGGGCGGTATTGCCCATGACTTCAATAATGTTCTCGGGATCATCATCGGCAACGTGGAACTGGCCCAGGACGACGTGCCGGAACGGGATCCCGTGTTCAGGCATCTCGATGAGATAAAGAAGGCCGGCATGAGGGCGGCGGATATCGTCCGGCAGCTTCTCAACTTCGGGCGCAAGAGTCCGCGAAAGCCGGTACCCGTGGATATGGTCGCCCTTGTCGAGGAGGGGCTCGGCATGCTGCGCTCCTCCATCCCCTCTTCCATCGAGATGGTCCGGAGCATTCGGAGCCCCGATGCCGTTATCCTCGGTGACCGGACCCAGATGGATCAGGTCCTGATCAACCTCTGTATCAATTCCGCCCATGCCGTGGAGCGGACGGGGGGGCGCATCGAGATTACCGTGGACACCGCGACCCTTGACGACGCTTGCCCCGGCCTCTGGTCGGCCCTTTCCCCCGGGGATTACGCCGTCCTGACGGTGGCGGACTCGGGGCCGGGAATCGACCCTGCAATCCTGGACAGGATATTCGATCCCTATTTTACCACCAAGGATGTGGGAAAAGGCGTCGGCATGGGGCTGGCCGTTGTTCACGGGATCGTTGAAAAACACGGCGGCGCCGTTCGCGTGGAGAACAGGCCCGGAGGGGGCGCGGCCTTTTGCCTCGCATTTCCCCGGATCGCCGGTGTGCCCGCCCCTCCGCCCCCCGCCCGCGAAGAGATCTCCGGCGGCGGGGAGCGGATACTGTTCGTGGACGATGAAAGGGCCGTTGTGAAGGTCGCGCACAGGAGCCTGACGCGGCTTGGCTACAGCGTCAAGACAGTATCCGACCCCCATGGGGCGCTGGCGTTGTTCAGGGCGGCCCCCGGGGATTTCGACCTGGTCATAACCGACCTGACAATGCCGGGCATGACCGGTATCGCCCTCTTTGAAAAGCTGAAGGCCGTTCGCCGGGACATACCCGTTGTCGTCTGCTCTGGGCACGGCCACATGATCGACGGGAAAAAGGCCCTGAAGGTGGGGATCGCCGCCGTTCTGCCCAAGCCCCTGGAGAGGAAGGAGATGGCCCGGGCCATACGAAGGGTACTGGATCGAAAGGCACCGAAATAACGCCGGAGGGCCCATGCTGCTCCGGTTCTCGGAGCGAGGGCCGCCGTTGCCTGTACTGGAAAGCCCATGGAAGAGGATAACAAAACGCGTCCCGGGTTTCACCGATTGCGGAAGCTGGCGGAGGAACGCCTATCCGGGGCGGAGGGCGCCGATGCCCCCGAAACGGAGGACACCGCAGGGTTGCTCCATGAACTGAGGACCCACCGGATCGAGCTGGAGCTCCAGAACGAGGACCTCAGGCACTCACAGCGGGAACTCATGGAATCCCAGCGCGGTTACCTCGAACTTTACGACTTTGCGCCTGCGGGGTACGTTACCATTGGGGTGAAGGGCCTGATCGAAAAGGCAAATCTCACCCTTGCCGGAATGCTGGGAACGGAGAGGGGAAGGCTCGCCGAAAGCCCGTTTTCCGCCTTTATACTTCCCGAGGATCAGGATGTATATTACCGCTTTCGAAGGAAACTCCTTGGGGCGGGTGACCGGAAAAGCTGCGAACTCCGGCTGATGAAAAAAGGCGGCGCCACCTTTTACGCGCGGATGGAGGGGGCCGTGGTCCCGGAGGTGGACGGCGACAGGGGCGTGTTTCGTGCCGTGATAACCGATATCACGGGGCGTAAAAGGGCGGAGTATGAAAAGGAGCGGTACGAGGAGGCGATCCGCTTTCTTGTCACCGGCGGGTCCGGTCTTTCGGGGCAGGCCTTCTTCGACAACATGGTCCGCTACCTTGGAAAGCTCCTCGACGGGGCCTGCACCTACATTGCCGAGCTTGAAACCCCGGAGACCGCCCGTACCGTCTCCATCTGGAGAAAGGACCGCGTTGTTGAAAATCTCTCCTACGACCTTGCGGGGACCCCATGCGGGAATGTGGTGGGGAAACAGATCTGCTGTTATACCTCGGGCGTTTCCGATAAATTTCCCGATGACGAATTTCTCAGGGAGATCAGGGCGGAGAGTTATGTGGGGGTGCCCCTGTTCGATTCCAGGGGGCGTGCCGCAGGCCTCATCACCACCATCGCCGAAAAGCCCCTGACGGAAAAATCTTTCTGCATCAACGTCCTGAAGGCCTTTGGTTCAAGGGCTTCCTCGGAACTCGAGCGGGTGGAGATGGAGCGGATCCTCCGGGACAGTGAACGGCAGTTTCGGGAGTTTATCGAGGGTACCGAGGATCTTGTCGTGCGGGTGGACCCCGGTGGCAGGATTCAATATGTCAACCGGGTCGCCGAAAGAGTCTACGGAACGGCGTGCGAGCTTTGCATCGGAAGGTCCTTTTTTGACTTTATTCCCCAAGAGGACCGGGAGGGCGACAGGGACGCGTTCCTCTCCTGGGCCAGGGAAAAAATACGCGGGACCACGTACGAGAACCGGCAGGTGAACCGGAAGGACGGGTCCATCCGGTATATGCTCTGGACCGTGAGCCTCACCTACGATGGGATGGGAAATCTCACGGGGGTGAACGGTATTGCAAGGGATTTGACGGCCAGGAAGGAGATGGAGGAGGAGATCCGCAGGATGAACCTTGCACTGGAGGAGCGGGTGGAGGAGCGTGGAATCCGTCTCATGGAGGTCGGCGAG
>PPCM01000964.1_pt1 | contig 15942 bp, 6 predicted proteins | sample 1555541 | NCBI WGS metagenome assembly PPCM01 (sample SAMN05284479, study PRJNA326546) | Marine sediment metagenome, whole genome shotgun sequencing project. | isolation source: marine sediment | place: Germany: Wadden Sea | collected 2012-09-05 | reverse complement strand
GAGGCCAACTCGGCTAGCTCCACCGTCATCCGGCCATCCAGTAGCCCGGGGAGGGCCTTCTTGATGGCTCTAACGGGGTGCAGCACGGCGGGGGGCGGGTGGTTGGCAGGGCGGCCCCGTTGGAACGCTGCTTCGCGGGTGTGAGACGGCCGGATCACAGCGAACGGAGTTTCGTTCACCTCGCCGCTGAAATCGTTCAACAGCAGCTGGCGGGCGCGCGTACGGGGGTTGGACGGCATTGTAGCCCGTTCAATCAGCCGGGGGTCGTACCCGGCCCCATGCTTCCCCTCCTCGGTCACGAGCGCCTGTCTCAACGTCTCACAGACCTCGGAAAGGTCCATCTTGTTGTCTCGGATGTATATCTGCTCCCCGTCCCAGAACACAGTGAACGCTGCGGGCACAAGGGACAAGAGGCGCCGCATGTTGTCCACAGAGGGTCGGATGCCCACATCAGTCCGCTCGAATATGAGCGCGGTAGCCACAGAGCGCATAGGAGTGGCCATGCGCATTGAGCTGGAGACGCGGTGATACAACGCAAGGAAGGTCGAATAGTGCAACGGCTCGTTCGGAGTCGGGGGCGTCATCGTATGCTCGGGAGTGCGCTGAATCGCATTCTGAACAACACGTGCTTGCGGCGAACGCATATTCTGCTTAATGCGCTCGGTTGCAGGGCGGTCAGGGGTCTTGTTCCGCTGAAACATCTTGAACTGTGTTATTCGCTTGTCTTCTGGCATCTTAATGACTCGCAACCCGTGTCAACCGTGTCGTTGGCCAAAAATTCAACTGATATAAATCGGGATGACAATTCTGAACGTGGGCCTCCAGTAGTGATTGCTGAGGTGGTCAAAGTCCGCTAGCTGGTTCAATAATCCTGCTGAAATAAGAAAATTTTGTGGTAAAAAAAAGGTGAAAAGTCGGCGTTTATATCGTACAGGGGCTAATAATTGACTCGGGCCACGGTGTTTTACTTGAATAGCAAAAATGCCTGACGGCTCAAAAAGTGTGTAACCGTTGAATACTGGCCGATGGCGAACATTAGCGAAGAGGAACTGAAGGATCTATTTGATCTGGTGGACGTTGATCATGGTGGAACCATTGACTCGAACGAACTGTGGACACTTCTTCGTCAAATCGGGTACGAGATTGCCCCGAGCGATGTGAAGCGTATGCTGATGGAGATCGATGACGATGGCAACGGCGAGATCGACTTTGATGAGTTCAAGCTAGTCATGACTCAGGGGACGTACAAGGCCGAGTACATTGATGAAGTTCGGAAGGCGTTCAGCATTATCAGCCACAGGACGCAGACCGGGGAGACGGTGCCCGAGGGATGCGTGTCATACAAACAGCTGAAGCGGTGCCTCATGGACTACGCGAAGCTGGACGACAAGTCATCGGATGAGATGATCCAGCTGGTGAACACCGAGGGCGGCGACTACATCAACTATGCCCAGTTCCTGGACATCATCGGGAAGTGAGGTGTGGGATAGACGATCGACGAACTGTTACTACAACCAACAACATGGGTTTGGACGCGATGTGGGATAAACTTAATCAACGTGGGATCGAAAAGTTTACATGCGGTGCGGTGTCACGCGGTCAGTCCAGCTAGCTGGGCGTTGTGATGCCGTCTTTGCTTCCGTGTAAGGTGTGCTACACGTGTTCGGCCCAATGATGTGATGCGGACACAGGAACGGCACCAGGTCAAATGATAAAGGTGGCAGTCTGTGTGTTGGGTGATGACCTCTATAAGTAAACACTGCATGATACACACTGTCAGGGGGTCTGTCGAGAGGCATCGCCCAAGATATTCATTAATTAGAGCTGGATGTGCCGTGTTTGTCTAGTAGCTCCTCCCGGGTAGACCAGGTGCAGCCGTGGAGTTCACGTGCTTCTAGCGCGTCCGAAAAACAGTGTATCTACGAAAGACACATCGAAAGCCAAATGCGCATTAATTGCAAGCACATGTCAACAATAAAGTTACTGGTGTCAAAATGTGTCAAGCGGCGTTGAGGAAGTTGTAAAAATGTTGATCTGTACAGATCTTTGGGGTGTGGTATGTCAGTTTTGAGGGCTAACGCTGCTCCTCTTTTAGTGTACCTTGTTTATAGATTGTACATGGGCAGACAAGTTACACATTGCCCGACCGCCTTCTCGGCCGCCAAATGTGTGATTTGCTAGCCCCCACTTGATTAAAGATGGGATATGATATCATATGACATCCATGGTAGCCTCAATGGCTACTCGTGTCTGGTAGTATCGGTGTTGCCTTATGCACTGTGTATCATGTTCTCGGCAGCCATCGCGTCGCGGTAGAACGTCTTTCTGCAATGTGTTAGCTCGTCATGTACCTGGGCTGCTTCTGCGCGGGTGTAGTCTGATTGAGAAGGGGGGTCACGATGTGGGCGTCTTGCACCTCCGCCAGACAGCCATGAAGAATCGATAACCCATCGATAAAGCGGGACAGTAGAATAGCCGCTGTGTCAGGCCGTATTCCAATGTGTCCTAGTGACTGTGTCACAGGTACCCTTCTTACATGCTGTCCATCGGCCACCAAACTTGGTCGGGGGACATTGTAACTTTTTGGTATTTCGGCTCCTCGCCAAGCAAACAGGTTGACGTAGCACATAACAGCGCCTCGCGATTGTTGAGGTTTAACCGTCTTAGACCAGCATCCAACATTTACCTCAATTATAAATACTCTCTCACCCAGGCCATAATCTAACATTTATCTACTCCGGGTTGGCCATCGACAGCGGCGCACTCAACACAGGCGCCCTCGGGGCCCCCAGCCGCGGCATCGTCGGCAGCGATGGACCCCTGGCCCTGCCCGCGTCCTGCAGCCGGGGAAGGGGCGGGCGGCCAACCATGGGCTTTACCTGCACGACGAGGGGGTCGGCAGGGTGGGTGGCGGGGGTGGGGCCACCCTTGACGTTGGCCTCACTTCCCGACCCGTCGTCATCACTATCATCAGCGGTCTTGACCGGCTTGGGCAACCTCCTGCGGCCCGACCCTATAAACGCCGCCACGGCCCCGGGAATGGAGGCCGTCCCGCAGCACCCCGCCACCCCGACCCCGCCAAGGGCCAGGCACGCGATGACGCACAGCACGGCCACCCCGCACGTGACGACGATGAACGGCGCGTAGTCCGTGGGGGTGGGGGGTCCGGCAACCTCAACGAGGGGGGCACCGTCCATTAATATGGTGAGCTCGGCGGTGGGGGTGGGGGTGAAGGCGCACGCTGAGTCGCCCTCGACATGGAGTGCGGCCGTGGGGGTACCGCCGATGATGAACGCCAGCCCCGCGGTGTCCACGATGGGCACGCCGGGCAGCTCGACGCACACCCTGGGCCTTGATTCGGTGGCGTTCGTGAACGTCGTCACGACGGGTGTGTATGCCGCCGTGATCTCGGCCGCCCCCATGGTCGACCTCGCGATGCACTGTATGCCCGTGGGGGTGACCCGGGCTGACGTCAACGCGGCGTCGGTCACCCCATTGGACAGGGCGGGTGGGCAGACGGGCGTCTTCGCCGCGAGTGTCAGCCCGCCGCCCGTGATGGTGGCGCCTGAGGCGGGTGGGGTGTGGGGGGTGTTGAAGATGAGGGGCAGGGTGAGGGTTGCCCCGGCCTCGGTGGTGATGGTCACGGTGCGGACACCGGCGGGGACCGTGTCGGCGACGGGCACGATCACCGAGGTGTTGCCCGGGATGACGATGCATGCCTGACCGTCGAACGCCGTGGAGGTGATCGTGTCGTCCATCAGCTCGGTGTCGATCTCTATGACCGTGCCCGCCGCCATGACCACCATGGCCGGCAGGTACACCCCGCACCCGGTGTGGGGCTGGCCGTCGTCGGGGGTGGTGTAGTGGGCGGGACAGGGGTCGCACGAGACGGCCCCCGGGTCGACCTGGTGGGTGCCCGCGTCGCACGGGGTCTGGCTGGTCTGTGGGGTGACGGCGGGCGGCACGTGGTAGCCCGGCGAGGGGGCGATGCACCAGGTCTGGCCGGCGTCTGGCTGATACCACCCGTTCGTGCATATAGACTGGAAGGTGTTGCCCGCGTCGTTGAAAGGCACGTGGTGGCCGGGGTCGGCCTCGATGCAGCCCGACTCCCCACTGACGGGCTGGTACTTGCCGCTCTGGCACTTGATCTGGCCTGTAGCCCCCTCGTCGGGCACGTGGAAGCCCGGGGAGGCCGCAACACACTGGGTGGCGGCCGTCGCTGACTGGTACATGCCGCGCGGGCACGGGATCTGGACCAAGTGGGGGGCGCCGTCGCCCGGGACGTAGTGGCCGGGCGCGGCGTCCACGCAGCTCGCCTGTGCTGGGTCGGGTTGGTACGTCCCGTTGTGGCAGGGCGTCTGTGAGAGGTGATGCGCGTCGTCACCGGCGACAACGTACCCTCTGTCGGCCGTTAAACACTCGGCCTGGCCGGGTAGGGGCTGGTACCGGCCGTCATGGCACACCATCTCTGCCGGGTGGGGCTGACCGTCGGCTGGTGTGTAGTGGCCGGCGGCGTTCCCCACACACGCGGTCTGACCGGTGGCGGTCTGGTGTGTCCCGTTGTTGCACGGGGTGGGGGTGGTGACGGGGCCGCTGGTCTCGGGCACGATGGTGCCTGCCGGTGCCGCGAGACACGCGGTCTGCCCGGTGTGGGGCATGTACTCGCCCGTGTTGCACGGCGTCTGCTCCCCCACACCATCCCCTACGGCCGGGGCGACGAAGCCTCGCTCGGCCGTCTTGCACGTCGCCTTGCCCGGCTCGTCCTGATACTCGCCGCTGTTGCACGGGACGGGCGTCGTGTGGCCTGTCCCGTCGGCCGGCACCACGTACCCCACGGGCGCCGTGAGGCAGGTCGTCTGGCCCGTGACCGTCTGGTACGCCCCGTCATTGCACGGCAGCTGCTCTGTGTTGCCCGTTCCGGGGCAGTGGAACCCGGTGTCGGCTGCCACACACCCCGCCTGACCCGTCTGGGGCTGGTACGTGCCGGCGCCGCACTCGATGTCGTGGGTGTGGGGCAGCCCGTCCTTCGGGACGTAGTGGCCCGGGGCCGCGGCGATGCACGTCTTGGCCATGAGGCCGTTCTGGTACGTCCCGTCGTGGCACGGCATCGGGTCGAGGTGCGGCAGCCCGTCCTCCGGCGTGTGGTAGCCGGGGAGCGTGGCCCTGCATGTGTGCTGGCCGGGCAGCGGGTGGTACTTCCCTCCGTGGCACACCGTGACGCCCGTCTGGAGCCACCCAGCGGCGACGGTGCCGGCGGGGGCGGGGAGGCACGTGTTCTGGCCTGGGTCGGGCTGGTACGTCCCGGGGGTACACCCGGTGAAGTCGTGATGAGGGGCCCCGTCCGCGGCGACGATCTGACCGGGCACCGTCTGGGTGCACTCGGTCTCGGTGACGCCGCTGCTGTAGTACCCGTCGTGGCAGGGGAAGCGCGTCGGGTTGGGCAGGTCGTTGTCCGGCACGAAGTAGCCCTGGCCGGCGTCGAGGCAGCTGGCCTGGCCTGTCGCCGGCTGGTACCTTCCGTTATCGCATATCGTGGCGCCCGTACCCCCCACGCCGGGCACGACCCAGCCCTCGGGGGCGGGGGTGCACTCCGCCTGCTTGTATCCGTCGGCGTAAGTCCCGCCCAGGCAGGCTGTGTTGGCGGTGGCGCCCGTGCTGGTGCCCGTCTCGTGCCCCAGCCCCGCCGGGAAGCACCAATAGTGGTCCGACGCGCCGGTGTACGTCCCCAGCGGGCAGAGGGCGCAGGTGTGCCACGACTCGGAGTAATCCCCCGAGGGGCACCCCAAGTTGGTCATAAGAGTCTCGCCGACACAGCCGATGACGAGCATGTTGCCGATGGACAGCCCCCGCTGGCCGAGCCTGCCCTGGACGTTACTCGTCACCGCGTGCGAGAAGACCGCGTCCGTCGCGTTGCCCCGGTACACCAGCACCCTGCCCGGCGTGGTGGGGCTGCCGTACTCCCGGTACAGGTGCTGCGTCGCCGCGATGTCGTAGTTGGCCCCGTCCTGGTGGATGGCCACGCGGTACCCGAACGCCCCGAAGCTCGTCAACCCGTCGGGCGGCGTGAGGGGGTAGGCGTGGGCCGGGACGCCGCCCGACCAGGCGTACACGTCGACCGAGCCGGCCTCGAGCGTGGTGTCCACGGTCGTCCGGAGCCCGCTGATGACGGCCATAGGACCGGCGGCGGCGATCGCCTCGCCGAACATGCCGCCCGGGGTGGGGGCGGAGGGCTCCAGCGTGAACGTCGAGGTGACGTCGAACACGCCCACGCCGCCGACCGGGTCGAAGATGGACCCGATCACGAGGCCCCGGTTAACGACGGCCGGGGCGATCGAGGACGCCATCTTAAAGCCCACGAGGAGGGCCCAGGTGTCCGTGCCGTCCTTGACGACGACGTCGAGCGCACTGACCGCCGCGAGGCTGTAGTTTGGCTCCGTGAGCGTGAGTTCCTCTACCAGACTGAACGCCGACCCCGAGAACGAGTACACCCGCACCTTGCCGACGAGCCCGAGCATGAGTCGGTTGGCGGGCGCGTGGTGTGTGATGGCCGTGACTTGGTTGGGCGTGGTGATGGTGTACATGGTGGCCGCGTCGATCGTCTCGTCGGGCAGCACGGGGAAGGCGTGCACCTTGTCCACACCGGTCGACACGAACAGGAAGTCACCGTCGAGGGCCACGAGGACCCCGAACTCCTCTCCGTCGTCGACCCCGGGGATCGTGGCCGTGGCCCCGCCGAGCTCCTTGATGTACACGACGCCCGTCCCCCCGTCGCACTCGGAACACCCGATGGCGACGTTCGGGCCGTGGGCCGCGAGGTCCCCGGTCCCCGCGAGCCCGAGCGGGTCCTGGGTGTGGGCCGCGGTGCACATGGCGGCGCCCGTCGCTCCGCTGGTCGAGGTCCCGATGGGGCAGGCCGTCTCGGTGGCGTGGGGCTGCCCGTCCGCAGGGACGAACGTGTCCACAGCAGCATCATCGCATGTGGCCGAGGCGATCGCGGTGCTCAGCCGTCCGCCGTGGCACAGCTTGCAGGCGGGCACGTGGTGGCCCCCACCCAGGTTCCTCGCGCTGGCCCACCCAACAGGGCAGCCGTCGCACGCCCCGTACTGCTTCAGGTAGTCCCCAACGCCGCACGTCGCGTCGTACGCCTGGGTCAACGCGACGTACCCCGCCCCGGTGTTGAGGTCGGGGCTGGCGATGGCGAGCATGCCCGCCGTGCCCGCGATGGTCGCTCCCCACCCCGCCATGGCGCGCACCTCGGCCGCTGTGGACGACGGAGGCATGACGTACGTGTGCTGCCCCACCGCGAAGGTCCCGAGGTAGCTGAAGTGGGACACTGTCCCCTCCTCGTAGAACAGCGGGTGGCCGGGCGCCCCGATGAAGAACTCGTCCGTCCCCATATGGACCGAGGCGCCGAGCAGGTCACCCGGGGTGCTGGGGGGCCCGCCCGCCGTCACGGGGAACGTGGTGATGACCTCGGTGCTGGCGGGGGTGGTGTCGATGGTCCCGTACCAAGGCTTGGCGGCGTCCAGCGTGGCGACCACGAAGAGGAGGGCCTGGCCGGTGTCGTCGGTGGCGTGGGGGTCACCCGCGATGCAGTGCCCGTTGGCCCTGTTGCAGGACACCGCGAGCCCCCCCTCGTCGCTCAGTATGAGCCCGGGGATCAACGTGAAGTCCGTCCCGGTGTCGGCCACCGTCACGGACGTCGAGTCGTACCGGAAGGCACCGATGCGCCCCGCCCCCGCCGTCTTGGTGATGAGCACGATGTCGTGCACCACTGTGATCGACGTTCCGAAGCCCTGCCCGACCGCCGGGCTGACGATGGCCGGGACGTTGATGTAGTCGAAGAGTGTGTGCTTGGTGAGGTGCAGCACGTGCACCCGGCCCTCCAGCGCGTTGTAGCCCGGCTCGCCAACGTACACGAATGTCCCGTTGATCGCCACAGACGCGCCAAACCTGGTGTTGGCGGTCTGCCCATCGTGCACGGCGATGGGCGTGGTGGTGAGCGTGTCGGGCACGGCGTCGGCCTCTCTGCGGTAGGCGTACACGGCGCCGGCGCCCCCGGTCTCCCCGACGACGACGAAATCCCGGCTGATGTCGACCGACGCGCCGAAGTGGTCGCCGGCGGCCGGGATGGGGTTGGTTAGGGTGACCGACTCCGTCCAGGCGCCCGCGTTGTCGACGATGTACACGACGACGACCCCCGCCCCGCTGAGTGCCCCCCGGGTGGCGTCGGGCATGCCGATGACCATCATGGTGCCGTCCACCGCGATGGTGCGGCCGAACCCGACAATCGGGTCGACCGGCATGGCGGGCAGGGCCAGCGGCTGGACGGCGCGGGGGTCGGGGGTCGGGGCGCCGATGGTGCCGGCCGTGTGGGGCCAGCAGTACGCGGAGTTAAGGCCCGACGTGGACAGCGTGGGGCAGCTCAGCTGGGCTGTGGTGGGGGTGTCGTACCGGGTGTAGAAGCCGGGCGTGGTGGGTATGCATCCCGTGCTGCCCGGCATCGGGTCGTAATTCCCCGCCTTGCAGGACGCGCAGAGCACCTCGTTGGCCGATGAGTAGTACCCGTTGCCGCAGTTAACACAGTTAGTGCCCTCGGGCGCGTCCCCGGCACCGCATGCAGGGTAGTACACCCGGACGTCGTTGTCCCCGGGGACCGCCACGACCAGGAACGAGTCGGCGGCGAGGAGCACCGTCGTGTAGGCCATGCCGAAGACGTTAAACATGTAGGCGACGTTCCCGTCGTTGGCCGACACGAGCAGCATGTTGGCCGTCGGCGGGTTGGAGGGGCTGCTCGTCGCGGTCAGCGTGACGAGCCCCTTCGGCTCCAGGTGGGCGATGGGCGACCCGTAGTTGAAGTAGTTGACGTCGGCATACGTGAGGGACCCGTCGACGGGCGGGGTGTTCATCGTCGAGCCCGCGGGCGTGAGGATGGTGTTGCCGCCGAGCGCGTTGGGCGGCGCGACGTTGTACATGACCACTTGTCCGGCGACCGCCGCATACCCCACGGCGGGGCACCCGATGTAGAAGATGGTCCGGCCCGGGTCGGTGGCGAGCGACACGCCGCACATCATGCCCGGGCTGGCGAACGCGTCGATCACCTGGGGCGTGAACGTCGGGGTCGCCGCCGTCGCCTTGGTGTAGTAGTGGATCCCACCCTTGTCCGCCGTCCGCCCCGGGACGCCTGTGATGACGAGCTGGGGCGATACGATGAGCACGGATGACCCCGCGGCGTTGACGGTGAGCCCCGCCTCGTACTGCAGGACGGTCGACGTCGGGGCGTCGGTCGGGGTGTCGAGCGTGTACCACATCAGGCGCCCCGCACCGCTGTTGGAGCCGGGGTCGCCCACCGCCACATACACCGTCGTCCCGGCGTGCAGCATGTCGCAGCTCTCGCCATAGTCGGAGGTGGCGTCCGAGGTGGTGAACGTGTTCAGCGGCTGAACGCCAAACCCAATGTTCTTGCGGTCGTACAGGTACATGTGGCCACCGCTATCCGTTACCGCCAGGTAGTCCTCGGTCATCGTGAGACAATTGCCGAAATCCTTGCCAGCAACTTGCTCTGGGATCGTTGTGACCAGATCCCAAGAACGCGTGTTCTCGATGTCGTAGCGAAACACGTACACATAGTCAACACCGCTATGGGTGCCAGAAACCGCCACAAAATAGCCCTTCACCGACACAAAGCGGCCAAAGCTCGAGGCTCCTGTCGGCATGGGAATAGGACGGTTTTGCAGCGCAGCACAGAACACATACTGCACAAGGACGAGACACAAAACAAGCAACGCGAGCTGCCTGGCCATTGGTGTCTCCTAGAGTCTTGAGAAGGCGGATGTGTGTTTCAGAGAATGATTTTTATATCCAACCGTCTTCACAAGAGGGAGTTGTGTGGCCCAGCACATGCGCCATGAGCTGATAGGGCCGTGAAGGTGCGTGACACATGGCACTAAACAGAATCTGTGATCTCCATTAATCCCTTCAGATTAATCAACCAGTGGCCTGACACAGCGATCTAGTCAGTCAGTCAGGCCGCGGGCCATTATTCAGTATTCATTCAGCACGCCTCGTGGTACACTGTGATTGTTGCCCCCGAAACGACGACATTACCCAGCGGGGTGAGCAGTGCTGGGGGGGCGTCGACAAGGGATGGTGGAGCCGTGTAGAAGCCCTTACCGTCGGGGGCTACGGGGATGCGGTCATCGGATTGGGGGCGGGCCTGGGGGCGGCGACGGGCGCCGACAGCAACGGCGACGTCTGTTACTGGTTCAGTGACAACCGATCGAAGCTTGAAGATGATGGACGTCATCACATCACTGATATCACGGGCTGTGACGGGGTAATCGCCGCCTCGAACGGCCACGTGGGCACAGATGGACGTCGTTTGGTACGGATGAGTAAGGATCAGAGAGAAACGCGCCATGTCTTCCGTACAAAGCACATACTTGAACTGGGCGGCAGTGTTGCGAAACAGCTTGATCAGATTGTCGCACTCAAACGGAACAACCTCACACGAAATATGGCATGACGAAACAAATTGATGGGAGGATGGGACAAGGTCACAAAGAGGATAAACTACCCGGCAGAGCTGAAAAACGAACTCCTGAACGGCGTCTAGTGTTATAGCACGGTCAGTCAATTTGGCAGGAGTGGGTTTGTGTTACAAAAGAAACTACAGCATCATTATGTTGTGGTTCATATAGAGAGCCTATTATGTGGTCTGTCGGTTCTCCGCCCTTATACGGCAATTATTTTTAGTGATTTATAGTCAACTGTGATCCGCAAAATTTGCGCATTCATCACACTCAAAACCCTGAGCGTGTTCATCCTACAGCCCAAAAAGTATTAATTTTCTGAATAACTCGAGAAAGTCAAGTTTTCTGCTTGTAGAGTGAGCATGGCCCTTGTTTGTGAGGAGAACGAGTTCAACCATATCCTTCGTGTTCTCAACACTAACCTTGAGGGTAAGGAGAACATTGAGATCGCCCTGACCTCTATCCGTGGTGTTGGCCGCCGTCTCGCGAACCTCGTTCTCAAGATCGCCGATATCGATCACACGCAGCGTGCTGGTCAGCTGAACCAGGAGCAGATCGATCGCGTCGTCGAGATCATGCAGAACCCCGAGCAGTACAAGATCCCCGCTTGGATGCTCAACCGTCAGAAGGACTACGACACTGGCAAGGATACCCACATCCTCTCGTCCAACATCGACTCCGTTCTCCGTAACGACCTCGAGCGCCTTCGCAAGATCCGCTCCAACCGTGGTCTCCGCCACATGTGGCGCGTGAAGGTCCGTGGCCAGCGCACCAAGTCTACCGGCCGCCACGGTCGCATCGTTGGTGTTGCCACCAAGAAGAAGTAACGGACGTAAATCAGGCCCAATGACGTAGCTGTTGAGTTTATTATGTGTTTGCCGTTGTTAGCCAATGGGCATGACCCCCTCGTGCCTTGCTTTTGCCCCTTTGTTTTGGGAGTTAGGGAGTTCTGGTTAAAACCCGGCATCCGTGTTTTTATAGAGCCCTTCTCAAGGATTGATCAGTAGCGATGCGTGTGAACGTTCTGAACGATACTCTGCAGAGCATTGTGAATGCCGAGCGTCGCGGGAAGCGCCAGGTGATGTGCCGTCCCAACTCCAAGGTCACTGTTCGGTTCCTCAGCCTCATGCAGAAGCACGGTATGTTACCGCTTCCTTTAGAGCTTACTTAGGCTACATCGGCGACTTCACTGTCGTTGACGACCACCGCGCTGGCAAGATCTGCGTTAACCTTAACGGCCGTCTCAACAAGACCCGCGTCATCTCCCCCCGTTACGACATCTCTCACGAGGAGATCGAGCAGTGGGTGCAGCGCCTCCTTCCCTCCCGTCTTTTCGGCCACATAGTCCTGACCACCTCCAAGGGTATCATGGACCACCGTGAGGCTGTCGAGAAGGGGATCGGTGGCAAGATCCTCGGCTACTTCTTCTAAGTTTGCTTAGTAAACCGGCCGAATTGTCACCTACTAGCTTGTTCTCGTATCTCTCTTCTTTCCTTACCGTCCCGCCGCCTAAGGAGGGTGAGAAGTCGCGCAAAAAGTTGGTTGATAAACAATTCTCTCGACGTGATGTTTACACCCTTGTAGTGGGGCCCGCCCCTCGGTTGTGCCGCGTTAGTGAAGCAGCTGTTAAGCAGCCGTGCGAGACTGCTGACATACAACAGGATGCGCAGCCTTTGCTGGTCGTATTTAGTCTGGACAGAGATTCATCTCACAATAGAGCTGGAATTTGACACGTTAAAACACGCGCCACTCTACCAAACGGGTGTGACCACCGGAATGTGCAATGATGGTGTATTTGATTTGCCAAGTGGTTTGTCGAACAATCCCAAAATTAATGCCACTCGATGCAGCCAGCCCCTTCAAGCGTGTCTCGGCTGCAGCGGTAACGTTACCAGGACCGCTCAATACAAAGAGCCCTTCCAGGCGAGCCTCAGCTGCAACGCTCGCGCTATCTGGCAGATTTTTGTCGGATGAGGCCTTTTCAACGCTCATGAACGGCTTGGGGTCACCGCAACGCTACTGCTCGGTCAATATATCGCACAACTGCATCGGACATTCGTCGATCGACCTGCTATTCAACACACTGGAGCCCAGTTTCATCGAGGAGCTGTACGCGCGCTTCCTGGATGCCTCACCGCACACGTCGTCCGCTATCATCGAGCGCCTCGCCGAGATGCCCCGTCTCCACACCCTGGCGCTCTCCGGGACGCCCCTGAGCTCCCTGTTCTTCACCAAGCTCCGTGACGCGTCACTCATGTCGCTGCAGCAAATCGACCTGTTCACGTGCCACATCGGGCCCGCTTCGGACGAGCTCCTGACCGTGCTCGCGTCCATGCCGACGCTGGTGATCGCCAATCTGTGGGGGACGCAGCTCCAGCCCGTGTCGGCCCTGCGCCACTTCCTGTCACCGTCCGCAGCCTGTGCCCATTCCCTGATCAAGGTGGTTCTCGGCAACAACATGCTTGGTGACCGCGGGCTGACCTACATCGCCGAGGGCCTCCGGTCCCACCCGACCGTCCAGCGCGTCGACCTCGCCCACTGCGGGGTCACGGACGCGTCGATCGACGAGCTGTGTACCGTGGTGGAGGGCGCCGGGCGTCTCACAGACCTCAACCTCAACGGGAACTGCCTCACACCCGCCGGTGTCGCCGAGCTGCAGGCCGCCACACCGGCCAAGTGTCGGGTGAACACGGTGGGCAACTCGGTCAGCCGGCCTCCAGGACCAAAGGGGGTCGACACGGCGGCGGCTACGTCCCCACATAACACCCACCCCAACCCCCGCCCCGACCACGCGGCGTCGCCAGTCAACATGGACGACGACATGGATATCCTCGACATCGCCCGGGCACCCACCCCGACCGTCGACTGCACGCCCACACCACGGTCGCCTCGCCCGACCGACTGGACGGTCGCCCACCGCGTTGTCAACGAGGAAGACGAGGCTGACCACGACTGCGACGTGACGACCGCCCGCATGCTGAGCGACACCTCCTTGGGGTCGGCCGCGTCGACGTCCGACATCTCCCCATTGGCGGTCACCCCTGACGGCGTGGGGCCGCCCATATGGTCCGAGCCGATCCCCCGCCAGGAGAGCGTGCTGTCGGCCTTATACTGGTCCGACACCGACAGCGACGCGGGGCTGACCGACGGGGAGACCGAGCGCGCCGTGTACTGCGTCGACGATGCCCACGACAGCGAGTGCCTTATCGACGGGATGGGGTTCACCCAACCCACCCACCCCACCCAACCCGACGACGGCCCGAGACTCATATCCACCACGCGACCGTCGTCCCTGTCGCTCGAGGGGTCGCGGTGGACGCGCGTCGAGTTCGGGGACGAGGCCGACGACGTGCTGATGACGAGGACGGCGTCGACCGGGACGGAGGATGGGTACGTGCGGGAGTGCGACACACCGCTGAGGACACCCGTGAGGCCGGGGACGGCGACGGGGTCGAGCACCACGGCAACGGTCCCCCCCGCCACGCCCAGGACGATCGTGGAGCTGACCGACGACGAGATCGACGACAGCATAGGGTCAGAGTCACCCAGCGACTCCAGTCCGCCACTCCAACCACACCAACCCCACCCCGACCCGACCCCGCCGCCCGCTGTGCATGACAGCGCGGGGGCGATCGATAAACCCGTGCCTGGCGTCACGGCGCCTCTGACCGCACCCATGCCCCGCCCGCCCGCCACCCACCCCACCCTGCCCCAGCCTCCGCCCCTGACTGTATACAACGTCCCCGCCCCCACCCCCACCGATGACAAGGTCGCGGCCAAGGCCATGCTCCGCGGGTCGGCCGCCTTCGCTGTCCGGCTGGTCGAAGGGGCCAAGACCCGCGTCGAGCTTGAGATCGGGCCGGCCAGCATCACGTTATGGCGCCGGAAGGGGCTCCAGGGCAGGCGCCGCGCCGTCTTGCATAAGTACCTTTATAAGCCGGGAATGGTAATCACCGGCATGGACGGGAAGCTGCTCGGTATCAAGGTGGCGGACCGACCCCAGCCCATGGTCATCTCTTCGTCGCAGAAGTCCGCCGTCGCCGCCACCCTGCTGGCGTTCACCCGGGCCTGGGCTGATTCGGCCAGCCCGACGTCCGCGCCCCTGGCCAGGGACACGCCCGACGAGGTGACCATCCGCCAGGACTTCGTGACGGCCGACAGCCGGATGCTGACGGTGCGGCGGGGCGACAAGGTGAAGGTGGTCGGGTCGACCGGGCAGTGGGTCTTCGGCGAGCTGGGGGAGCGGCGCGGGTACTTCCCGGCGAGCTACAGCGGCGTGTGAGACAGGCTTCGTTTTTTTCTGCATTGATAATCCTTTTTTCGCTGGTTTGGTAAATTACAACTCGACGAGACTGCACATCTGTCACTGTACTCGCGGAATTGACTGGGTGCCAATGGCCCGTGTTCGGCTGGGGTCCTCGGTTCATGTCCACGGCACTATGGCGTCTCGGTAACATGGTCAATTGTGAGGGCGTTGCTTCTCCGATACTATTGAGATAAGATGTACAGCCCATCGGCCGTTAATCAACAATATTGGGAATGAGACCACTATTCCCGGATCCCTTAATCCCCACACTTTAACATACTCTGGCTGTTACAGTCGTTTCTAATACAACCCGACTTGCCGCCCCTGGGGTCAGCGTGTCGCGCTCTGCCCAACAAGATCGTTTGTTGCCCTTTGTGACGTGGTACCATGAACCAGTAACGCATATGACCTCATTTCAACCCGATTTGATCTGCTCCCGCTCCACCATTGTCTGGCTCTCCACATGTGCTATTGGTCGAGAGAAATATGAAATGGGTGGCTAATCGACCAAATATCGTCGAGAAAAGTTCCGACAGAGGGTTGTAGCCCTGAAGTAACCACCATAACCTCCAGTTCGTTGTCCGAACAATTCATATGGTGTCTGACAACGATTATTTTAAGGTCATGAGTTCAACATTTTGAGTTCAACTGTGATATTCAAAAATGAGGGGTGCTGTAGGGCTATACCGGAGTTCTGGGAACATGCGGAATACGTATTAATACACATTTAGTCACAGACTACCCGATGTCTTCATCCGACCTTAGCTCAGTTGGTAGAGCGGGGGACTGTAGATCCCTAGGTCGCTGGTTCAAATCCGGCAGGTCGGAACTTATAATCGTATTTTGCCAGGCCCCGCTAGACCATTGCGCTGGGCTAGCCAGAACTTCTGGCCAGTCAACTCATATAATCCATGGGGGGAGAGAGATTTACTACCGACTGTCACGTCTCACTCGCTATTGAGCTGGGTAAGTAGGGAATCTCGCGGCCCGGGTTTACCGCCCCGGGCCTGTCGTCCAGCCCCGCCATGGCAGGTCGCTGATGACGACGTCATCGCCTCTTTGCGATGAATTCTTCTGAAATCAATCGTCGACTTGACTCGACTC
>PPCM01000963.1_pt1 | contig 15955 bp, 19 predicted proteins | sample 1555541 | NCBI WGS metagenome assembly PPCM01 (sample SAMN05284479, study PRJNA326546) | Marine sediment metagenome, whole genome shotgun sequencing project. | isolation source: marine sediment | place: Germany: Wadden Sea | collected 2012-09-05 | reverse complement strand
GGAGATTCGCGTCAAACAGGATCGCCCCCGTCTTCCCGGCATTCAGGACCCTTCTGGTGAGATCGTCAATCATTTTGCCCCCATTTTCCCCGCAAGCATGAGAAACGCGGCCTCCACGTTGTCTCCTGTTTTCGCGCTGACAAAAAGGTGTTCACCGCCAAACGTTTCCGACGCCTTTTCCATGAGCTCGAGGGTAGCTTCATCCCCCTGGAAGATATCCGACTTATTTCCAAGGATAACAAGGTCGGCGTCGGGGTTCACGGCCCTGAAGGAGGTGACGATCCGCAAAAGCTCCGGAATCGTTTCCGGCCGCGTCAGATCCGCCACGGCAAGGGCCCCCGAGGCTCCCCTGTAGTAGTTCCGCACGGTCTTGTCGAACTTTTCCATCCCCGCTATATCCCATATGAGAAAACGGTACTGCTTAACGGCCGCACTTCCGGGAATTTCCATCGGCGGCATCGTCTTTTGACTCACCTTCACACCCAGGGTGGTCATGTACTTTTCACTGAACCGGCTGTGAACAAACCGCTCCACCGTGCTGGTTTTTCCAACGGCAAAGGCACCGAGCAGACATATTTTCTTCTTTACAAGGGATACTTTATCCATATTCATCATCTTCGCTCCCTTATTTCGGGCAAACAACCCACCGGGAAACAGGGGCATGGAATCGCGTTTTTTAGCGTACTGTTTAGGAGATCGATCGTTTTTTTGAAGCAACCCCTGTTCCGCCCCGGAAACAGGGGATACGGAATCGGGCCGGAACAGCGGACGCGTGTCGAACGCATCCGCCCATCGGCGCGGGTTCGTGAAAGGGTTACATAACAAACCGGCGGGAATTAAATCAATTGTTATATTGCGCCACGATCATAAAGTTCCCCCACAGCCCCGGCATATGCCCCACATGCAGGGGGAAATCCCCCGTTTTCACTAATCGCCCTCCGGAACTCAAGCCCCCATCCGAAAAAACATGCCAAGGAAAATACGCCCCCCTTAGCCCACCGCCATACCAATCATCCAGGCCCTGACGTTCAGGGGAGAACATTCAGGAACGAAGTTCAGGGGTTGATGTGCAAAAGCGAAAGAAATTACTTCCGCCGGTAAAAAACATACGCGTCACCCGGTCCCGCCGGCAAGGTATTTGCTCTATGAAACAGGCATGAGGCAAATAATAACCTCGACTTTTGTTATTTGAAATTGATTGCCTTGATGCATCGCGGGGGAACGTGAGCTGAAGAGGGTGCGAACCTTGTACCGTTGCCCTGAAAATGCCTGTGCTATCCAATGAATACCGAGAGTTGAATAGAACCGAAACACGTTTATCGGAAAAGGAGGCAAGCTGAAAAAAACATCATGATTTTCAAGGGAGCCGGAAATCGGGGAAACCACACCGATTCCCGAAAGCAACAGGCGGGGTGGCCATCGGCAGTGGCGCAATCGTGCTGCTCGGGAAACGACAGGCGGAGGCTCGAAGGAAATCCGCGGGGACAACAATTCGACAAACAGGAAAACAGGGTGTCACGGCCCTATCCAGCCCTGTTTGGGATATTGTCTCCCGGATTTCCTTCGGGCCCTCGCCGCCCCCTTTCCGGCCCCTTCCATCACCGAAACGACACGGCAAGGACGCAGCTTATCCAAAACAATGATCCACGGCTTCCGGCGGACCCCGCCGGCATCGGCCTAAATTTCCAGGAACAGACATGAGCCCCCTTATGGAAAAAACCAACCACCCGGACAGTCGCCCCGAAGCCGCCCGAGGACACCGCGAAACAGACGCTTACGAGGTGCTCAACGAGTATATAATGGAGATAAACCCCGAGGAAGAGATCCACAACCTACTTGTCCGGGCCTCGAACTGCATGGGAAAAATCTCGGGACACAGGCTTGCCGCCCTTGCCATACCGGGAAACGGCAGCATCGGCGCCTGGTCCATTCCCGGTATAAGGGAAAGGTCCGTCAAAAGGTGGGTTACGGGAGACCCCACCTTCGGGAGCGACCTGCACGTCGACTGCATGAACCGGGCCCATGGAGAAACGGCTGTACCCTTTCCGTACGATGAAAAGGCCGCCGTTACCCGGCATATCTCTGGCGATGGTTTCACGGCGGGGCTCTACATGATTCCCGGAAATCGCGGGGAGGTTCACGATTCAGAGCTGATCGATATCGTTATACACATCCTGTGCGTTGCCCTGTCCAACCGCCTCAAATTGAAACAGAGCGCCCAATCCATATCCCGCGATCCCCTGGATCAATGGGGCAACAGGGGGGAATTCGAAGAGCAGCTTGTTCGCTATGCCGCCAACGCCGCAAGACACAAGCACCCCCTCTCCATCGTCATAGTCGAACTCATCAACCCGGAAAAATACGGCAACACCGATGATTCCGAGGCCGGTGAAGCGGCGCTGGAACGGATCGCCCGGAGGATGCGCGCCGACCTCGGCACCGGAGACCTCCTTTATCGCTACGGGGAAACGGAGTTTATCGCACTCCTTCCGGAAACCACCCGCGAAAACGCCGCAGGCATCGGAGAAAGGTTGAAAAGGGAGCTTGCAACAATCGATACGGAGTTTGGGGAAGCGTCCATGGGGTTTGGGGTAAACTTCAGCGTTGCCGCCCTCGATTCCGGAAGCTCCGGCGAATGCATGTTGAAAGAGGTGGCCGGGCTCTGCTTCAAGGCAAGGGCGGGCAGTCGAAACAGGGTGGGAATTCAGTAGGCCAGAAGCAGCACAAACAAGAGGAGCACGACCATAAGGGCCGCCCAATCCAGGGGAGAAACAGAGAGTTCCGGGTCCGTCCGGTTCTCGGACCAGCACCTGGACTCCATGGCAACGGCCAGCCGGTCCGCGCTCCTGAATACCCGCCGCATCACCGGAACGGTGAGCACCACCAGGCGGAATACGGGATTTTTCCTATTCTCCACGCCCCTTGCCCGCTGTGCGTCCATGGTCTCCTTCACCTGGTTGAACACCACCGGGATAAAGCGCACCAGGAGGCTCATCATCACGGCAACCCGCTTTTCAGGCACAAGGGGCACGAACGAAAGAAGCCGCTCCACCCCGGCCTTGATCTCCGAGGTCCTGGTGGTGGTCACGAACCCCAGGCTGATCATCATCACCAGGGTAAGGCGCCAGCAAAGCAGGAATCCCACCCGGCTCCCCTCCGCCGTGGGGGCGATCCCCATCCAGTTGAACAGGCTCTCCCCCGGCGTGGAAAGGGCCCTTGCCCCGAAAACGAAGAGCAGAAACAGGGGAAAGACCTTGAGCTCCCTTGCCGCCGCAACCATGGGCACCGAGGCCGCGAAAAACACGAACAGGATCAGTATCGTGGTTCCCAGAAGGGACACGGGAGTTCCGTGGAGGCTGCCCATGCTGATCAGGAGCATGAAGCAGAGCTTGAAGCGGGCATCGAGCCTGTGGAGCAGGGAGTTCCCGTCACGGTATGAAAATGCCGTCAGCTCAGCCATGATTCGGTTTCCCCGCCCATTCGCGAAGCGCAGGGCTCCCTTACGCCGAAGGCCTCCAGTTCCTTGAAGAGGTTTTCCGGGCGATCATCCCGGACCACCGTCCCCTCCTTCATAAGAATCAGACGATCCACGTGGTGAATCACCTTTTCGAGGTCGTGGGTGGTGAGGACAACGGTATGCCCCGCTTCGTGAAGGGCAACGATTTGCCCCAGGACCTGCCGGACCCCGGGATAGTCGAGATTTGAAAAGGGCTCATCGAAAACCAGCACCAAGGGTTCCATGGCAAGGATTCCCGCTATGGTGAGCCTTCTTTTCTGTCCGCCGGAAAGATGGTGGGGCCTGTGGTCCGCCCTGTGGGAGAGGCCCACGGCCTTCAATGCCCTTTCCACCCTCCGGGTCACCTCCGCCCTTTCGAGGCGGAGATTCTCGGGGCCAAAGGCCACGTCTTCAGACACCGTTTCCCCCACGATCTGGCTGTCGGTATCCTGGAACACCATGCCCACCTTTCGGCGCGCACCGATAAGATCATCCGTTACGGCGGTTCCCCCGATCCGGACCTCCCCCTCCCCGGGAAGCAGGAGGCCGTTGAGGTGCCTTAGAAGGGTGGTCTTACCCGAGCCGTTGCGGCCGCCGATCACCACGAAGCTTCCCTTCGCGATGGAGAGATTGATATTTGAAAGACCCTTTGTCCCGTCTGCAAAGATGTGGGTCAGGTTCTCGATCTCTATGATATTATCCATTAAGCGGTTCTACCTTCCTGCCTTCTAAATGCCTCCACGGCCCATGAAAACGGGCACGATTTAACAACCCTCCACAACAGGCCGCGCTTTCCACCCTTTTTGTCAGAAACCGCCGCCATGCCGGCTTCAAGTTTCACGGGAGATTGTCCCTCGAAACAGGATACCGCCCCCGGCATCGTCCCATCTCCCCATAACCACCGTTTTTCAAATATTTTTGAAGCGATTTCCGCCAATTCCCCGGAATACGCTACGGTACGGGAGGCGCCCCCCGGTTTCCCAGGGCGGAAACTACCGCCCCAGTTTTTCCATTACCACGGGCTGGAGCGCCTTGGTGATAAAGAGGGCGGCAACAATCTTGATCCCGTCGCCGATAAGAAAGGGGAGCATCCCCACGGCCATGGACTTGGCAAAGGTCATGCCGGTGGCGACCTTGAGCCAGGTCACGCCGAAGAGGTAAACCACCGCCGTGCCGGCAACCATCGCAATGAGGTTGAAGAGCATGGAACGGCCCCTTTCCGATATAAAACCGATAAGAAAGACCGAAGGCAGATATCCGATCAGGTATCCGCCGGTGGGGCCGAAGAAATGGGCAATCCCCGCGCCGCCCCCCGAGAAAACGGGAAGCCCGCAGATTCCCGCGAGAATATAGACGCCAAGGCTCGCCAGCCCCCACCGGCTTCCCAGAAGAAGCCCGGCAAGCATGACGAACATGTTCTGGAGCACGATGGGCACGGGCCCAATGGGAATGGCGATAAACGCCCCCACCGCCGTCAGCGCCGCCATGAGGGAAGCGTAAACAGTCAACTGAAGCTGTTTGGAAACATTCAATCCGGACTCTCGATGTGTTGTTGCACCCATTTTGATCCTCTCCTTTTCGTTGATAATATTTTTTCGGGACCGTATAAATTGCAAGCGTCCCGATATTTACCCGTTCACACTCTCCCTTTTTTCTCCGGCACTCCGAATATGCCGAACATCCTGCCGCGCTCTTATTAACCCGGCAATTAAGAAGAAGTGTTTTTTTAATCGAAATCATTCATGCAAGCAACTCCATGGCCATAGGCAATGTTCTCGTTTTGAGTCGCCGGGTTAACAAACTTCCGCCGGAAATCCGCTACAAATGCGGAAACGGAAAACCAAACCGGAACGGGCCTCGACTACCGGTGAAAGCAGTCGCCGTAAATCACCCGTTTCGTACTTCCGTCGGCAAGTTCAAGAATCAACGCCCCGGTCTCGTCCACATCCAGGGCAACCCCTTCCGAGGTATCCTTTACGGTGACGATCTTTACCTCTCTTCCGATGGTCATGGTGTGTTGCTTCCAATCGCTTACGGCATCTTCCACACCCTTTTCCGCAAACCTGCGGGAGAGGTTGTCGAGATATGCCGCAAGCAGATCACGGCGCTTGATCGTCCGCCCCAGGAGTTTCGCGATGGAGGTTGCGGTGGGCTCGTCGGGGGTGGGGTCGTTGTTCACGTTCACGCCGATGCCGATGTTCACGAAGGTTGCCGTATCCCCTTCGGCCTCCATCTCCGAGAGCATGCCCGAGAGTTTTTTTCCATCCACCAGGATATCGTTGGGCCACTTCACCATGGCATCGATGCCGGTGAGTTCGCGAACCGTTTCGGCCAGTACCGAGGAGGCGATAAAGTTCACAAGGAAGCTTGAAGCCGGGGAGATGTTGGGTCTCAGGATCATCGTGAAGTAGAGCCCGCCGCCGTCGGAATACCATTTTCGGCGCATCCGGCCCCTTCCCTGCTCCTGGGAATCGGCAACCACCACGCTCAGCTCCTCCGCGCATTTCCGGGCAAGATCCCTTGCCACGTCCATGGTGGAGGGCACCGACTGGAAATGATGGATCAGGTGCTCCCTTCCAGGGAATTCCCAGGGATAAAGCAGGTCCCTGTCGGAGCCGAGGTGATAGCCCTTGGGTCCCGATACAATATCGTACCCAAGCTCCTGAATTTTTCGGATATGCTTCCAGATCGATACCCTGGAGATCCCCAGCCGGCTGCTGAGTTCCTCCCCGGATACGACGCCTTGCTCCTGCTTCAGTATTTCCAGTATTCTGCCCTTCATAAACGCTCCATTCCGCGCAAGATCGGGGGCATTTGAAATATTCCCGCGCATCGCGCCCGGTCACCGTTACCCGGCGACGATCCCCCTGTTAACCAACCAAAGGAGACACGTTAACGAAATCTCGGAAATTGTCAACCCCGATTCTATTGGAAGTTTACGTAGCGATGATAAAGGACTGGGGACAAAAGGCGGAGAAGCTTGATGGAGTGAGCTGTCGCTCACTAACTCTTAACTGCCCCATGTGACGGTATGAATGATTTAGACGCGAGCAGGATGTGATAAGTATTGGGTGGTTTTTTTCAGAAGCGTCCTACTGATCCTTGAGGAGGAGAATCTGCTCATACACCTCTGAGCGAGACAAGGCATATTTCCCGGCCAGCTCTTTTGCCAGCGCCGAAGGTTTCTTGCCTGAAGTGGAAAGCGCGGTTTTGATCTCTTCCACAAGTGCTTCAACCGAGAGTTCCTCTTCCCCGGCTCCCCCGACAGCCCCTCCCACAATAAGGGTGCACTCCCCCTTGATCGTGTTCTTCTCTCTGAGCTTTTCAGCGATTTGGGAAAGGCTGCCGCGAATAAACTCCTCGTATACCTTTGTCATCTCCCTTGCCAGCACCGCCTCCCTATCGCCCATCACCTCAATCAGCTCTTCGATAAACTGGAGGATTCGCCTGGGGGACTGGTAGAAGATGATCGAGGCATTGAGGGAAGATAGTTCCATGAGCTGATCTTTTCTCCTTTTTGCCTTCTTCTGAGGAAAGCCGATAAAGAGAAAGGCGTCCGTCGGCAGCCCGGCGACACTGAGGGCCGTGACGACGGCTGAAACGCCGGGTATGGGAGTCACCTTGATCCCCTGCTCCACCGCCCTCTTCACCAGCCGGTAGCCCGGATCGGAGACCGAAGGGGTTCCCGCATCGGAAACAAGGGCAATACTGCGCCCCTCCCTGATTTTAGCAATCAACTCTTGCGAACGCTGCTCCTCGTTGTACTCATGGTAGGAGAGAAGGGAGGTTTTGACATCCAGGTGTTTCAGGAGCTTCGATGTATGGCGGGTATCCTCGGCCGCGACCACATCGACCTCCTTGAGAATCCTGACGGCTCGGAAGGTGATGTCCTCCATGTTCCCGATGGGGGTTGCGACAATGTAAAGTACGCCGGCCTCTGCCTCATTACTTTCTTTACGGGTGGACGAGTTCAAATGCATTCTCCAGTATTTCCACTTCGGGTCCGTTTTCCCCATACACCACCGAGGCCACGTCGAAACGCGCGCGGGTGTTTTCGCGCCCTGATTCCCTGAGCCAGCAAAGGGCCGTCATGGAGATTTTCTTTTGTTTGGTATATGTCACGCTTTCCCTTGGAAAGCCGAAGCTGTTTCCCTTCCGGGTCTTCACCTCGATAAAAACCGTTGTTTGATCCTTTTCCGCGATAATATCGATCTCGCCGAACTTCACCCGGTAATTTCTTGCCAGTATCCGGTAGCCGGCCTTCGCCAGAAATGCTTCAACCAACCGCTCTCCCTCTTTTCCGAGCTTCTGACGCCTGTTCAACATCCCGACCTCCATCGGCTTAGCCGGATTTCTCCGGATCGCCTTCCAAAGGAAAAGCCTGCCTGCCCCGTAAATCGGCAAGAAGCATGGCCCCAGTGTTTCTGGAATTTGGATAATTATGAGACAGACCCGTTGGAACTCGCTCAGATCCCGGCACACCGGCACGCCTGCCGTAGGTGATACCGCCTTGCTCGGTTCCGCGAATCGCCGTGATCCGTTTGCTGAGATGTGGTGTTGTGAAACCGGTAAGGCCGGTGGGAAGGCTGGGAGAGGAGGAGAGTTCAACCGCCGCGACGATGCCGACCCGGCACGGCGGTTTACTCTATTAACGAACAGGGAACCTTTGGGGTTGCCGATACCCCCGTTCCGCGCCCCGGAACAACAGGATTCCGGGCGGGAAAGGGGCGGGCGACCCCCAGCAAGGCTTATCTGAAGCGACGCTCCTTGATTCTTGCTGCCTTGCCCCTGAGCTTTCTGAGGTAGTAGATCTTTGAACGACGAACGCGGCCGAATGTCACGACCTCGATCCTGTCGAGGATGGGCGAGTGCAGGGGAAAGACCCTCTCAACGCCGACGCCGCTGGAAACCTTACGCACGGTAAACCTTGCGTTCGCGCCGCCCTTGGTCTTGCTGATAACCACACCCTGAAATACCTGAATACGCTCCTTCTCGCCCTCGCGAATCTTCACGTGAACCTTGACCGTATCGCCTGCATTAAACGCGGGCAGATCCAAACGAATCTGCTCTCTTTCAATCTGCTTGATAATATTCATTATTCCCCCAAAAAACTGTTACCTGGTGCTTGCCGATATACTTGACCGACCTCTTCCGGCTCAGCAGAGGCACCGCTCGTTATCTTATAAGTCATCTTCCGTTCGGCCCACCAGCCGGTCCAGTATGATGGACGCGGCGGACCTCACCGAAAGGTGGTTGTAGTCCGAATTTCCCATTACCGGCTCCAGCAGGTAATCGGCCTCGGCTATAAACTCGTCCGTCAATCCCCAGGCGGTGCCGAAGCAAAGGACATGAGGCGCTCCGTCCCGGAGCTTCTCCCTCATAAGGGGAAATCCCACGCTCTCCTCGCTCTTCCTGGCACTGGTTACAACAACCCCGGGTCTGCCGCTTCCGAAACTTTCAATCTCGGAGACGACCTCTTCCATGGTGTCCTTGATCCGGATCAGGTTCAGTGCATTCTTCCTGGCCGGATTGATTTCACCTCCCACGCCGGCCGTCCAGTGGGCCGCGATCTTCTCCACGAGCTCCTTCTGGTCGGACAGGGGGGTTACAACGTAAAAAGCCTGAACGCCGTACGTTCTTGCCGCCCTTGCCATGTCGTGGAGATCGAGGTTGGTCACCGCCGAAGCGATCAACTTCCCCCTCTTGTTCACCACCGGGTAGTGGAGGAGCGCCAGGTAGATTTCAGGCTTTGATGATTTTTCCAAGTTCAAGACACCACTTCTTTAATATTTCTTTCTCTTCACGACTCGCCGCCCGGTCCAACAAGAGGTCCGGCCGCTTCAGGAACGTGCGCTTGAGGGCCGTTTCGGTCCGCCAGCGCTCGATCTTCCCATGATCCCCGGAAAGGAGTATCTCCGGCACCTCGGCCCCCTCGAATGCAAAGGGCCGCGTGTAATGGGCATGTTCCAGGAGATGACCCGAAAAGGAGTCCTTTTCCGCCGATTCCTCTCCCCCGAGAACCCCGGGAAGGAGGCGCATCACCGCATCGATGATCGTCATGGCGGGAAGTTCCCCTCCCGTGAGCACGTAATCACCCATGGAGATCTCATCATCGATAAAATCCCGATAGATTCTTTCGTCCACCCCTTCGTAACGGCCGCAAACGAAGATCAACCCCGGAAGGGTCGCAAGCTCCGCCGCCGCCGCCTGGGTAAAGGGTCTGCCCTGGGGCGTCATGAGCACGGTTTTGGACTCGGGATGCAGCTCCCTGGCGGCCCGTATGGCGGCTGCCGTCGGCTCGGGTTTCATCACCATGCCGCAACCGCCCCCGTAGGGCTTGTCGTCGCAGACCCGGTGCCTGCCTTCGGCATAATCCCGGATATTGACGGCCGAGGCGGAGATAATCCCGTCCTCCACCGCCTTTCTCATCATCCCCGTGCCGATAAACGGCTCGAAAATTTCGGGGAACAGCGTCAGTACGGTAAAATCCATCAATCCCCAAGTCCTTCGGGCAGTTCCACGGTCATTACGCCCTTTTCAAGATCCACGGATTTAACAACCGAAACCATGGCCGGGACAAGGGTCTCCTTCTTGCCGTCCTTTACCACGTACACGTCGTTGCTGCCCGTGGGCATGACGGCGGAGAGCTTTCCAAGTAACGTACCGTCAAGCCCGACCACGTCGAGCCCCACCAGTTCGTCCCAGTAATAGGTATCCTCTTCCAGCTCCGGAAGGAATTTTCGGTCAATAAAAAGGACAGAACCCACAAGCGCCTCCGCCGTCTCCGGGGTTGAAACCCCTTTGAGGGAGAGGAGAACGATATTCTTGTGCGGTTTTGCCCAGTTTACCCTGTACGTTTCATCCCGCCCGCCGGGGGTCTTCACGAAAATCGTGCCGCCCTTTGTCAACGTATCGACGGACTCGCAGAATGAGTAGACCTTTAACTTGCCGTCAAGACCGTGGAGTCCCACGATCTTGCCGACGCGCAGAAGATTGTCTTTTTTCATGAACGTTTTTTTTATTCAATAATCTCGAGGACCGTGCGCTTCTTTACCTTTGCGGAAGCTGCACTCAAGATGGTCCTCATGGCCCGCGCGGTGCGGCCCTGCTTTCCGATGACCTTTCCCAAATCCTCCTTTGCGACCTTTAGTTCCAGAACGGAAGTCTGATTACCTTCCACCTCCGAAACTTCCACTTCATCCGGATTGTCGACCAGTGCCTGTGCGATGTAGTTAATCAGCTCTTTCATAGCTCCATCTCCTTTTTGGCTGCTGAGAATTTAGGGGTATGTCGTCTATTGTTCTGCGGGCGCGCTGTAAAATCCTTCTTTTTTCAGGAGGCTCTGAACGGTGTCGGAGGGCTGTGCGCCTTCTTCCATCCAGTACTTCAAGCGCTCCTCCTTGAGAGTTACCAGCGCGGGATCCTTCAGGGGATCATAGGTGCCGACCACCTCAAGGAACTTGCCGTCCCTGGGGGATTCGATATCGGCTACCACGATTCTGTAAAACGGTTTCTTCTTTGCGCCGCGCCGGGCCAATCTAATTCTAACTGACATCTTTTTTCTTTCTCCTTAAAACGGCAGCATCCCGCGGCCAAATCCGCGCATACCGCCTTTATTAATTTTCTTGAGCATCTTCATGACCTGGGAGTAGTTCTTCAGGAGCCTGTTGACATCCTGAACCGTTGTACCGCTCCCGAGGGCAATCCTTTTACGTCGGCTTCCTTTTATAATGGTATGCTGCTGCCTTTCCTGGGGCGTCATGGAGTTGATGATCGCCTCTACGCGTACCAGCTCCTTTTCATCAACATCCATATTCTTGAGCTGCTTGCTGTTTCCGATTCCCGGGATCATCTTGATGAGATCGCCGATGGAACCCATCTTTCTGATGGAGACCATCTGGTCGCGAAAATCCTCAAGGGAGAACTCGCTCTTCCGCAGCTTTTTCTCAAGTTCAACAGCTTTTTTTTCATCCATCATGTCCTGGGCTTTTTCGACGAGGGTAAGTACATCCCCCATCCCCAGAATCCGGGAAGCCATACGGTCAGGATGGAAAGGTTCAAAGTCGCTGCTCTTTTCACCAACACCAATAAATTTCAGCGGCTTTCCGGTCACCGCCTTGATGGAAAGGGCGGCGCCGCCTCGGGCGTCACCGTCCATCTTGGTGAGCACAACACCGCCGAGGTCCAGGGTTCCGTCAAATGATTGGGCAATATTAACGGAGTCCTGACCCGTCATGGCATCGGCGACCAGTAAAATTTCGGAAGGTTTCAACGCTGTTTTTATGCGTGAAAGTTCCGCCATCAACTCTTCGTCCACATGAAGGCGTCCCGCCGTGTCGAGGATCAGTGTATCGCAGTCCTCTTTTATGGCGGCGTCCCTCGCGGCTTTACAGATCTCCACGGGATCCATGCCGGTTTCCGAGGGAAAAACGGGAATACCCAGCTGTTTCCCGATCTTTGTAAGCTGGTCGATGGCAGCGGGTCTGTAAACGTCGGCCGGCACCAGGAACGGCTTGCGTCCGGTGCTCCTCATGTATACAGCGAGTTTACCCGAGGTGGTCGTCTTACCGGAACCCTGCAAACCCACGAGCATCACCACACTGGGGGTCGAACCGGAAAGTTCGAGTCCCTCGTGGGTGCTCCCCATGAGCTCGGTGAGCTCCTCGTTGACGATCTTTATCACCTGCTGACCGGGGGTAAGGCTGGACATTACCTCCTGGCCAAGGGCTCGGGCCTTTATATCTGAAATAAACTTTTTTACAACCCTATAATGAACATCCGCCTCAAGAAGCGCCATGCGCACCTCTTTAAGGCCCTCTTCGATGTTCTTATCCGTTAATTTACCATGACCTTTAAGTTTTTTAAATACGGAATTGAGTCTGTCACCCAAATTTTCAAACATAGAAAGCACCGATCACTGGATTTGTCGCTTTTAATAAATTCTTGAAATTAGTATTTCACAAATGTTATGTCAAGCAAAATAATATGGTATGAACCAACGAAACAAACAAAAACCGGCCCGGAAAATACGGCGAAACCGACCCCGGCCCAAACCTTTACACAACCAAAGGTGCCGCGAACCACTTCGACCCCAAGATGCGGCCCCTCCAACATATGGATCGGAACCACCGAAATTGGAAAAAATCGACATCAAGGAACTCACCAAGGCGGAGCTCGTCTCCTGGCTCGAAGATCACGGCCTTAAAAAATACCGCGCCGACCAGATCCACAAGTGGGTCTACACCCACCAGTCGGACGACTTCGAAGAGATGACCGACCTGGGCAAGAAGCACCGGAAGCTCTTGTCCGACCACTTCACCGTCGGCCGCCTGGAACAGGTTGCCGTCGAGACCTCCACCGACGGCACAAGGAAGTTTCTCTTCCGTCTTTCCGACGATCAGCATATCGAAAGCGTGCTCATCCCCGGCGAGGAGCGCATGACCCTCTGCATCTCCAGCCAGTCCGGTTGCGCCCAGGCCTGCGAGTTCTGCCTCACCGCCAAGGGCGGGTTCAAGCGCAACCTTACGGCCGGTGAGATCATCGGCCAGGTCAGGGACCTGAAAAAGCTCCTGGAGGACACGAACACCCCCCTTACCAACATCGTTTTCATGGGCATGGGGGAACCCCTTGCCAACTATAAAAACGTGGTCAACGCCCTTGCCGTGATCAACGACGGGGATTTCGGCCTGAAGATCTCGGCCAGAAGGGTCACCGTCTCCACGGCGGGCCTCGTGCCCAAGATGGAAGCCCTGGGCAGGGATACCCGGGCCAATCTCGCCGTCTCCCTCAATGCAACGGACAACGAGACCCGCACGCGGCTCATGCCCGTGAACCGGAAGTACCCCATGGAGATGCTCCTCGAAGCCTGCCGGACCTACCCCCTTGCCCCCAGGGACAAGATCACCTTCGAGTATATCCTGATCAGCGGGATCAACGATTCTGACGAGGATGCGCGCCGCCTGGTGAAGCTCCTTGCCCCCATCGCGTCCAAGGTCAACCTCATCCCCTTTAACGAGCATGCCGAAAGCGAGTTCAAGTGCCCCTCCAACAACAGGGTCCACCGCTTTCTCCAGATCCTCCACGACAACGGGTACACGGCCATCATCAGAAAGAGCATGGGCCAGGACATCTCGGCCGCCTGCGGCCAGCTCAGTGCCAACAAGGGCAAACTATAGGCCCGCGCGCACCATTTTTCTCGATGCGACTTCGGGATTCCGAAGTCGCTCGCTCCTCCGAGAGTACGTTAGAGGAGCATCTCTCTGAAGTCGGCGGGTTTGCCGACGACGACCTTGACGGTCCTCGCGCCTTCTGGGCCGTGCACCACAAGGCCCACCTCCTCGCCCGCCGGTGCCTTTGTATAGCCGGTGAGGACGGAACCCGCCTTCCGGATGCTCTCCTCGTCCGCCCAAAGGGGCAGGATGCCCGAGGGCCCCGAATAGTCGGCGCAGCGGATGGAAAGGTAGTTCCCCTTTCCCGCGCTGCGCTGGATTCTTTCGTTGTCCCCCCTGTTTCGCCCCAGTATCAGCTTCACCCGGTCGTTCAGGCGGAACTGGCGGCCGTGCTTCAACAGCTCGATATCCCTTGTTTCATAGGGTTCGGTCTGATCGAACAGGTCCTTCAGGCGCTTAGAAAACCCCGCGTCCGTAAGCAGGCATCCCCCGGCCGGCGCAGGATAGTCCTTGACCCCCAGCTCCTTTGCCAGCTCCATCTGGGGTTTGCGCGACCTGCCGTTGAATCCCAGGAGAAGCTCACGGTCCACCAGCCCCTCCTTCTCAGGGCCTGTCTCGGGAAGGACCTTCGCGGAAAGGGGGCGCAGAATGTGGCCGTCGAACCCGGACCTCTTCTCCACGTACCTCAGGGCGTTCTTATTTTGGGACATGGGGCGCTGGCCCGCCACCTCCCCGCTGAAGAGAAAGTCGAAGCCCTTCTCCTCCATGATCCGTCCGGCAAGCTGGAACATCAGGGCATGACAATCCGTGCAGGGATTCATGTTCTTTCCGTAGCCCCCGGGCGGGTCCTTCAGCATCACCAGGTAGGGGTCGGTGATATCTTTAACGATGATGGGAATTTTGTGGGCCTTGGCGGCCTTTCTCGAGTTCTCGGCTGAAAAGAACGGCGTCTCGAAGGTCACCCAGGTAACGTCGATCCCCTGCCTGCGCAGAACCAGGGCCGACAGGATACTGTCCAGCCCCCCCGAGCAGAGCCCCAGCCCCCTCACCACTTTCTTGTCTGTACTCATATTTCACCTCTGTTCCGCGCCGCGAGTCCACCGCTCCGGTATTCCCAACGGATTATTGGCCGATATTTCAAAACCGATCCCGCCGGGGTCACCCCCATGGCCGGTTTCCTTTTATCGATCCCGCCGGGGTCACCCCCATGGCCGGTTTCCTTTTATATTGGTACCTTCACTCATCCAAAAAACACCGGGGTACCATATGGATTGGTTCGCTTTATGTCAAGACCGCCCACAAGAACCCGCCGTGTTTGCCCCTCTCCCATCATACCACGGACAGCCGTCCAACGATTACATACACAACTAAAATCAAGCCCTCCCCTTTTTCCCGTCAACATGATCTTTCCCCCTCTCCGCCCATAAAGCAACGGATCGATCACGGCGCGCCGAGCCCCCCGGTTCCCACAGTCCGAGGTTGATTTCCCCCGTCATCGGGCCGTCAGGCACTTGTAAAAAAAAATCATTTCAGATACCATGATCCGGACGGGACATTAACATCAGTTCAGAACTTAGGAGAAGCGAATATGTCATCAGATCGGCCGGCTCCCTCGGGGAGCGGTAAGGCGGTTCCCGACACGGAAGGAAAATACCTGACATTCACACTTGCCCGGGAAGACTACGGCATCAGCATACTGAAGATCAAGGAGATCATCGGAATGATGCCCATCACCTCGGTACCCCGGACGCCCGATTTCGTGAAGGGAGTCTTCAACCTCAGGGGCAAGGTGATACCGGTGGTGGATCTACGGCTGAAGTTCGGAATGGAGCCCATGGATTACACGGACAGGACCTGCATCGTGGTGGTGGAGATCGCCGGCAGCCAGTCCACCCTGATGATGGGGGTTGTGGTGGACTCGGTGTCCGAGGTGCTCAACGTCAAGGGGGAGGAGGTTGAAAAGCCCCCCACCTTCGGCAATCGCCTGGACTCGGAGTACCTTCTGGGAATGGCCAAGACCGAGAGCGGCGTCAAGATCCTCCTGGACATCGACCGGGTCCTGAGTGCCGAGGAGATCGTCGGCCTTACGAAAACCGCCTGATCCCCCGGAGGATCGGGCCGACGGCGCCCCCTGCCCGGGCGCGCCCTTACCAACATCCGAGCCGCATATGAATGATGAGAATCAAAATCCGGTTCCAACAAACTACTTCCTTCGCCCCGGATTCATATACGTCGCCGTCAAGGCGACCACCATTTCCACGGTACTCGGTTCCTGCGTTTCCGTGTGCAT
>PPCM01000962.1_pt1 | contig 15956 bp, 10 predicted proteins | sample 1555541 | NCBI WGS metagenome assembly PPCM01 (sample SAMN05284479, study PRJNA326546) | Marine sediment metagenome, whole genome shotgun sequencing project. | isolation source: marine sediment | place: Germany: Wadden Sea | collected 2012-09-05 | reverse complement strand
GATAATTCCGATAAATAAAAAACCGAATAATTTGTAAAAAAGCTTCATTCCCCCCCCCGCCGAATTCATCTCTGCCAGAATCAATGGTTGATAAGCGATCAAAATAATCCGGTGTCGATTGTTGACCACACGGTATTGGCTGCGGGGCGCCCCGGCATGAACCGCCACGTTTTTTTGCATGCCCACCAAGGGTTGAAAACGCATTCTTTTTTCGCCAGGATCACTCCGACAAACCCTACATATACCTTTTTTTTATGCGTTCCCAAAGAAATTTCACAAAGTCACGGCAACCGACAAGCCCGGATATCCGGCCGGCCACTGTAAAAGGAGACTTTTTCAGGCTCATTCCCGAAGCAGGTGGGTAACTCGGTTTGGAACCAATTGGAATCATGCTTTTTTGACCGTCACTCCCCCTTGGCAGGCAGGATGGCTTTTGACCGCGCCGGTAAGCAAACAAATCTCTTTTCAAGTGCTTTGTTTTCTGTCAAGCTGAGGCGAATCTTTCTCCATATCAACGGGAAAGATCATATGAACCAAAGGGGCCTGCCCCGACACAGCATCCCCATAAGAGGAACGCACCCAAGGGGGAAAATCGGCCGAACCATCCCGGAACCACCCGACCCCCGGGGGAGGCGAAGATATCATGCAGGCCCCAAAGAGAGGAGCAATATGAGTAAACTGGACGCGCTATTGGAAAACAACAGAAACTGGGCAAGCATGATGAACAGGGAGCATGCGGGCTTCTTCGAGAAACTGGCAAGGCAGCAGAAGCCGGAATACCTGTGGATCGGCTGCTCCGACAGCAGGGTGCCGGCAAACGAGCTCATCGGCCTTCTTCCCGGAGAGGTGTTTGTCCATCGCAACGTTGCAAACATGGTAATCCACACCGATTTCAACTGCCTTTCCGTGATTCAGTACGCGGTGGAGGTCCTGAAGGTTAAGCACGTGATCGTGTGCGGCCACTACGGTTGCGGCGGTGTTCACGCGGCAATGGAAAACAGCACCGAAGGTTTTATCAACAACTGGCTCCACCATCTTCGGGACATCAAGAACACCCACTCGGATTTTCTGGAAAAGATCGTCGATCCCGCCGAACGGTTCGACCGCATGTGCGAATTGAACCTCGTGGAACAGGTGCGAAACGTCTGCCGCACCACCATTGTGAAAGAGGCCTGGAAAAGGGGCCAGGACCTCACGGTTCACGGGGTGATTTACAACATTTCCAACGGTCTGCTCCAGGATCTCGATATTTCAGTGGACGACTTTGACAAGCTCAATGTCATCATGGAAAATGCCGTGGGAAAAATTGCGGGCAAGGCATAACGCCCCCCCGAAACCGGGGGAAAAGCCCGGGCGTACCGTTCAAACAGCCGCCCGCCCCTCCCCCGTCATTCAATATGGAAAACGCGGCCTGCCTGAATTTCGCGAACCGCGTTTTCCGTTCATGCACCGGGCATTTTCCGCAAGCGGGTTTGCCGGCCAATGGGACCTGTTCACATTCGTGAAAAGGGAACGGATTTTTTTTCCAACTCCGCATTCCATCGGGAAGCGGGAAAGCGTCATTTCCTCAATAGCGATTACTCCGCGCCGGCGCCTGCGAAACACCCGGCCAGCCCCCACCGGGGTCGAACGGCCCGGGAATGTGAACTTATCGATTCCACCGCCCCCTGGGCGGAGTCAAGCTAAACAAATCCACCCTTTTTTCTTCCGAATCCTTTCCTTGAAAAATTACAAATTTTTCTTCCCATACCGTTTATGCGGCCGATTTCGAAGGGATCATTCCGACCCCTCCGCAACTCTCCTCCTCTCTCGCCACCGCCTTTTCCATACGGGGCATGTCAAGGCGCGGGGCCTCTTTTTTTCGAAGCACAAAACAGCTCACCAGATCATTGAGATCCGCCGAGAGGCCCGTCAGGAGCCCCGCGTTTTCAAGTACCGTGGACGCACCCGTCGAGATCAGTTCGCAAGCCGCCCCTGAAGCCGCCATATCCCGCGCAATATCGCCGGACACCGCGGATGCCTGGGCTATGTTCTCGCTTACCTCGGAAACGGCTCCCGCAACACCGCCCACATTGTCCACGATACCGCGACTCATGCCCTCCTGTTCCCGGATCCCCTCCACGATTTCCTCGACTCGCCGGTTCACCCGGGAGATCACCCCCAGGGAGCCGGCGATGGTCTGGGAGGTGAGGCGGGCCGAGCTGTCGACCTTTTCCATCTTGTCCCGGATGGTGTGGGTGGCCCGGGCGGTTTCGGCGGCAAGGGCCTTGATCTCCTCCACCACCACCTTAAACCCACGCCGATCCCCATCGTTCTTCGAGGCCTGTATGCCGGCATTGAGGGCCAGAATATTGGTATGGGCCGATATCTCCCGGATGGATTCCACCGTTTTGTTGATTTCGGAAAATGCGGTTTCGAACGCCTCCAGGGCCTTTACGGAGGCCTCCGCCTCGCCCACCGCCTCTCCGGTGATCCGGCGCACCTCGTCACCGTCGTCACCGAGGCGGCCGAGGGTCCCCGCCATGTTCCGGGAATCCCGCAGGATCTCCCCGGCGCCCCGGGCGGACACCTCCATGGACACGGCAATGGTACCCATGGAGCGGCTCAGCTCCTCGGAAGCAGCCGCCGTGTTGTTCACCTGGGCGGTGACGTTCCCGGCGCCCCGGGCCATGAGCCCCGAAACGGCGGAAAGATCCCTCGCCGAACCGAACAGGGAATCCGAGGTTTCCACCACCCGACCGATAAGACCGCCCATGTTTTTCGCCATCCGGTTCTGGGCCGCGCAGAGCACCCCGATCTCATCCTTTCTCCGGATCGAAAGGGAGGAACTCAAGTCTCCCCGGGCAATGGCCTCGGAAAACTCCGTGAGTCTTCCGATCACCCGGCTCAATTTAAGGGAGCAGGTCGTTACCAGGAGAATCCCCGCAACCAGCGCGCATACCCCAACGAGCAGGGCGATGCGCGCCACCTGACTGCGGATCGCCGTAATTTCCGACGTATCCTCGAAAAATCCCATGAGGAGTCGTCCGGATTCCCCAACAGGCAGCGGGGAGAAACTCGCCGTCCCCATTTTCCCGCCCAGGTCATACCCTTCGTGGACACCCTCAATCCCGCGGGCTCCCGAAAGCACGGCAACGGAACCGAAGCCGCCCTCACCGGATGCCGCGCGCAGCGCATAACCTTCCCCATCCCTTTCATAAACGGCAAAGTAGCGATTGCCCGCCCCGAGCAGCCCCCTTGCAAACTCCGAATCGATATTCTCGGTAAGGACCATGGTTCCGTACAACTTCTTCCTGTAGTGGATGGGCGCGAAAAACTTCATCTTCAGCGTTCCCTCCGCCGCAACAAGGCGCCTTTCCGATGAACCGATCGCCGGTTTCCCGCCGAAATCGGGAAGTTTCCCCTCCTTGTTGCCGTCGGTGGCCACCACGCATCCTCCCTTGCGATCATAGACATGCACCGTATCGTACCCGAGGAGTGTCCGGACAAACGACATCTTCTTTTCCAGGGGGGCGTACTTCTTCGTGAACTTGGCGATTTTCATGAGGTTTTGTACCTCTGTATCCGCCACCATGGATACCAGTTCGCCCTGGGCTCTTTCGAAATGCCCGACGATCTTTTCCTCCATTTCCCTTGCGTCCGAAGCAACACTTCGCCTGCTCGATTCGGTTAGAATTTTTCCCGTCCCCATATAGATCGGCGTGATAATCGCCCCGACGGTAAGAATAAGCAACAACGCCACAAAGATGGTCAGTCGTGTTCCGATTTTCATGGATTTTTCCTGTAAGTTAGAAACCCGAGGAAAGCCAGTCCATGGCATACCCCTTTTCCATGAGCTCTTTTCCGTGGTCTCCGGTGACAAAAGCCAGAAACTTGTCCACGTTTGCCGAGCGCTCCCGTTTTGTCACAAGGGCCCTGTGGGCCAGGAGGGGATAGCTGCCGTTTCTTTCGGTTTCCCTGGACGGAAGGATGCCGTCGATTGCAAGAAACTTGGAGTTGTCGTCAAAAAACATCCGGGGCACGAGGGCCACGGCGGATTCGTTTTCCGCTATCTTCTCCAGCTGGTTGTCCGTAACCTCCACGAACATCACGGCCTCATCCAGCCGCTCCGCGTCCTTTTTGATCCCCGCCCCGGCGATCTCCTTGTCCAGCACCGAATCGTAGCTTGCGCCGCACTCCTGCTTGTAGAGGAGGATTTCAGCGTCCGGACCGCCCACCTCTTTCCAGTTTTTGATCTTGCCGGCGAATATTTCCAGCACCTGTGTCCTGCTCAATCCCTTGACGGAGTTCTTCTTGTTCACCACCACGGCGTAGGCCATCCGGTCCAGGGTGGTCTCCATAAGGCCCATCCCCTTCTCTTTCTCCGTGAGGGGACGCAGGAGGGTTCCGATATCCGCCTTGCCGGCCTTCACGGCGTCGATTCCCTTCTCCAGCCCCGAGCAATCGTCGTTCATGGTGAAGTTAAAGGGGGTTTCGTTCTTGTAGGGATTGGGAAGACCTTCCTGCTTTTCGTTGGTCACCACGATGCCGTTGAACACGCATCGCCCGGTGACGTTGACTTTCAGGTCCGCCTTCCCTGCCGCGAAGAGCAGCCCCGGAAAAAGTGCTCCCGATATTCCCATTGTCCCCGCGCCGGCGGCGACCCTGCCAAAAAATTCACGCCTTGTACATTTCTTCCCGCAATCCATTGCGCCTCCTGATATTCGGTAAAGTGAAAATGACGGGTTCGTCAAGGCGAAGTACTTACTCGCTTTCAAAAAACAAGTCAAGGTTTTTTTAGGCTCAACTAATATTTTACCCTCCACCAAACACAACTCTTCATTGAGATAATTCCACACCGTTCGCCCCGGAAGAGACGTGAGAAAAAGGATTGCGGCATTGTACCGCTCCCCTCCCATGGAACGGGAATTCCCCTCAAAAAACAATTAATAATAAATCTGTCTCCTTTTTACTTTTAATGATGGAGGCGGCGACGTTTGAATGCCTCGGGAGCAAATTCATTATGATGGAAATCGTAGAGAGGTTAAAGGAACAGGGCCGTTTATGAGATAGGAAATATTTTCCAGGCACGGCGTTTTCCCCTTGACCGTGAGCCCCGCCTGCCCTATAAAGCGAGAAATAATTATATTAGGCACAACTAATTTCCACACCAACCCTTAAACATATAATGACTTACAAAATCAAACACAGCATACCGGGAAGAGTCCGTTTCACGGTTTCGATCATCGGCGGGACAAGCAACGGCACTCGCCGGATTCGTGAGCTTCTGAGTTCGGCAAAGGGTGTCACCGGCGCTCGGGTGAACCCCGCATGTGCTTCGCTCGTTGTTCACTTTGACAAACGGCAAACAGATCTGAATGCCGTTGCCGAAACCCTTGGCCGCGCGATCTCCCGTTACGGGAAAACAGCGGAAAACGATTCGACCTCCGGAACATTGATCGAACCGGAAACCGTTTCCGTCAAGGCCGCCGCCCGTCGTTTCGCGGGACTCACGGCAACCGGCGCCGTTATGCTGGCACACAACCACCTGTTCAAGCAGGCGGCTCCGCGCGGGATGTTTTCTCCCCTCCCCCTCATCACCTCGGCATTCGCACTTCCCATGGTGTTCAGGGGGCTCGGAAGCCTTAAAAGCGGCCGCGTGGACTTAGACGCGTTCCTCGGGGGCAGCGTTCTGGCGGCGACCTGCGCGGGGGACAGCCCGGCGGCCCTGGAAATCCTCTGGATCACCGGGGGCGGTGAACTCCTCAAGGCATGGCTCACCGACCGCTCCAGGCGCTCCATCCGCAGGATCCTCAGCCTCACCTCCCGGAACACCTACGTTCTGAAGGACGGAAACGAGGTGGAGATACCCGTGGACAGGGTTTCACCCGGAGACACAGTGGCGGTCCACACGGGCGAGAAGATATCGGTGGACGGCATCGTGACCGGGGGAGAGGCGGTGGTGGACGAATCCCCGGTGAACGGCAGGTCCGAACCCGCCCACAGGAAGGAGGGCGACCGCGTTTTTGCGGGCACCTTCGTCAAGCAGGGGGTGATCTTCGTCAGGGCCGGGCAGGTGGGGGACAAAACCTACCTTTCCCGTGTTCTTGCCATGGTGGAAGACGCATTCGAAAGAAGGGCCGGGGTCGAGGAAGCGGCGGATCTTCTGGCCCGCAGGATGGTCAAACTGGGCTGTTTCGCCACTTTGGGCACCCTCCTTGTCACGGCGGACCTCCGCCGCGCCTTCACGGTTCTCTTGGTCATGGGCTGCCCCTGCGCCACGGTCCTTGCCGCCTCCACGGCGGTGAGCGCCGCAGTGAGCCGGTGCGCCGGGAAGAACATCCTCGTCAAGGGGGGGCGTTATCTGGAAGCCGTGGGAAGGGCGGACACCATCTGTTTCGACAAGACCGGCACCCTCACCACCGGGAATCCTTCCATCCGGAAGTTTAAAAACTTCTCCTCCCTTACCGAGGAGGAGATCCTGACCCTCACGGTTTCCGCCGAGTCCCACAATCCTCACCCCGTCGCCCTTTCCATCCGGACCGAGGCGGAACGCCGGGGCATCGAGCCCATTCCCCACGGGATCTGCGACTACGTACTGGGCAAGGGAGTCCGCTCCGAGATCAACGGTGAGGAGATTCTCGTGGGAAGCCCGGGTTTCATGAAGAGCCGGGGCATCGACACCGAAATCGCGGCATCGGCCCTCGGGAAGTATCGCTCCATGGGGTTGACCTGTATTTTCACCGCCCGGGATAAAGAACTTCTCTCCCTTATGGCGTTCGCCGACAGGGAGCGGAACAACCTGGAAAAGGTGGTGAACCACCTCAGGGCCGACGGCATCGAAAAGATCGCCATCATCACCGGAGACGAGCACGCTTCGGCCCACGAACTGGCCAGAAGACTCTCTGTTGACGATTGCCGCGCTTCCATCATGCCCGACGACAAGGCGGACGTGGTGCGCTCCTTCAAGGCGTCCGGCCGGCGCATCATCATGGTGGGGGACGGCATCAACGACGCGCCGGCGCTGGCCGAGGCGGATATCGGCATCGCCATGGGCGCCGGTGGAAGCGAAGTGGCCGTGGAGGCCGCTGACATCGCTCTTGTGGGGAGCGAGTTGTCCGACCTCGTTTTTATCCGCTCCCTCAGCCACAGGACCCTTGCCGTGATCGGCCAGAACTTCTGGCTGGCAACGGGCACCAACCTGGGCGGCGCCCTCCTCGGGGCCATGGGACTCCTCTCCCCGGTGGGCGCGGGCCTCATCCATATTGTCCATACCCTGGGCGTGATGGCCAACTCCGGGCGATTGCTCTACCACGATCTTCCGGACAACTTTTAGACAAACTTCCCGGAAAAAGGACACGGAATTCCAACCGGCCCCGGATGCCGGACATTTTCATAACGAGCAAAACGGCCCCAGGGGCCTTTACGGAACAGAGAACACCAGGAGAAAGAGATGAAAAAAAACAACAACGGGAAAGATCGGCAGGGCGCCAGGGGCCCACAGGCCCGCTCCGATTCCTTTGATCATCCCGGGCACGCCCCGGAGTTTTTCGCCCCCCCCCATCACGGCGAGGCCTATCACGATCACCCCCACACCGAAGCGGGGTTTCGCGGGCATCCCCATCACGAAACGGATTTTCATGGACACCCACACAACGAAACGGATTTCCACGGTAATCCCCACCACGAACCGGAACTTCACGGGTCCCCCCACAACGGATCGGGATTTCAAGGGTATCCTCACCAGGGACCGGGGTTTCATGGGCATCCCCACCACGGAGCGGGATTTCACGGGTATCCCCACCAGGGGCCGGGGTTTCATGGGCATCCCCACCAAGGAGCGGGATATCACGGGTATCCTCACCAGGGACCGGGGTTTCACGACCCCTCCCAGGGGTTTTATCACGATGTTCACGATTCGGAGGCGGGCCATTATCACCATGGTCATATCCCCACGCTGCCCATGGAAAAGATTCGGCAGCTCATGGATCTGTTCGGTGAAATCGCGGGGGGCGCTCAGCCCGACCCCTCCAAATTCATGAAGATCATGGAGGGCATCGGCCCCCAGTTCTGGAAGGGAGCCGTGCTGGGCGCCCTCGGGGTGATGTTCTTTACCAACGACAAGCTCAAGGGAACCCTTATGCACCTGATGGCCGGACTCATGGCCGGAGGTCATGGGGCCGCTCCCAACGGAGGAAAAACGGATGAGATATAACAAGGACTATCGGAACCCGCCGTTCAGGTATCGCCGGCGCACCGCCGCCATGGCCGGCGTCGGAGCCGTGGTCGGGGGAACCGGCGCGGCAGCGGCCGGCATCGCCCGCGTGCGCGCAGGCGAGACCACCCCCATCGAAGCCGCCAGGGACACCGCGGTGGAAGCCGCCTCCGCCGCCGTCGCAACGGGCACGGCAACGGCCGTCATGGACTCACTGGGAATACGAAACGGATTTTTCAATCTCCTGGGCACCGTGGTCCTGGCAACGGGAACCAAATACATGATCGATACGGCCGTTTCCACACTGGAGGAGACCCTCGAGGAACAGCGCATTCTCAAGGCAATCGATGCTTCGGAGCCTCCGCCCCACGCAGGCCCCCCGGAAGACGCCGAGCCACCTGAAAACGCCGAGCCGGCATAACGACACATCCTGCACGGCAGGAAGAAAACCGCCGCCCCAGGGCGGCCCCAGCGAGGGAGCAAGACCCCATGAGCAAAACCCACGACTACAACGAGCAGCCCAATCAAGGCCCTTTAAATCAGCACCGGAGAGCCTACGCCCCCGGCCACGAATCGTCCCCGGCCCCTTCCGGAGGCCCGTACGGAATGAACTGCGGTGGACCGGCCGGACCCCGCCACAACGCCGATTGGGGATACGGCCACCACCACGCGCCACGTCCCCACGGCACCCCCTATTCCCACGGAACTCAGGGCGCTCCATACGCCCCCGGGACACAGCCGCCGCCCTATCACCACGGAATGCAGAGCGCCCCTTACGCCCCCGGGATGCAACCGCCTCCCTATTACCAAGGGATGCACGGCGCTCCTTACGCCCCCGGAGCGCAACCGCCTCCCCATTACCAAGGGATGCAGGGAGCGGCAGCCCCCCGCCCCGACGCGGGCCGTTATTATCCCGCCGGAGGCAACCGGGGCAGGGGCATGGGACCGGGCGCCCAATGGGTGAACTTTTCCAACGGCGACTACCTCAAGGGATTCCTGGTTGCGGCCGGGATCACCGTCTGCGCCACGAACCCTGCGGTACAGAAGACAGCCGCCAGGGGCGCCATCAAGCTCTGGTCCTTTTTCCAGGGGGGCATAGAGGAAGCAAAGGAGAAGATGCACGACATCAGGGCCGAGATGAGCCTGGAAGAAGATGAATAATGAAACCGAACCCCGCAAGGTACCGTTTGAAGGTCCTGCACGAGATTCCCGGAAGGATCAGGGTGCGCCATTCGGTGCTCCACGACCCCAGGGTGGATATCGCCTACCTCGAGGCCCTGCTCCTGAACATCAGGGGGGTTACGGCCGTGCGCGTGAATCCCGGCGCCACCGCCGTGATCATCCGCCACGAGGACGGCGAGAAAACGCGCGGGAATATCTTCACGCTGCTGAAGAACCTGCCCGCCGAACTCTTCGAGAACCTCTCCGGGCAGGAAGCACCAGTGGACCGGATGGACCTGGCCGCAAGGGGGGCCATGACCCTGCTCACCCCCTTTCTCCCCAGGACGGTGGCGGCGCCCCTTAGCTGCATCCTCTCCCTGCCCACCCTTCTCCAGGGGGTCGGAACCCTGTTCACCGAGGGGCTCAAGGTGGAGGTCCTGGATGCCGTTGCCGTGTCCCTCTCCCTGAAGCGGGGTGATTTCTTCACGGCCAATGCCGTGGTCACCATGCTGGGCCTGGGGCAGTACATGGAACAGGTCTGCGAGCAGAAGAGCACCGACCTGCTCAAGACCCTGCTTGCGCCGGAGGTGGAACAGGTCCGCGTGGAGAGAGGCGGCATGGAGACCCGGATCCCTGCGGAATCGCTCCGGGTGGGTGAGATCGTGATCTGCGGCGCCGGAGACCTGGTGCCCGTGGACGGAACCGTTGAGAGCGGCGAGGCCCTGGTGAACCAGAGTTCCATCACCGGGGAATCGGTGCCCGTTCACCTCACCCCGGGAGACCCACTGGCCTCGGGGGGCGTTGTGGAGGAGGGCCGTCTTCGCATCGCCGCCACAAGGGTGGGAGACGAAACCAACATGTCCAGGATCGGGAGGTTCCTGGAAAAATCGATCCGGAGCCGCTCTCCCTCCCAGAAACGCAGCGACGAGATGGCCGACCGTCTGGTGCCCGTCACCTTCGGGCTGGGGCTGGGCATATTTGCCGCCACCCGTCAGATCAAGCGGACCGCCTCGGTGTTCACCGTGGATTACTCCTGCGCCATCAAGCTGGCCACCCCGGTTGCCGTTCGCATGGCCATCTACACGGCGGCCAGGAGCGGTGTGCTGATCAAGGGGTCCGAGGCCCTGGACGCCATGGCCAGGGTCAAGACCCTCATCTTCGACAAGACCGGCACCCTCACCAAGGGGAAACTCCATGTGACCGACGTGCTCCCGCTGGGGGACCTTACGGAAAACACCCTGCTCTCCCTCGCGGCGGGCGCCGAGGCCCATTACGCCCACCCCGCCGCAGACGCGGTGGTGGAGGAGGCGAAGGAAAGGGGGATAGGACTTCCCCCCACCAGCGAGGTGGACTTTATCGTGGCCCACGGGGTCTCGGCCCATATCGACGGAAAAAGGGTACGGGTGGGAAGCCGCCACTTTATCGCCGACGACGAGGGGATCGACTGCACGGCATCGGACGCCCCCGCCCGCAAGCTCCAGGAAAACGGCAACACCCTTCTCTACGTGGCAAGGGAGGAGCGCCTGGAGGGGATCATCGCCCTGCGGGACGAGCTGCGCCCGGATGCGGAAAAGACCCTTGCCGAGTTCAAGGCCGCCGGCGTGGAGAAGATCGTCATCCTCACCGGGGATCACCGAAGGACCGCAAGGGTGCTGGCCGAACGCCTGCCCCTGGTGGACGAGGTGCACTGGGAGCTCAAGCCCCGGGACAAGGCCAGGATCGTCGAGCGCCTCAAGGCCGAGGCGTGGGAAAAGGGAGGATTCACGGCCTTTGTGGGAGACGGGGTGAACGACGCCCCGGCCCTTGTGACGGCGGATGTGGGCATCTGCATGGCCCAGGGATCGGACCTTGCCAGGGAATCGGCCAAGATCGTGCTCCTCAAGGACCGGCTGTCCCTCTTGTCCGATGCCCTGAAGATCTCCCTCCAGGCCGTTGAAACGATCCGGAACTGTTTCTTCACGGCCGTGGGCTCCAACTCGGCGATCCTGCTCCTTGCGGCAACCGGCAAGATCCAGCCCTTTACCTCGGCTCTGCTCCACAACACGGGCACCATCGCCACCCTTGCCTATGCGGCGGCGGCCGGAAGCCGGGAAGTCACCGCCCTCAGGGAACTGCCCTTCCGGGAAAAGGTCCAAAAGGAAGGCCTGCGGGAGCAGGCTGAATGCACCGTTTCACCATGACCGCCAGGATGGTGGACAAGAAGGACTCGGTGAGAAACGTGCTCTGCCGGATCAGGCAGAGCACGGGTGCCGGAGCGATGCGCCTATGCAGGAATTTCGAGCATGCGGCCTCTTTTCCCATATCCGGGAAAAGGGGCTGTTTGTTTTAAGCTGAAACCGACCGATCAAACCTCCCGACCCGCCGACACCCTTCCGACTCCCGCATGCATTTTTTTATGCGTATGCGCACAGGGGGTGAAAGCAGACCAGGGCCGCCGTGGTGCTGGTGGGAAAGAACTCCGAGCCCTCGGTCAGTTCCACGCCGCTCCTTTCGGCGCCGAGCAGGCGGTGGATCAGATCGTTGTGCGCAACCGAAAGGCCGGGGTACCCGGGGCTGAAACGGGCGCCGGTCCCCCTGGGAAGCCCCGCCCTTTCAACGAGCCGCTCGTGGAGCAAGCCCGCCAGGTCCTCGGCCGTTCTATCCGCCAGTCCCTGTAGAAGATGGGCCGATTCCAGGTCCTTTTCCTCCTTGAACCCTTCAACGCCCCCGATATAGCCCGTACCCGCCGTGGAAAGCTGAAGCCCCACCCGGTCCCTTTCGCCGCTCCCCACCGGAAGAAAATAGCGTGCAACGGAGATCAGGTCCTCTTTTTCTCCCCCGACAAACGGCTGAAAACTGAACCTTGCGATCTCCTCTTCTCCCTCTTCGGAGTCGTAGACAATCAGGTCGTCCCCATCGGAGTTGCAGTAAAAAACACCGGTATAGCCTACGGGGGCCACCCAGCCGTTCTCCTCGGATCGAAGTAACCACTCGGTTCCAAGGGCTTTTCGTTCTTCTTCCGAAAAACCGCCCGTGCCCTTTGCTCCCATCTTCCAGTTGACGCCGTAAAGGGAGGGAAGGTCAATGGGTATTTCACCAAGGGGTATCACCGCCTCCTCCACTCCGCCGGCCAGTTGCGGGGAGCGGTATCGGGAAAGGTCCACCGACCTTACGGGCAATACGGCAAGGTCCGCCCGCCTCCGCAGTTCACGGGTCCCGGAAAGGGCGCCGGCTTTCAACAGGCGTTCCCTGTTCTCCGCGATCAAGGCGTCCTTTCTTTCGGAAAGCAGCCCCTCCATGATATTGACCCCATCCATGGCCGAGGCGCAGTAAAACAGGTTTTCCTTTATCTCCTCGGGTCCCCGGGCTCCCGCCATGGCAACGGCCGAGGCATGGCGAAGGTTTACGGGGGCCCCGCCGATCAGCAGGGGAATCCCGATTCCCCTCTCCCGCATCATCTCCGCAAGGGTAAGCATATGGTTTGCCGTCTGCACAAGAAGGGCGCTGCCCCCGATTGCATCGGCATCTTCTTCCAGGGCGGCCGAAAGAAACGCCTCCAGGGACACCTGAACCCCGAGGTCCTTTACCCTGTATCCGTAATTCTCGAAGAGGGTCTTGGTGAGATCCTTTCCGATGCTGTGCACATCCTGGTGAATGGTTCCCAGCACAACGGTTCCCTTGGACTTCAACGCCTCTCCCGCCTCCTGATCGGCCATGGTAAACTCGATGTACCCCATGACCTGCTGCATCACATCCGCCGACTTCAGGAGATGGGGAAGGGAAACCTCCCCCGCCGAAAACAGGGCGCCCAGTTCCTCCATGGCCTTCATCAGATAGTCGTTGATCAACGCAAGGGGGGGGACGGTATCAAGGGCCTTTATGGTGGATTGCACCACCTTGTCCCTGTACTCGTACTCCCTGCCTTCCACCGAAACGGTATCAAGGCACCGCTCCTTGAAACCGTCCTTGATTCTTTCGCAGATCCCCTCGGCGGGGGAAAGGTGGTCGTAGGCACCGGCCTTTTTTACTTTCTTTCCCTGTTTTTCGGCGGCAATGGCTTCGAGCTCGGCATAGGCGTCCATATCTCCCTCGAAGATCACCTTCCTTGCCAGCCTGTAATCCTCCTTGGCAAGGCTGCTTACCGGAACGTAATGCCCGGGGTTCACGATGGCCGCCGTAAGCCCCCGCTTCCTTGCCTCGTCAAGAAATACCGAGGTGAGCAAAAGCCGCATGTAAGGCTTCTTGGCAAGGCCGGAGGTGAGGTTGCTCACCCCTATGGTGGTCTTGAGATCCGGGTGGATCTCCCTGATCAGGGGAATGGCGTCGAGGGAACTCACCGCATAATTGTCCCCTGGCGCGGTTTCCGACCCGATGGGAAAGGCGTTGATATCCATCAGGAGCCTTCCAGGCGCAGCGCCGTATCCCGCCGCGTCCTCTACAATCCTTTTTGCCAGGGCCACCTTGCCCCCGGTGGAGAGGGCGGGCCCGCTGTCGTCCGCCAGCAGGGCGATGTAGAGGGGATCGTGAAACTCCACCGCCGACATCACAAGGTCCAGACGGGTTTTGCCCGGGGAAACGGTTTCAAGGGAGATGGAGTTGATCAGGGGCCTTCCCGGATAGTACTTCACGGCATCGGCCAGCACGGAGACATCAAAGGAGTCCAGGCAGAGGGCGCCCGGAAAATCACCGGTCACCCCCGAGATCACCTCGGGCATCACCTTCCCGGTATCCACCACGGCGGAATCCATGCAGATATCGATCAGCGGCGTTCCCAGATCCTTGACCTGCTCCCGCACCACCTCCTCGAGAATATCCATGGCGATCCCCCCCTTGGTCTCCTCCACCGCCTCCCGAACCTTTTTGGAGCCCCTGGCATTGAGACGCTCGCCGATGCGGATCAGCTCCTTTTGACCGTCAACGGGAACAACCTCCTGGGGACCCGAAAGGTACTCGCCCGGTTCGGGCGCTGGAGCGACGATGGAAACATCCTTCAACCTTTGGGCAACCGCGCGGATATGATCGGGAGAGGTTCCGCAGCAGCCCCCGACGATCCTCACTCCGCTTTTCTCCACAAACCCGGCAAGGGCTTCCGCCAGGGCATCGGGGCCGAGTTTGTACACGGTGCGGCCGTTTTCGGAAACGGGCATCCCGGCGTTGGGGAGTACCGAAATGGGGAGTTTCGAAAATCGGGCCAGCTTTTCAACGGCGGGCTCCATCAGTTCCGGCCCAAGGGAGCAGTTGATGCCGAACACATCGATGCCGATCCCCTGGAGGGTAGTAAGGGCCGCGTGAATATCCGTGTTGAAGAGCTGCATGCGCAGGAATTGGTCCACGGTCACCTGGGCCATCACGGGCAGTTTTCTTCCCCGCTCCTCCATGGCCGCAAAGGCCCCCGACACGGCGGCCTTGAGTTCGAGAACATCCTGCTGGGTTTCGAACAGGAGCACATCCACGCCTCCGTCCATCAGGCCGCCGGCCTGGACACGGAAGTTCTCCTCCACCATCTCCCAGGTTCCCCTTGCCAGATCGGCCTCCGTTGGAGAGAGCACATGGTTCGAGGGCCCCATGGAGCCCACGACAAACAGGGGCCTGCCGTCGTACTCCGGTGAGTCCTTGTATTGTTCCAATGCCCTTCGGGCGATCTTGGCGCTTACCCGGTTCATCTCGTGGGCGATGGTCTCCCGATCCATCCCGGCGGGGTCGAGCCCATGGGGAAGCCCCCTGAATGCCCCCGTATCCAAGTTCGAGAAATCATATTCCTTGAGGCGCAGCGGGCTTGCCCCGAAGGTGTTTGTCTCCACGGCGTTTGCCCCCGCCCGGAAATAAGCCAGGTGAATCTCCATCAGCTCGTCCGGCCGTGAAAAACTCAGTATATCCGAGAGCATCTGGAAATCCTCTCCCCCGAAATCGATTGCTCCGAGATTCAACCCCTGGATCATGGTCCCCATGGCCCCGTCCAGTACGATTACCTGTTTTTTCAATGCCTCAAGAAATGTCATATTCACCCCCGCTTTATCAAATCAGATATGAAACACCCCGCTGCCGCCTGAAATCCTTTTGCCCTCCCGGCGTCATTCACACATCTTACCGGATCAGGAGCGGGACCGGCCCACAACGATCAATCAAGCTTTCCATATGAGTTTCCCACCGGAAAGCTTAACAACAAAATCTTTATATCAAGATATGTAGATATAACGATTTCAGCATTTCATCAAGTCTTTTTTTAACCGCCCCCTCACCAGCTTTTTTATTCGCATAATATCAATTAATTACTTCGCGCCCATCATCGAAACCGCTCTTGGTCGGCATCGCCCCGTGACATGCTCGCAATACCCATCGGTATATAACAAAAGCTGGAAGTGTTTCCGCACCGTCCACTTTTTTGCGACTCAGCTTATTTCCCTCTTTTCATTCCATCACGGCAACACTGTTCCTCCGGACCTGTTTGAAGCCATCACCCATTCGCCATTGCCGGAGCATGTATTGATAAAACTGCGGCAACGGTATATGAGTTTACAACAACTTGTTTTTACAAATAATGACAGCTCTCTTTCCAGGCCATTTTCCCAAGGCAAGGCAAGGCAAGGCAAGGCAAGGCAAGGCAAGGCAAGGCAAGGCAAGG
>PPCM01000961.1_pt1 | contig 16031 bp, 12 predicted proteins | sample 1555541 | NCBI WGS metagenome assembly PPCM01 (sample SAMN05284479, study PRJNA326546) | Marine sediment metagenome, whole genome shotgun sequencing project. | isolation source: marine sediment | place: Germany: Wadden Sea | collected 2012-09-05 | reverse complement strand
ATGACTACGCCGTCTTTCAAGCTTCCAAGATTTACAAAGCGCTCGAACGCTACGGCCTACTCCGCACGCACCTGCAAACCTACGTCGACCGTCCCGACGCCAACGAACGTCCCCGCGTAAGCGAGGCGCTCTATTGGATCGGCTGGTCGCTCCAGCAAGAGGGACGCGCCGAAGAAGCCTTTCCACTCTACGAGGACGCACTCGCCCGCTTCGGAAACGATCCGAAAGCGCGCGCCGTCAGCGAAATCCTGTCGGCCTACTCCGATCTCTTTAGGCGCACGCAGGCCGCCGACGTCAGCTTTGAGACCTGGCTCCAAGAAACCAGCGAGCAAAGCCTCACCGACAATCAGCTGACTTGGTTTGCGCGGCTCACGCAGTTTACGGCGCACCGACAACGCCGCACGATCGACGCAGGCACCGCCGACGCCACTCTGCTCTCCATTCATCGCATCGTGCCAATCAATCAACAAGACCCCGACACCTTGGCTAAGGTCGGCATCGTGCTCGTCGATCGTGGCTACGAGTCGGCCGACGATTATTTTGAGCAACTCCTTAACGAATACCCCAAGCGCTTTGAGCGGGCAGCTGCTTATTACGGGAAGGCGAAACTAGCCGCCATAAACGAGCGACTCGACGAAGCACGTCGCTGGCTGATCCGTTTCCTTGAAGAGACCCCCACCCACCCGCTGGCCGCCGATGCGCGCCTGCTCGCGGCGAACATCCTGACCCGGCAAGGCGTCTATGCAGCCGCCCGCGAAGCGCTCAACGAGATCCTTCAGATTAAAGAAATGCGCGGCCGCCCTCACGCGCGGGCGCTGGCCGGGCTCGCACGCATCGAGATGGAGGAAGACAATGCCAAACGCGCCATCCCCTATTGGCAGCGCATCTACACGCTCTACCGCGCCTACCCTGAAATCGTGATCGAAGCCTACTGGGAGAGCGCTCAACTTTTTGAAGCGATCGACGACCCCATCGCCGCACGCAACACAGTGGCCGAACTCCTGCGTGACGAACGACTGAAAGCCTACCCGCAATACGCGCTGGCCGAAGCCGAATTGCCACGACTGGAAGCCGCCGCACAAGCGCGCAGTGCGGTCGCCGAACAGACGGCTGTAGTCGAAGAGGAGGCGGAACTGTGAGGATCTATGACTATACGCATCCTGAGGTTGGAGTCTCGCCTTTAGGCGGCATCTTGGGGACAGCGATCCATGCCCGACCGCCTAAAGGCGGGACTCCAACAAAGTGCATCACCCTGCTCACACTGGCGATCGCGAGCGCGCTACCCAATGCGCTGCATGCCATTCCATCAGAGGAGCGCGCGGCCATCCAAGCGGAGCTCTCCGAGCCCATTGAGCTCAAGCTAAACAACCGGCAGCAAGTGGCAGGCAATCCAATCCGTGTATCCGAAAATCAAATACAGATCGCTTCAGCGGAAGGGGCGGGCGAGATCATATTCACTTTCGAAGCCTCGCAGATCAGAGAAATCGTCGTCCCCGGCGAGAGCTACAAGACGCTGGCCGCCGAATGGATGCGCGCAGGCAATACAAAGGACGCGCTTCAGCTCATGGGCATGCTTTACGGACAACGCAAGACACTCTTGCCGCTGCTACCTGCTAGCGAATCGCACTTCTTCACCTACTATGTAAACTTGGTCTTGGACTCTCCACATCCCGCACGAGCGATCGCCATTATCCAGACTCTGCGCCCACAGATTGAGAACCCCGCCGCGCTTCGTGCGCTCGACGATGCGATTCTAGAAAGCTATCAAACCCTCGAGCTGTATGACGACGCCCGAGCACTAGCCGAAGCTTGGGTCGAAGCGCGCAAGGCCTACGGGGAGAGTGCGCTCGGCTACTACGTGCTCGGCACCGCGCGGCTCCGTGCGCAAGCCTACGAGGAAGCGCTCGACCTCGCGCTGCGCCCTATCGTCTTCGCCTCCCCGATTCCGACAGACAAGCTAGCCGAGTGTTACGCCGTCGCGGTGAGTGCGGCTCTAGGGTTGCGCGAGCGCGACTACGCCGCCACCTTGTATCACGAAATGCAGGCTCGTGGATTCGATTGGCCAAGCGGCGACCGCACTTTAGAACCCTTTCTACAAGACATTACCGAATACTTAAACGACAATGAAGAAGAGTCCTCCAAACCAACGAACTGAGAATACTCACTCCGTAGCGGGGTTGGCTCTGCCGCCCCGCCCGACGGCAAGTTGCTTTAGATCCCCGCAATACGGGTCAGGCGCTAAAGCAACCCGACTACTTTATTACGCTGCTGCAATTGCCCTCCCGGCACTCGCTCACGCACAGGCAGTTGCCGAAGTCGCAACGGACGACAGCCTCAGCCTCTGGGGGCTGATCCAACAGGGCGGCTGGGCGATGTATCCGCTGGGCGCGTGCTCATTGGCCATGTTTTTCCTCATCTTCTATTCGTGGAAGGAAACGAGCCGAAAAAAATTCTACACTGCGGAGCAAGTGCAGGCCGCCGGACAAGCGATAGCCGCGAAAGACTTTACCCAAGGCCAATCTGTCATGTCCGAGAGCAAGACCCTACTCGGCCGCGCACTGGCACCGGCGTTGGCCAAACTGAACGCCAGCCGCGAGAAGGCTGAGAACCTCTTTATCGAAAATCTGGAAGCGGAGGAAAACTCTGTCAGCCAATGGGTGACCTATCTCAACGTGGTCGCCTCGGTCGCGCCGATGATCGGCCTGCTCGGTACGGTGAGCGGCATGATCAGCGCCTTCCAAACGATCGGCCGCGGCGGCATGGGACGCCCCGAGCTACTGGCTGGCGATATCGGCGAAGCATTGATCACCACGGCGACCGGCCTCGTCATTGGCATTCCTGCGATGATCGCTTACTTTGTGCTCAAGAACCGGCTCAACACCGCAATGATCGCCACCGCGCAAGCGGGCAGCGAAGTGCTGGAGGCAGAGGAAACATCCGAGTAATGTATCAAAACGTGCTCGCCACCCTCGTATATTCATTAGCGATGGCGCGCTAGAGCAGTCTGCGTAAGCGCGTAGCCGACCGACGGCCGACCTTGCTAGCGCAAGTTCGCTACAAAATTAAAACCGGAACCAATGCCTAAACCAATGCCTACTCCGTCACCCAATCAAGATACTTTTGGCAGACGCTTTCGGGACGTAGCACGATCCACTCGGGGATTTCGTAAGGGTGGTTGGCCTTAATGAAGGACTCGATGGCTTGGCCTTTACTAGAGGCAAATTTGACCATCAGACGGATCTCGGAATGATCGTGGAGCTCTCCCTTAAAACGGTAGACTGCGCGCACATTCGGGTCGATCTTCACGCAAGCCGCTAGCCCGCGCTCGACGAGCTCGAGGGCAATACGATCGGCCACGTCGGCGTTATCACAAGTCGTTAATCCTATACGTAATTCATCACTCATAGCTTCGAGCATGAACGCCTCGGCACACAGGTCAATATGAACCAAGTGAGTGACCTACGACGTTACTGCTAATTATGAAATGCGCTAAGGGGTATCAGCTGGGCTGATGGGGAGGCTGGAGTCCAACACTCAACGGTGATCCCACGGCAGTTTCACATCGACCAACTCGTGATCCCAGACCTCAAAGGGCTCGAAAATTTTGCCGGGATTTAAGATCCCTTTCGGATCGAGCGCGACCTTGACCGAGCGCATCGCGGCGATCTCGGCCTTGCTATGCTGCATGGCCATGAAGGGAGCTTTAGCGAGGCCGATGCCGTGCTCGCCGGTAATGACGCCACCGAGGTCAACGACCTTCTGCATGAGCTTCTTAATGCCGGCTTTGGCCTTCTTCGCGTCGGACTTGCTGGCACGATTGTACATGATGTGGACGTGCAAATTCCCATCGCCGGCATGGCCGAAGGTCGGCGTGGCCAGGCCGATCTCTTTTTTCAGAGCAATGGTGTAGCGGATCAGCTCGGCCTGTTTCTCGATGGGCACGACGACGTCTTCGTTAAGCTTGGTATCGGCAATGGAAAACATGGACTGCGAGCAAGTGCGGCGCACTTGCCAGAGCTTTTCGGCCTGCGCCTCGGTGCGCGCTTCGCGTTGCGCGGCAGCCTTACCTGCCATGTAGTCAATGAGGCGCTTGCGCTGCTCGCGGACTTCACCGACGCGGCCATCCAATTCGATGAGCAAAATGGAACTGCGGGGCTGGCCTTCGAAAATGGTTTTGCCCGTGTAGCTCTCCGCACAGCCGACAGACTGACGGTCGAGGAACTCGAGGATGGACGGATTCACGCCTACCTTGAAAAGGCCGACCACGGCTTTAAGCGCGGCGGCTTCGCTCTTGAATGCGAACATGCCTGTCCAACGTTTCGCTGGTTTCGGAATGAGCTTGAGATGGATCGTGGTGATCACACCGAGCGTACCTTCGGAGCCGATGAGCAAGTCGCGCAGGTTGAGGCCGGATACGTATTTCTTGAGCGGAAGACCGAGCTGGAACGGTTCGCCATTGGCAAAAAATCCATCGACCCCGAGCACGTAGTCGCGGGTGACTCCGTATTTCACACAGCGCATGCCACCGGCATTGCAGGCTACATTGCCACCGATGGTGGAGTATTTCTTCGAGGACGGATCGGGCGGAAAAAAGAGGCCGTGCGCCTCGACGGCACTTTGCATCTCGGACGTCACGACGCCTGCGCCGACGGTGACGATGCGCGCGACGGGATCGACTTCCATTTCCTTTAAGTCGGCGAGATCGAGCACCCAACCACCCTGCACCGGCACCGCCGAACCTGTGGCGGAGGTGCCGGCACCACGCGTGGTCACGGGGATGCCATGCTTGTCCGCGAGTTTTAAAACAATGCCGACATCGGCCGGCTTCTGCACACGGATGACACATTCCGGCAAGAAAGAGAGGCGCAGGTTATCGAGCGACGCGCGAAAGCGATTGTCCGCATCCGACTGGACGCGTCCCGGCAACTTGCGAGCGAGCGAGCGAGCGGCTTTCTGTTCATTTTCAGAGGCGATGGACAAAGCGGTCTTTTTCATAGAGGAAACGCATACCTAGCGGATGATTCGCGGAATGGAAAAGAAAAAGTGGAGACGGTTTGCAGGAACCCTGACTGTGGTTGGCGCGAGCAGGACAGGCAGCGAAGCTGGCAGTATATCGATCGGCGCCGCAAACAGGCATGGAAACGGCTAAATGGACACTGAGCTTTGCATTCAACTACCTCTACCATGGAAAAGATAAAGACCCTCGATTTGGAAATCGCCATCCTCGGCGGCGGCTTTGCTGGCGTCTATTGCGGCAAAGCACTACTGAAGACACTGAGCAAAGGCTCACGCACGCGGATCGGGCTGATCTCGGATGAGAACTATATGGTTTTCCAACCAATGCTGCCGGAAGTGGCCAGCGCATCGCTCTCGCCCCGCCATGTCACGAATCCGATTCGCCATCTTTGCAAGGGGCTGGAGGTGTATAAGGCCTCGGTGGAAAAGATTGATATCAAGAACAAGCAGCTGACCATCCGGCCCGGGCCGTTTTCGCCCGAGGTACTGATCCGCTTTAAACACTTAGTGGTCGCTCTGGGTGCAAAAGTCGACCTGAGCCGCGTACCCGGGATGTCGGAGCATGCCTACCTCATGCAAAATGTAGGGGACGCGATGAAATTACGCGCCACGGTGCTAGCGCGTTTTGAGGAGGCGAATCTGGTGATCGATCCGGATCGGCGACGGCGCCTACTCACCTTCGTGGTGGTGGGCGGCGGCTACTCGGGAGTGGAAACGGCAGGACAGATCCTCGATCTCTTCAACAGCATCAATCAGTATTACAAAAACGTGAGCACGAAGGATTTTCACGTGCATCTGATCCATAGCCGCGACCATCTATTGCCGACGTTGAGCGAAAAACTGGGCAAATACGCCGAGCGCAAATTGAGCGAGCGCGGGTTAATCATCCATTTAAACCAACGAGTTAAGGCATTGACCGCGAACCAGGTGTTTCTCGCCAATGGTGATAAGATCGAGACGAACACTTGTGTCTCCACGGTCGGCAATGCGCCCCACCCCTTGACCACTCAGTTGATCGCAGAAACGGGCGCGGAATCTATGCACGGACGAATCAAGACCGCCGATACGATGCAGGTGCCAGGCTTTGATTGGCTCTGGGCAGCGGGCGACTGCGCAGCGGTGCCGATGCAGAACGGCGAAATCTGCCCATCCACGGCGCAGTTTGCCATGAGGCAGGGCGCACTGTTGGGTAAGAATTTGAACAGTTTCCTCCGCGCGGAACCGGTCAAGCCGTTTACTTTTAAGGGACTGGGCGAGCTCGCCGCGATCGGCCACATGACGGCTGTCGCCGAAGTGATGGGGATGCGCTTTTCGGGCTTCATCGCTTGGTGGATGTGGCGAACGATCTACCTAGCCAAACTGCCAGGACTGGATCGCAAGCTGCGGGTGATGATCGATTGGACGCTGGATATTTTCTTCCCGAGAGACATCAACCTGCTGAGCCCGCGCTACACCCGCACCCTCCAAGAAGCACACCTCGAGGCAGGCGACGTGCTCTTCAGCTCGGGCGAGCCGGCGTTTTCGTTCTACATCGTAAAAAAGGGCTGCATCCGCCTAACAGATACAAATGACGAAACAATTAAAGACGTAGTGAGTGGCGAGTTCTTCGGTGAGCGCGCTCTGCTTGCGGATAAAACGTGGCGCTTCACCGCCACAGCAACCGAAGAAACTACGCTCGTCGGACTGGGCAGTGAAGAGTTTAAGGCGATCCTGGAAAACAGCACAACGATGCGCCAGATGCTGCAACGCACTTCGCGCCAGTATCGCTCCTCGAAAGAGATCGACGACATGAAGGCGACGTTACCGTCCGAGCTGCTGCAAAAGTCGGCGAGTGAATTGATGACCCGCGAGGTGCATCCGTTGCGCTGCAGCGACACAGTCCCGGACACATTACAGCGTTTCAACAAGGAGCGGCACAGCTTCTACCCGGTAATGGATAGCGATGACCGGACGCTCAAGGGTGTGATCACGCGGGAGGATTTCTACGATTTTGCGCAGACGAGGGGTCTTGAGGCAGATGCCACGCTCGACTGCATCGGCTGCGTACAACTACCAAAGATTCAAGAATCGACCCTGATCAGTGACTGTCTGGAAACAATGGTACGCGGCGGCAGCAATAAGCTACTGGTGATCGATGAAGCAGGAAAGCTGGCAGGGATCCTCTCGATCCGAGATGTGTTAGCGGCAGCGGCCTAAATCTGCACCGCAAGGAGCTCAACATCGAGTTCGATGGTGAAGACGGCACCAAGGCCACCTTCGCGATTGCCCGCGTAGATCGAGCCCTTGTGGGAATCGACGATCTTTTTGCAGATAGAGAGACCGAGACCGGTGCTGGTTTCGTTACCAGTGGGTTGAACGGAAGTCTTGCCGAAATCGGTAAAGAGCTTGTGCATCTCGTCTACAGGGATACCTGGACCTTCGTCTTCGACGAAAATTTTGAGCAGGTGCGCTTCGCGCTTCATCGTCACCAAAACCGAAGTCTCGGTCGGTGAGTATTTGACCGCGTTGCTCAGCACATTATCGACGAGACGGCGAAACTGCATTTTGTCGAGAAGGAGCAACTCGGGAATCTCTCCCTCATCCTGTAGCTCGAGCTTGATCGACTTCTTATTCGCGGTGAACTGGTAAATATTGAGCGAGGAGGCAACGATCTCGTAGATGCTGCAAGGCTCACGATCGGAGCGCTCTTCGCCGCTTTCGATGACAGAGAGGTCGAGCAACTCGTCGACCAAGTGGAGCATGGAGTCGGAAGTCGTCTGTATGGTGCTGGCGATCTCACGCTGATCGTCGGTGAGTGGCCCCGCTTCCTCAAGAAACTCGGAGAGACCGCGGATCGAGGCGATCGGATTACGCAAATCGTGCGAAGCGATGCCGATGATACGGTTCTTGGCGAGGTTGGCCTTCTTAAGACCATCGATGAACTCGCGCTGAAACTTCATAAGCACCCGCATCTTCAAGTGATTGCGAATACGCGCCAATGCTTCGTGCCGGTTGATCGGCTTGGTGATATAATCGCTGCCTCCCGCGTCGAGACCTTCGACGATGGAGCCGGTATCGGAACGACCGGTCACGAAAATAATAGGCACCTCATCCATGCCCTCTGTGTCTTTAATCTTCCGGCAAGTGATGAAGCCATCGATGCCGTCCATGACCACATCCAGCAGAATGAGGTCGGGGTGATTGGCATTGATTTGCTCGAGCGCGGCCTCACCGGAGCCCGCCTCATCGACCAAGAAACCACTACGTTCTAGAACACGGCGGAGGAGCTTGCGAATGATCTCGTCGTCATCGACGACAAGAATCCTCGATTGGTCGATATCAATGGAGACGGGTTGATTCACGGCGGGAAAAGAAGAAAGATTGTTCAGAGACTATCAGTTAAAGTGATCTCTAAAGGTAAAGTCAATAAAGTGCTCTTCTGAGGAGGGATTCGGAGGGCTTCCATTTTTCATTGCACTGTCAGGCTCGGCAGGCATCTTTTCGCGGCTATGCTTCAAGCTGGTATCGTAGGTCTCCCCAATGTGGGCAAAAGTACACTGTTCAACGCTCTCACGCGCACGCGTAAGGCCGAGTCGGCAAACTATCCGTTTTGCACGATCGACCCGAACGTAGGCGTCGTGCAGGTGCCGGACTCCCGTCTGGAGCCGTTGCGCGAGCTCTCGAAAACGAACAAGGTGATCCCGGCCGCGATCGAGTTCGTCGACATCGCCGGCCTCGTCGAAGGGGCGAGTAAGGGCGAAGGCCTCGGCAATAAGTTCCTTGCCAACATCCGCGAGGTCGATGCCATTGTGCACGTGGTGCGCTGCTTTGTGGACGAAGACATCATCCATAACATGGGCTCGATCGATCCAATCCGCGATATCGAGGTCATTAACACCGAGCTCATCCTCTCCGACATCAGCTCGCTGGAGAGCCAAAAGGAGAAACTGGTCAAAAAGGCACGCGGGGGCGACAAGGAAGCGGCCGAGAATCTCGAACTGATCGAGCGATTGCTGCCTCACCTCAACGAGACAAAGCCCGCGATCACACTGAACATGAACGAGGACGAGCACATCGTGCTGAAGCGCCTTTGCCTGCTCTCCGCCAAGCGCGTGCTCTACGCCTGCAACGTAGCCGAGAGCGATTTGGCCGACCCTTCGAGCAATGAATTTGTGGCGATGGTCGAAAAATTCGCCCACGAGCACCACGGCGCAGGCACCTGTATCATTTCTGCCGCAGTCGAGGCCGAGCTCATCGATTTCGACGAAGCCGAATCGGCCGAATACCTCGAATCACTCGGCGTGAAAGACTCCGGGGTATCGCTGCTCATTCGCGCAACCTACGATCTACTCGGACTGGCTTCCTATTTCACCGCCGGCGTGCAGGAAGTGCGCGCCTGGACATTTAAGAAGGGCATGAAAGCGCCAGAGTGCGCGGGCGTGATCCACACCGACTTCGAACACGGCTTTATCAAAGCCGAAGTGGTCGCCTACGACGATTTGATCGCCGCCGGCAACGTGGCCAAAGCGCGCGACGCGGGTAAATACCGCCTCGAAGGCAAGGAATACGAATTCAAAGACGGCGACGTGGCACTCTTCCGATTTAACAACTAATCGCCCCGATGGGTTGAGAAAATATTAAACCGCTTCTGGTTGACCTACACTAGGAGCGAGAGTCGCTTCACCCCAACATGCCAAAAAAAAGCCATCGCCTTGAGCTCGCATCCGTAGCGAACTTGCGCCAGCAAGATCGACGGGCAAGCGGCCGAACCCTGCCTACATCGACACGACTGGCGTCGCGCCGCTACTGGGCTCGTCTCCGTGGAAAAAGAATTTTTCCTCTAACCTTGGCCGCATCCCTCTTCATGGCACTGACCGGATGCGAACAAGCCAAGCCGACCAGCTATCGTATTCCCAAGGAAGACCGCACGGTGGCCATGCCCGGCGCACCTGCAGCAGCGCAGCAGGCACCAGCCTCCGCTCCCGGAGGGCAAATGCGCATGCTGCCCGGCATGCAAGAGGCGGCCGATGACGCGGGTAATGTGAGCTACACAGCGCCCGAGAACTGGGAAGACCTCCCCGCAAGCGGCATCCGTAAGGCGAACTTAAAGATTACTGACGAAAACGGCAGCGCAGAGCTGACCGTGCTCGCCTTCCCCGGCGACGTAGGTGGCCGTCTCGCCAACATCAATCGCTGGCGCGGGCAGATTGGCCTCGAAGCCGCCACCCCCGAAGACCTGCCAGCCTTTACCGAATCCTACACGATTTCCGGACACCGTGCCCTCTATATCCGGCTCGAAGGAGGCGCACAAAGCATCCTCGGCGGCCTGCTCCCCTTCCACGGCTACACTTGGTTTTTCAAACTCCAAGGCAACAGCGGCACCGTGTTGGCCAATGAAACCGCGATGAAAGCCTTTCTCGATTCGGTCCAACTGGAGGACACTCACCACTAAACGATGAAGCCGATCTTCCAGTTTTTCAGCTCGCTGAAGCTGACTGTCGTCCTGCTCAGCTTTTCGATGATGCTGATCTTTTTCGGCACGCTCGATCAGGTGCAGTACGGCATATGGCACACGCAGCAGCTCTACTTCGAGAGCTTCCTCGCCGTGTGGACCTACCCCGATCAAGCGCCCGGCCATGATAAACTCTTCTGGCTAGCGATCCCCATGCCCGGCGGCTACCTGCTCGGCGGCCTACTTTTTGTCAATCTACTGGCTGCACATTTCGTCCGCTTCAAAATGACCTGGAAGAAGAGCGGCATCTTCCTCGTCCACTTCGGGCTCGTGCTGCTCCTCGTCAGCGAACTGATGACCGACCTCCTCTCCGAAGAGAGCCAAATGCCCGTCGACGAAGGCGGCCGCAGCCACTACTCACAAGCCTTTCGCGACAATGAGCTGGTCTTGATCGACCGCAGCCACCCGGACTACGATCAGGTGCATAGCATCCCCGCTTCGCTGCTAAAACCGGGCAAACGTATTGATGTGCCGGATACAGCGCTGAGCATCCAAACTGTCAGCTATTATCCAAATGCCGAGATCGGCCGAGCGACCAATGGCGCGCCCGTCGAGACGCCCGCCACACAAGGTGCCGCGGTAAAGATGGGCATCGTGGTGACACCCAAAGCGGAGACCTACGCCGAAGGCGACATCAACACGGCAACTGCCTACGTCGAAGTCTTCAGCCCCGAAGGTTCGCTGGGCACTTGGATGGTTTCCAATGTGATCGACGAGCGCTTTCCTCCACAAATGGTGCAGTCCGGCGATCAAACCTGGGAAATCGCGCTGCGCTTCACCCGCCAATACTACCCTTTCGAGATCGAGCTGATTGACTTCTCACACGATAAATACCCTGGCACGGAGATCCCGTTCAACTTCTCCAGCGAAGTCATGGTGCACCACATGGAAGACAGCACCAAAAACCAAAAGGCGCTCATCTACATGAACCACCCGCTCCGCTACGAAGGCCTCACCTTCTACCAAGCATCCTTTGCGAATCAGGACCGCACATCGATCTTTCAAGTCGTGCGCAACCCCGGCTGGCTCCTCCCCTACGTCAGCGTCCTTCTCATGGGACTCGGCATGTGCGTGCAGTTCGGCATGCACTTCGTAAAATTCCTCGGCAAAAGACGTAGCGCGTAAGCCCCGTAGCGATTCAACACAAAACATATATCAAAACCACGGATGCACACGGATACTGATATAATCCCCTCCCTCATGTCCGTGTTTATCCGTGCGCATCCGTGGTTAAAATCAACTCGGGCACCGACATTCAGCCTCGCATGAAAAAAATCATCTACAGCATCATCATTCTCCTAGTCGCCACGATCGTGTGGGGTGGGCTGCGCTCGGCTAAGGTGGATTCCAAATTCGACGTGGAGGGCTTCGCCGAGTTGCCGACACAAGTAGGAGGGCGCATCAAACCGCTCGATTCCGTTGCGCGCAACACGCTGCTCGTACTTTCCGGCCGACAAAAGGTGGTCACTGCCGAAGGTGAGACACTCTCACCGATCGAGTGGTTCATGGATCTAACCATGCGCCCGGAAATCGCGGACGATTACCCAATCTTCAAGATCGAATTCCCCGACGATCTCGGACTGGCTGGCCTCGCCAAACAGGGCGAGCGCTACTACTCTTTTAACGAGCTGCTCCCCTTCTCCGAGGAGCTGCGCCGTGCGCACAGCGAAATCAACCCCGAGTCGAAAAAGCGCAGCGCCTACGAGACACAGATCGCGGACCTTAACAACGGCCTGATGCGCTACCATCGGGTCATGCACTCCCTGCATCCCGTCGGCGGTTCCGAGCGCTTGGATCGTATCGTGGACGAGTATCAAAGCTACCTCGCCACCATTCAGCCCGGCATGACCGAGCTGCGTAAGCAACAGGCAGGCGACGACTACGATGCCGCCCTGCTCAACCGCTTTATCGCCTTTGCCGACGACTATTTGAAACTCTCGCAGACGGCTCACCTCCGCGTAGTGCCACCGCCTGCGCCTGTCGACCCGATGGAAGACTGGAAGAACATCGGCCTTGAGCTACTCGACGTCATGAAGGGCGACCCGCTCAGTCCCTACGTGACGAGCTACGCCACACTCACCATGGCCTACCGGCAAGGCGACGCCGCGACTTTCAATAGAGCCGTCGAAGAGCTGCGCCAGCGGTTTATCGGAGACTTCCCGAGCGACATCGGGCGGGTGCACTACGAGCGCGTCTTTAACACCTTCCAGCCCTTCTACATCTCGATGCAGCTCTATGTGTTGGTCTTCCTCGCAGTCTGCATCTCCTGGCTGCGTTGGCCGCAGGAGCTGAGCCGCGCGGCGTTTTGGGTACTCCTGCTCGCTCTGGCGATCCACACCTTCGGGCTCGTGTCGCGCATGTATATCCAAGGCCGACCGCCGGTGACAAACCTCTACTCGTCCGCGGTCTTCGTTGGTTGGGGTGCGGTGCTTCTTGGCGCCTTTATCGAGAAATTTTTCAAGAACGGCATCGGCGCGGCCATGGCTTCGCTCGTCGGCTTTAGCACACTGATCGTGGCACACCACCTCGCCATGAGCGGCGACACGCTGGAGATGATGCGCGCGGTGCTCGACTCTAACTTCTGGTTGGCCACGCACGTGGTGGTCATCACCTTCGGCTACTCGGCCATGTTCCTCGCTGGGGCGCTGGCGATCGTCTTCGTCGTGCTCGGCGTTTTCAGCAAGCGCTTTGATAAAGAGACGGCGCGCTCACTCAGCGCGATGGTCTATGGTATCACTTGCTTCGCCACGCTCTTCAGCCTCGTCGGCACGATCCTCGGCGGCATTTGGGCCGACCAAAGCTGGGGTCGCTTCTGGGGTTGGGATCCAAAGGAAAACGGCGCCCTCATGATCGTGGTGATGGGCGCGATTTACCTACACGCCCGCTGGGGTGGCATCTGCAAAGAGCGCGGGCTCATGTCGCTCGCGATCTGCGGCAACATCATCACCGCGTGGTCGTGGTTCGGCACCAACCTTCTCGGCGTCGGCCTGCACTCCTATGGCTTCACCGACAGCGGCTTCCTCTGGCTGATGGGCTTCTGGTCGAGCCAACTCGTGTTTATCGGCACCGCCTGCCTACCGTGGCGCTTCTGGCGCAGCGAGTTCGGAGAGGGCAACAACCGCAAGGAGCGCAAGCGTATCCTGATCGCGGCGGCTGATGCGGAGTAGCGCATAAGCGCTAAGGGCGCCCTACGCTGGTCGAAAAGCTATCGGGGGGCGGTGTAAAGATCCCCGACATGATCACTCGATTGAATCGAACCTCAGTATACTCGACCGTATCATGCAACTTCCCGTCGATGAAGATCCGGTAGCCCATCGGTAGAGCATAGGCCGCACTCTCGTCAGGCGGTGAGTATTCAATACCCACTTCGACCATCTCATCTGCTGCATTCGCGAACTTGGCACGTCGATAGACTTCTCTGGAAGTGGCCTTATCGATGTAGTGATACATGGTAATCGGCAACAGACCATAACTCCGCACCACGTCACATTCCCGCCCATGCCAGATTTCTGAAGGGCACCATTCGAGGACTGTATTCAAGCCATATTCCTGCGCTGCGAGCGAACCATACGACCACGCCAAATGAGCAAAAGAGGCCTCCATGATAGCGATACTCACAAAAGTATCAGTCTCGGGATTCGATTTGCCCATCACTAAGCGACTATCCTTAATCCATGCAAACTCGCTGTCGTAGCCGAACTCAACCACCATCCCCGGTGCGGCATACTCAGTCTTAAATTTATATAAATTAGGCGCGCGCGCCTTCAGCACTATCTTGTGATTGGACAGTTCTCCACCGAAAGAGCCCTGCGCGATAAAATCCCTCACCTCATCCAGTTGCGTCGCCCTTAAGTGCTTCTCCAGTATTTGCGCGAGAGGAGACAGCGTGTCGTAGCGATCCGGCAGCACTGGCTCCAGTCTTTCGACGACCTCGGGCAGAGGCTCGGGAGTCACAACTTCGGTCTCGGAAGTCGCCACTTCGGGCACAGACACCACTGCTCCGCGATTCTGCAACATGATGTAATACGCCGTGCCAATGGCCGCACAGACAACGAGGAGCACGACTGCAAGACTAAGGTGCACCTTCCACTTTAAGATAGGTTCACCCAGAATAGAAACGTAAGTCTTGGATTTAAACGCAGACACAGTGCACGAGTCACAAAGGAGGCTAGTCTTTACTTTGAGCGCCGGAAGTTGATCCGCGTGACCGAGTCGAGCATGACGAGTGGCACGCCTTCGAGATTGATGGCGATAAAGTTAGTGTCGTAGCGGCGACCGTTCGTCGTAGAAATCTTACGGCTCGGATTGCTGATGAAAATGGTGTGGACGACCTCGTCGCCCTCGAAGAACTCGATCACTTCGAAACCGCCGCGTACTTTGTATTTTTGCTTAAAAGCAAACTCCAAGTGGTAGGCGCGATAAGCGAAGTCGTTCGTCTGCTCGGTCTCCTTGCCTTTGTTGTAGGTGACCTTCTCGCTGACTGCACGGAGTGTGATGCCTTGTGCAGCCACCTCCTCGAAGGGGAAGTCGTTGAGGGTGATCTCAAAATCTGTCGGCGCAACAATGAGCTGCTCGAAGATGCTCGATTGAGCGCCCAAAGCGCTCGCTAGACAAAGGAGGGAAACGAGCACACAGAACTTTTTCATACGGGGTATACCATAAGAATTTTGCCCCGCAGTCAACCCGCCGGATTAGCGACGGCGACGCACCGCAGCGAAGCCAAGCGCGCAAACGCCGAAGAGGAGGGCGTAGGTAGCGGGCTCGGGAACGGCCTCTGGATCTGTGATGGCACCTAATGCCGTCCAAGTATCGTCAACAAAAGTTTTGGGCAACCCGCCAAAGTCTTGATTGAAAGAATTCGCTTGAGTGGCGGTTAACAGAACAAACGACATTAACGTAGTCTCCGTCAGCGGAACATTACTAGGAAAGTAGGTTAGATATGCGGTATTGAGCGCAGACATCGGCACCTTGAAAGTCAGGAACACATCGTTACTGGCATCACCATCGATATCCAGCAGCGATGGTATAGTTGGATTAGCCGCGACATAGGAGTCATTCGAACTACTGACTAGAGCAAGATCAGAGTAGGTGGAGAAATCTAAGTCGTCGTTTTCGTTTACAAAATTAATCTCATCGCTCACCGAAGTCGTAGACGGCGAATTGTTAAGATTCCCCCCCGCATCATAGAAAGAAATCACATTCTTACTTCCATTCGTATTCCCGAAGCTGGCATCGAGAAACATATCAATCGTCCCATCCGGTAATCCGCCATTGACGCCTGCAATTGCGATGTCGAGTCCGATAAATGCGTGCGCAGTCGTATCATCACCTAAACGCACTCTGAAAGCGAGCTCATCGTCCGAAATCCCAGCGACCGTCCCGTAGTCATATTTCCTATAGAAGCCATCCTGCTGTCCAAAGAGTTCAGACCCAACAATGTCACCGCCCGGCTTTTGAGCCTGCTCGTCATCCAGATAGTCATTACGCATGCCCAACTGAACCGAGGTCCACTCATCTGTGGGAC
>PPCM01000960.1_pt1 | contig 16037 bp, 9 predicted proteins | sample 1555541 | NCBI WGS metagenome assembly PPCM01 (sample SAMN05284479, study PRJNA326546) | Marine sediment metagenome, whole genome shotgun sequencing project. | isolation source: marine sediment | place: Germany: Wadden Sea | collected 2012-09-05 | reverse complement strand
GGCGGTTTTCAAATTCATGGGCGTTGGGCCAGGGGGCGGATAAATGGATTAAAATGCCTTGGCACTGGGCATAAAGAAAGGCAGCTTCCTCCAGGTGCTCCGCGCACAAGTCCATCGTGAACTTCTCTTTCTCCGGCATTGGTGTTGTCGCTGTCATCGGTCTCGGTCCTGGGAAATCCTGGTGCCCTTGCTGGTGATTGTGCTATTGCTTATCACTGCAATGACACACTGTGTATGATCGAGCTGTTACACTTGTAAAACAACACCATGCGGCGGTTCATGATTCGAGGGGCGGTCATCTTGGAGATCCGCCCCTTTTGCTTCCTATTTTGGCGGCGCTCAACCTGTAGCGGTATTTGGTATGGACATGTTTGATTTTTCAGTCCCCACGATATGTCGCGTCCCTACATATTATGGACTATCCCGTTTTATAAAAGGGTCGGCTTTGTGAGGATACATGGTCTTCCACCCCGGGGGCATTGTCGGCCGCCTTGGGTTTTCCGGGGCCGCTAAGCTGCATCTTTTGTCAAACATAGCTCCGCTGAAGCGCCGAATTAGACGAGATGAGGTCCCAAAGTTGTGATTGGGCCTGAATCTTCAGACGCTTCCGTCAATTGCTATAAGCTTAGCGTTTTGAGTAAAATCATGTTTTCCATATCCACGCCTGTCCTTATCAAAAGATTTCGCAAAGTACAAGTCGCGAAATCTGTTTCGATAGACAATCGGTTTGTTGTCGATTTTCAGATTGTTATGCCTAATGTCACCTAAGACGACATCGTATGTGGCAGGAGATGGAACGATGTTGTCTTATGTGAAGATCTTAATTTTAATGCCCCCAAGTTTGGCTCGATATATGTGTATTATCCTTGCTAAGCGTTGATACTGTAGAAAGTAGTAAAAAATCCGGCTCTCGTTTGTTGTTAGCGTTAATGTGAAAAATGTCCATCCTGTTCCTTTCCTCTCAATGTTGAATTACCGGTTAATTGATCGAAGATACCCCGCCTTTCATATCGTGAAAGGAAAAACAGCTAATCGGACCGAAAATAAGGTCGGCCTCCTCTTTTAAGCAGCCTGTCGAATAATCGGGCAATACCCTTGTTGGAGGGTTGCAGCGGTTTTCCAGCCTATTTCGGACGGTGGCGTTCAGGGAAATTGTAAAGTGTCGGTTGGACAGTTTGAATCCGTTTTCCTCCAGGATTTGGGTGATCCTAACTTTTCCAACCCGGGAAGGGCAACCCGCCGCAAGTGTCGCGGGACTGATTTTTATGGGGTGAAATGAGGAATATGGCAGGTATTAGAGATGATATCGATAATTCCGACAAAAATAGTGTGGGAATATTGGTGAAAACAGTGTTGACAGCGGTTTGTTTTTCTGGTGTACCGGGTATTATATGAGACGGTGGTTTCGGCAGTCCGGCGGATCGGTGCGCGCGAGTCGAATATCGCGGATATGATCTTGGGTCCTTCTTTCCTTTAACGACTGCCCTGTTTTACCCTAATTTTACTATTTCAGGATTCGGAGTCATCCGGAGAGGGGAGAATTCCGTTGTGAAAAATCTGATGATCGGAACCAAACTGCTTATTGCATTCCTTATTGTGGGGATTATACCGTTTGCCGCAATTGGAACCGTTTCCCTTGTGAAATCGGGGAACGCGCTCAAAAGGCAGTCCTTCGAAAAGCTCGAAGTGGTGCAGCAGATCAAGAAAGTCCAGGTGGAAAGTTACTATAAGGGATGCGTGGACAATATCTCGGTGATTTCCAGCAACATCGGCATTGGCGACGCCATTAAGATGTTTACGCTGGTATTCGATGAAAACGGGGAGGTCAACGAGGATGGATACGACTATTACACCACCCAGTTCGGGGAATCCCTGAAGCGCTTCAGGGAGACTTACGCTTACAGCGATCTGATGTTGATCAACCCGAAGGGCAGGATCGTGTATTCAGCGGTTAAGGGAGTGGATCTCGGTCTCATGGTTTCCGGGCCCGAGCTTGCGGGAAGCTCCCTCGGACGGCTTTTCGGGGATGTGGAAAACGGTATCGCGATCGGGGATTTTGAAACCTATCCCCTGGACGGGCATCCGACGGTCTCGTTTATCCTGGCCCCCGTCACGGTTACGGACTCCATGTCCGGTAAGGCGGTATTTGCCGGCGCGGTTGCCATGAAAATGGGGAATGCGTCCATCAATGCCACCGTGAGCAGGCGCGACGGAATGGGAAGGTCCGGCGACACCTTCCTGGTGGGAAAGAGCGGGGACAAGAAGACATTCCGAAACGACTCCTCCCTGGCCGAGGGCGGAGCCCAAATGGGGAAGGAGGCTTCCATGGGGTATCTTGCCGAAGCCTTCGGAGGAAAATCCGGCTCCGGTATTTACGAGGAGGAGGGAAGGAAACAGCTCGTCTCCTTCAGCCCCCTCGAGCTGAAAGGGCTCGAATGGGTCATTGTCTCCAAGATCGACGCGGACGAGGCTTTTGCGGAGGTGGGCGTTCTCAAGTGGATCACGGGCGTTCTCGGGATTGTCGGCATCATCGGGATCATCGGCACCGCGCTTATCGTAACCCGCTCCATTATCCGGCCGATCCGGGAAATCGCCGGCCGGATGCGGGACATCGCCGAAGGGGAGGGAGACCTGACTTTCCGCCTCACCATCAGGGGAAGGGACGAGATCGCGGAGCTCTCCGGATGGTTCAATACCTTTGTTGAGAAGATTCAGGAGATGATCCAGCAGGTTTCCGGCAACGCCAATCGCCTTGGCACGGCTGCCGGGGAGTTGATCGATATATCGGGCAAGATGGCCGACGGCGCCGGCGAGGCATCCGAAAGATCCGGCAATGTGGCAGCGGCATCGGAAGAGATGAGCGCGAACATGAGCTCGGTCGCGGCGGCCTCGGAACAGGCTGCCGCCAATATCAACATGGTGGCGGCGGCGGCCGAGGAGATGACCTCCACCATTACCGAGATCGCGGAAAATTCCGGAAGGTCCAGGAGCATCACCGGCGATGCGGTGGGGCAGACCGAAAGCGCGGCGGGAAAGATGGCCCAGCTGGATCTTGCCGCAAAGGAGATCGGCCGGGTCACGGAGGTGATCACCGACATCTCGGAGCAGACCAACCTGCTGGCCCTGAACGCCACCATCGAGGCCGCGAGGGCGGGGGAGGCCGGAAAGGGTTTTGCCGTGGTGGCCAACGAGATCAAGGGGCTCTCCACGCAGACGGCCGAGGCCACCTCGGAGATCCGGCAAACCGTCGAAAAAATTCAGGCGGCGGCAGCGGAAACCACCTCCGAAATCCACGGGATTACCCGGGTCATCGGGGATGTGAACGGAATCGTGACCACCATTGCCGCGGCCGTTGAAGAGCAGTCGGCCACCACGAGGGAGATCGCTCAAAATGTAACCCAGGCATCCGGCGGCATCACGGGCGTCAATGATAATATCTCCCAGAGCTCGCTTGCCTCGGGTGAGATCGCAAGGGAGATTGCCGACCTCGACAGGACCGCCGTTGGCTTGTCGGACAACAGTTCAGCGGTAAAGGGAAGTGCCGGCGATCTTTCCCGTCTTTCCGACGAACTGAACGGCCTGGTGAACAGGTTCAAGATTTAACGGAAAGGAAGGAGCCGTGATCCTCGAAACGTAAGCTTTCGGGGATCACACGTCGCTCCACATGAAAAAGCATTTTTGAAAATGGCCTTGGCGGCGCATCATCGTGAATTTGAGAGGGGGATTTCCTTCAGGTAAGTCTCACCCTTTTCCGATATCGTGGTCCCGCCCCTTCCGGGCCTTACGATCAGCAGTCCCAGGTCGTTCAGCCTTTCCAGCCGGAGCCGGAGCTGCTGGCTGGACAGTTTGAATCCGTTTTCCTCCAGGACTTTCAGAACAGTGGCTCTGCCGTAGGAAAGGTTTTGCTGCTTACCGCCTGCGTAAATTTTCAGTATTTCGAGGCTTTCCGAAAGGAATCCGTATTTCTCGATGGTTCGGGTGACGGCTTGAAATTTCCCGTTCAAGGGGGATGTGTCCATACTGGGTTCGGGCGCATCCGGTCCGCCTGATTCACTCCGGGTGCCGACCGCCTGGGTGATGTAATAGGGCAGGCTTTCCCTGGCAAGCACATCATTTGACGTGCAAACCATATGCTGAAGCACATTGTGAAGTTCCTGGACGTTTCCCTCCCACCTATGCGCCTTCAGAAGATCGATGACCTCCTCCATGACGGCGAGGCCGTTCTTGCCGGGATGGGTTTCGAGCCATTGGTCCACGAGTTCCCGAAAATCCTCCTCCCTTTCGTTGAGTGTGGGTATCCTGCACGTGTACTGGGTTAAAAGAAGAAGAAGTTCCCCGTCGAATCCGCCGGATTGGTCCCTGTCCAGGCGCCTGCTGCTGGTGGTGACGATCCTTGTATTGATCCCGACGTATGCGCTGCCGCCGGATCTTACGATTCTCTTTTCGGACAGGGCCTGGAGCAACCCCGCCTGGAGTATCGCGGGCAACTTACCCACCTCCTCGATGCAGAGGGTTCCGTTTTCGGCCTCTTCGAAAAGGCTTCGGCAGACGACCCCCGGCCCCTCCCATCCGAACAGCTCCCTTTCGAGGATTTCGGGTGTTCTGGCCGCGCAGTTGATCGCAACAAAGGGGCCCTCGCTGAATTCCGAGGCGTTGTGCATTGCCTGGGCAATCCGCTTCTTGCCGGTACCGAACCTTCCATAGAGATGAACGGGTTTCTCCGTTGCCGCCATCTTTTCCGCATCCTTCACAAAACGCTTCATGGCGGGGCTGTTTGCCACAAGATCCGTGAAACCGAATTCCGCCGTGGTCTCCTTTTTTTTGCCTAGCCGTATGGTGGCAAAGGTGCTGCTGTCCAGGATGGACCATTTTTCGGCAATGGTCATGGACGAGCGCATGTATTTGCGGGCAAGGTCGGCGTGTTCGAAGGGAAATCCAAAATGGTCGAAGAGCCCAAACATGGTGTCGAGGCTGATGATCCGTCTTCCCAGGTCGATCACGCTAACGTGTCTCAACTCGGCAGGGACCAGCATTCTTTCGCTGGATATGACAACGTGGTCGATCGCCTCCGGAAGTTTGCCGTTGGGATCATAGGGGATGAAATTGTGTCCGAGGCCTAAGTTCGACAGGTCCCTGTGCATCTCCTCGGTATTGTTCTTCATGTCATTTACCACGAGAATATTCTTTTGACCCTTCAGGGCAAAAAGTTCCCCCATGTTGTAGATCAGGTTCTCCCTTTTTCCCCGGAAATATGGTCCGTGGTCGGGATACATCTTTTCCACCAGGAGTTTCAACCCGTCTGAAAAAAAGAGAACGGTTTCGCCCGGCAGGAGGGGCGTTTCGTGGATCTCGTTCAGGGAAACGGTTTTCGTCCGGATTTTGTCGGCGGCAAGGTCGTCGATCTGCTCCTTGCACATCTGCAGAAAGGTTTCCTGCAATCCGATTATCACCAACTTTTTCAATTCCATATATGCTGCTTTCTTTTATCTGTTTTTTTCAAGCCGCCCTGATACGCCGGTAAGCCGAAACACCGGCAAGAGGTCATTATATCATAGCCTGGGGGTATGAAACGGGGAACACCGGATTGTTTTTATTCCCCGGAGCCTGATCGGAGCTTCCCGGAATAATCAATGCTTGTTCTTGACCTTGGGGTCGAGGGCCGCCCTGAGACCGTCGCCAAAGAGGTTGAAGAAGAGCACGGTCAGAAAGATGGCGATTCCGGGGAAGATGGTCATATGATCCGCGACACCGATATAATCCCGGCTCTCGGCCAGCATGGCGCCCCATTCCGGCGTGGGTGGCTGGGCGCCGAGGCCCAGGAAGCTGAGGCTGGCGGCCGTGATGATGGAGGTGCCGATGCGCATGGTGAAGTAGATGATCACGCCCGAGAGGGTGCCCGGCATGATATGGACGAACATGACCCGCTTTCTCGTGGCCCCCAGGCTCGTCGCGGCCCGGACGTAGAGGCTCTCCTTAAGGGCGAGGGTGCTGCCCCGGACGATCCTGGCAAAGGTGGGCATGCTGAACACGGAAACCGCCACGATCACGTTTATAAGCCCCGGCCCCAGCACGGCCACGATGGCGATGGCCAATAGGATGCCCGGAAAGGCGAAGAGCACGTCCGAGGTCCGCATGATCAACCCGTCCAGGAAACCGCCGAAGAACCCGCTGATCAGCCCCAGGGTGACCCCGAAGACCGCCCCCACGAGAACCGAGGTGAAGCCCACGGCAAGGGAGATCCGGGAACCGTGGATGATGCGGCTCAGGATATCCCGGCCGTACACGTCGGTGCCTGCCGGATGCTCCAGGCTGGGGGGCATCATGGAGAGGCTGTAGTCCGTCTCGAAGGGATCGTGGGGCGCGACAAAGGGCGCGAATACGGCGATGATCACCAGAAGGACGATGAAGATCCCGGCCAGCATGGCGGTCTTGCGCTGCTTGAACTTGTGCCAGAAGATCGAAAAGGGTGTGATTTTCTTTTCCGTCATATTAACTACCTACTCATAGCGGATTTCCGGGTTGATCACGGCATACACCATATCCACCAGGAGATTGATAAAGACAAAGTGAAAGGAATAGAGCAGAAGAAGGGCTTGTAGAACGGGATAATCCCGCACGGCCACCGCCTCGATCATATACCGGCCGAGCCCAGGCCATGCGAACACGGTTTCCACCACCACGGATCCGCCCAGGAGAAAGCCGAACTGGAGGCCCACCATGGTGATCACCGGGATCAGGGCGTTCCGGAAGGCGTGCTTCCACATCACCAGGGTTTCCCGAACCCCCTTTGCCCTTGCCGTGCTGATATACTCCTCTTCGAGCACATCCAGGAAGGCGGACAGGGTGAACCGGGCCATGATGGCGGCCACCGTGGCCCCCAGGGTAAAGGCCGGCAGGATCAGCTCCGAAAACTTTCCGGAAAAACCCGCCACCGGCACCCAGCCAAGATAAACGGCAAAGAGCTGGATCATCAGAAGTCCCAGCCAGAACTGGGGCACGGAGATCCCCGAGACCGACACCAGCATGGCGGCGTAGTCCTGCCACTTGCCGCTGTAGATGGCCGCGATGGCGCCGAAGAAAACCCCCAGCAGCACCGACCAGACCATTCCCGCCACGGCAAGGTACATTGTGGGCGTGTACCGGAGCTTGATCTCGTCGTACACCGGCAGCTTGGTGCGCAGGCTCATGCCCAGATCCCCGCGAAACACATTGCCCATATAGGTCAGGTACTGAACCGGCAGTGGGCGGTCCAGCCCAAGATCCTTTCGAAGCATCTCGATGGTGGCCTCGTCCGCGTCCTCACCCGCCATCATGCGGGCGGGGTCCCCCGGCAGGAGATGCACGAAGGCAAAGGCCAGGATGGAGACCACCAGCAGGACCGGGACGATGGAAACACATCTTTTTAAAAAGTATTTTAACATCTTTCCAGACTGTTTCTTTCATTTATGGAGCCGCCGGGTTTCGGGTGCCGGTTACTCCCGGTTGAGGGGGGCAACCGGCGTCCGTCACCCGACGGCTATATCCGTTTGTGTCCGATACGGACGGATACTACTTGATGAACTCGGCATTCTCAACAGAGAAGCTTCCGTCGGGCATGGGGTAGATTCCCTTGAGGGTGTTCACCCTTGCGGCCACCATGGTGTCCACGAAGAGGTAACCCCAGGGCGCCTTCTCCCATACGTTGTCCTGGAGATCCCCGTAGGCCTTGCGGCGCACCTCGGGATCGGCGGAGGAGAGGCCGGCCTGGATCAGCTCGTCCACCTTCTTGTCCGAGAAGAAGCCGAAGTTGGACATGGAGGGGGGAAAGGCTTCCGTTGCGATCAGGGGACGGGTTCCCCAGTCCGCGTCTCCGGTGGATGCGGACCAGCCGCCGAAGGCGAGAAAGGGAACGGGGGTTGCATCGTCCGCCTTGTGGCTCTCAAGCTTATTGTAGAAGCTTGCGATATCCATGGACTGGATCTCGCCGGTGATGCCGATCTTCCCCAGCTGCTGCTGTGCCATCTCCGTGGCCCTCAGGCGGTTGGAGGCGTTGGGGGTCAGGAAGACCACTTTGAAGCCCTTCTCGTATCCCGCTTCCTTCATCAGGGCCTTGGCCTTTTCAACATCGTAGGGCCATTTTGCCTGCTTCTTGTAGAACTGAAGGTTGGAGGGAATCACGGAATCCGCCTCGGTGGCGGCGCCGCCCCAGGCGATGCGGATGATGGACTGCTTGTCCAGGGCGTAGTTGATGGCCTGACGGACCCTGACGTCCGAAAGGGGCTTGTACTTTGTGTTCATCACGAGATAGCGCTCGATGATGGAGGGCTGCTTGATGATCTCGATCTTCTTGTCGCGCTCGGCGATCTTCAGGAGCTCGGCGGGCATGGGATAGATGTACTGGGCCTGACCCGCGCGGAGCATGGCCAGACGGGAGCCGCTCTCGGGGATGGGACGGAAGGTGATGCTGTCCACCTTGACCTCGCTCCTCCAGTAGTCGGGGTTTTTCTTGATCTTCACGTGGCTTCCGGAGACCCACTCCTCGAAGATATAGGGGCCGGTGCCAACGGGATGCTTGCTCACCGCGTCGCCGTATTTCTCGATGGCCGCGGGGCTGATCATCAGGGAACCGGGATGGGCGATGGCGTTCACGAACGCGCCGAAGGGTTCCTTGAGGTTGAACTGCACGGTGTAGCCGTCAAGGATCTTGAGCTCCTTCACGGGCTTCATCAGGCTGCTTCTCTTGTACTTGCCGGTCATCAGGCGGTCGATGTTCGCCTTCACGGCCTCTGCGTTGAAATCCTCGCCGTCATGGAACTTGATGCCCTTCCTCAACTTGAAGGTGAACTGGGTGGCCGCGTCGTTGAAGGTGTAGCTCTCGGCCAGCAGGGGAATGATGTTCAGCTTCTTGTCGAAGCCCATGAGGCCCTGACAGATGGCCCGCTCGATGGCGCCGGAGTAGGTGTCCGAGGTGTCGTGGGGATCGAGGGATTTCGCGGTGGACTCGGATGCGTAGATCACGTCCTTTGATCCGGCGTACGCGGGGCTTGCCGGCAGGGTTAGCGCCAACATGGACAGCGCCATCAGCGTCAGTCCTAATCTTTTGATCAACATAGGTTTTCTCCTTTTAGTCTGGTTCAGCAATTATCCGGTATATGATCCGGCGGTGGTCAGCCGCCGAAATCGCTTCCGGCGGGCACGTTGGCAACAAAATGGCCCGCCGATACTTCCGAGAGAGTATATTTTTCAGGGGGATCGCCCACCCGTCGCACCGGGCTGGGGATCTCTCCCTTCAACATGCTGAAGTTGGACCGCGCCTCGGGGTCCGCGATGGGAACGGCGGACAGGAGCTTGCGGGTATAGGGATGCACGGGGTTTTCGAAGATATGGCTCCGGGTTCCCATCTCCACGATCTGTCCCAGGTACATCACGGCCACCCGGTGGCTCACCCGCTCCACCACCGCCATATCGTGGGAGATAAACATGTAGGAGAGGTTCAGTTCCTTCTGGAGTTCCATCATCAGGTTCAGCACCGTGGCCTGGATGGAGACGTCCAGGGCCGAGACCGCCTCGTCGGCGATGATCACCCTCGGGTTCGTGGCAAGGGCCCTTGCGATGGCGATTCGCTGGCGCTGGCCCCCGGAGAACTCGTGGGGATAGCGGCTCCCGTGGCTCGCGGGAATGCCCACCCGCCGGAGGAGGCTTGCGACCCTTTCCTCCCGGGCGGCCTTGTCCCCGATGCCGTGGATCAGCATGGGCTCGGCAATGGAGGCGCCGATGGTGAGCCGGGGGTTGAGGGAGGCGAAGGGGTCCTGGAAGATAAACTGGATGTCCTGTCTAAGGGACTGCATCTCCTTTTCGGGCATCTCCATGATGTTTTGCCCGTCGAAGAGCACCTCGCCCGTAGCCGGAACCAGCTTCAGAACGGAGAACCCGGCCGTGGACTTGCCGCACCCGGATTCTCCCACGATGCCAAGAGTCTCCCCGGCAAAGAGCTTGAAGCTCACATCCTCCACCGCGTGGACCAGGTGGGTGGGTTTTCCCAGGAGGGTTTTCTTGGACACGAAGCTGGTGTGGAGGTTGTTCACCTCGAGGATGGGGCGGTTCTCGTAATCCGCAGTGTCCACCTCCTTTTCCTCGGGAAGGGCCTCCCCCTTTTTCCGCTTGAGCTCCTTTTCCATCTCCAGTACCGGCAGGGTTGCGGGGTTCGTCCTGCCCCGCATGCAGCCGAGCCTGGGCACCGCCTTTAAAAGGGCGCGGGTATAGGGATGGGCGGGGTTTTCGAAGATGGAGAACACGTCGTTCTCCTCCACGATGCGCCCCTTGTACATGACGATCACCCGGTCGGCGAGCTCCGCCACCACCCCCATGTCGTGGGTGATAAAGATCACCGCCATGTGGAACTTCTCCTGGAGGGAGCGGATCAGGCCGAGGATCTGGGCCTGGATGGTGACGTCGAGCGCCGTGGTGGGCTCGTCCGCGATGAGGAGCTGGGGCTCGCAGGCAAGGGCCATGGCGGTCATGACGCGCTGGCGCATGCCGCCGGACATCTGGTGGGGATACTCCCCGGCACGCCTTGCCGCATCGGGAATCCGCACCAGCTCGAGGAGCTCCACCACCTTCTGTTTCACCTCCCCGGGGGGAAGTTTCTGGTGGGTGAGGATCGCCTCCTCCAGCTGGTTGCCCACGGTGAAGAGGGGGTTCAGGGAGGTCATGGGCTCCTGGAAGATCATGGACATGTCCAGCCCCCGGATCTCCCGGGCCTCGGACCGGGAAAGGGAGGTGATCTCCCGGATGCTGCCGTCCTTTTTCCGCAGCCGGATCTCCCCCGAGTCGGTGCGCACATGGTTGAGGAGCTGCATCACCCGCCGCATGGTAACGGTCTTTCCGGAACCGGATTCCCCCACGATGGCCAGGGTCTCCCCCTTTTTCACGGAAAAGGAGACGTCGTGAAGCACGGAGGTGAAGCCGTTGTAGGTGGGAAAGCTCAGGGAGAGATCCCGTATGGAGAGGATTTCGTCTGGCCCCATCCCGCAATCCGTGTCCCGTCTCTTATTCAAAATAGCCTTTTCGCTCAATCTCTCTGTTCCTCATCATGATTTGACCCTTTGCCATCACGTCCCGGATCTCCATGGTCTCCGGGTCCAGCACCAGGAGGTCCGCGTCCGCGCCCGTTTTCACCTCTCCCTTGATTCCCGAAAGGCCGTAGATCCGGGCCGGGGTCACGGTGAGGGGGCGGAGCGCCTTTTCAAGGGGCATCCCCTTGTCCCTGACCAGCCGGGTCAGTTCGAAGAGAAGGGAGTCAGGCGTTCCGATCCCCATGCCCAGGATGCGGCTCCGATCCGCGTTCCAGCGGGGAAGGGAGCCCCCGGCGTCCGAGCTGAAGGTCACCTGCTCGAACAGGTCGTTCTCCTCGGCAAGGCAGGCGAAGTCCGCCGCCGAAAGGTGGGGCTCCTCCTCGCCGGGAATCCGGTTCAGGCAGGTGGCGTCCATCACGGCGCCCCTTCTGCCCAGCTCGAAGACCTGTTCCCTGAGTTTCGGGTCTTTTCGGTTGATATGGGTGGGGACAAACATATCGGCGCGGGCGCCGTGTTTTTCCACCACCTCGAAGATCAGGTCCAGCCCCTCGGGCTTGATGCCCGTATGGACCGTGATGATCCCCGGTTTGTCCGCCACAAGGGATGCCGTGCGGATCTCCGAGGCAAGGGTCGCAAGGTCCCGGGCCTCCACATGGGGTCCCCGGATATCGGCAAGGGCCAGTTTCACGCCGATCACGGGCCTGAGGTAGACCAGGTCCCGGGCCGCCGATCCGGTCACGGAAGGGGAGGGGTACCAGTAGGAGCCGGTGAGCATCAGGGCGGTCAGCCCCTCGGCGTTGAAGGCCTCGGTCTTGGCGTAGAGGCTCTCCACGGAGCGGGTCAGGGAGTCGGTGCCGAGGAGGCCCACGGCCGTGGTGACGCCGTTTGACGTGTTCATGGAGAGCTGCATTTCGGGGGTGCGGGAGTGGAAGCCGCCTTCGCCGCCGCCGCCGGTGAAATGTTGGTGGCCGTCGATGAAGCCGGGGGTTACGGCCATTCCGGCGGCATTGACGGTTTTGACCTCTCCCGGGAGTCCGGCGGGGTCTATGGTTTTTTCGACCGATAGGATTTTGCCGCCGCCGGTCAGTACATCGCATTGGCCCAGATAATCGGGGCTGTAAACATTGCCGTTTTTTATCACAATCATGAAACCGAAACTCCCCAAGAGGCCCTGCCGGTGGTCGGTAGGCACCTGAATTAGTATTCTGTTTATTCAAGGGAACCTATTTCAAATGAGTAAGGTGTGTCAATACAAAAATGGTTTTGTGTGGTTTTGTGGGGTGTTTTGCGTTTGGGGGCATGGGGAGTGAGGATGCCGTATTTTAATGTAATGAAAAAGTGCAGTAGGTAGTTTTACGTATTGTTTGGTGGGTATTTATACTTGCTTGTTTTTAAGTTAATCTTTTGTTGTCGAAAGTGATTGAAATGGCGCTTGAGTTGTGCTTTTTTGTAAAATCTTCTTGGTAGAAAAGAGATACTATCGGGAAATCTACTGGGGGGCAAGGTTCGAAAGGAACGTTTCGTTTTTGGCTCTTGCCATTATGTCTGTGGGAGGCTTTGCGGGCTTGATCATATCATTGGTCGACTTGGTTTCGACGGAATACGTTCATCCAATATGGTCCAGTGATTAAGAGCGCTTATACAGAGGTTTGACCAATTTGCCGAGTTGAACTACCGAATATGTGCCCTATCCCGATTATGCATTAGTGAATTGGGTAAAGAATATGATCAAAATATAATTCGTTAGTTTTGTCCGGTATAAATGAAATGCTCACAACGGTGAGCCCGATGTGGGTTACCCATCAGGCTGAGATCTGGTTTTGTTACCATGCGAACACATTGGGAATGCAAAAGATGGATCAATCCATCTGTCCATACTGTTAAATTAATAATATAGTTCCATTGATTAAAGGGAATTGCAAATGAGTCAAGTACCTAACATTAAAAAACTCAAAATAAAAAATTTTGGTTGTATTGGCAGTGAAGAAATTGAGCTTGATATAGATAATATTGTTGTTTTGGTAGGTCCTAACAATGCAGGAAAAAGCACGATTTTGAAGGCATATGAAGCGGTCACTGATTGTTTAAAGTTGGAGCAGGATGATTTTCATAACAAACAAGTTAGCGTAGATAATTATCCAGAAATTGAAGTGCATTCTGTTGCAGTTGAAGAGAATAAGCCTGGCGACGAGTGGTGCGAAATCCAAAATGATGGTACATTTCTGGTAAAAGAAAAGTGGAAATGGACTGCAACAAATAGAGAGCCTGAAAGAGTTGGATTCAACGTTGCACTTAGTAGATGGGCTCAAAGTGGTGACAAAGAGAAAATGCCGTGGGGAATGAATAATGTTGCCAAAGCTAGAAGGCCCAAACCCCATAGAGTCAATACATTTGATGATCCAGAAATCCAATCAAGAGCGATTACTTCGCTTCTAAAGAGTTTGCTTGAGGATAGTATTCAAAGCATTAAAGATAATGAAGAGGATGAAAAAACTCACTATGAGACACTGGTAGATGGCTTAAAGTCTTTGCGAGATACATCTAAGGTTACACAACAAGAAAGTATTGGTGGACTTGAGAATAGTGCAAATGAGATTATTAGCAAAATTTTTCCTAATCACGAGTTAAAGATTTCAGCTCCTGAAAGCTCAGCTCCGATTAAGATTGACTTGTTAGGTGATGAGTTTTCCATAGAAATGGGGCCCATTGGTGGTGTGAGCTTTCCTCTTGAGAAGCAAGGGAGTGGAAGCAGAAGAACTGCGTTATGGACAATTCTTAAGCTTTTGGCTGATAATGGCGTTCGTGCCAAAAATGCCGGGCCAAAAGCAAAAGCTCACCATGAATCAGTCGGTCCAAATACTTCCCATGTGTTGTTGCTTGATGAGCCAGAGGTAAGTCTTCATCCTTCAGCGACAGAAGTAGCTCGAGATGTACTTTATTCACTTCCGGAAAATGAGAACTGGCAAATAATGGTGGCAACGCACTCACCAAGCTTTATTGATCTTACAAAAGATCATACAACCATTATCAGAGTTGACAAAAGTCTGGATGATCATATAAAAACTACCACTTTGTTTAAACCAGAGTCAGCACAACTTGACAATGATGATAAAGAAAACTTAAAACTTATAAACTTGTTCGATTCCCATATTTCAGAAGCTTTTTTTGGTGGGAAAATTCTAGTTGTTGAAGGTGATACTGAATATTCAGCCTTTAACTATATAAAAAGCAAAGAACAAGAACTTGGTAATGACTCCTATCACGATTTAAATATTATCAGAGCAAGAGGTAAGGTTACTGTTGCTTCCATGATGAAGGTTTTAAATCATTTCGGGAAAAAATATTATGCGCTCCATGATACGGATGTTCCAACAGTTACATCTAAAAGAAAAAACAAAAAACTAAGTGTTGATGGTGCAATTGTGTACGACCAGTTCACAATGACTAATCCTGCATGGACAAACAATGCAAAAATTCTTGATCAGATGACAGAGCAATCCAGAGTTGTTGCTTCGGTAATTAACTTTGAAGATGCTTATTTTGATGAAACAGTTGGTAGTGACAAACCTGATAATTGTATAAAACACATCAAGGAGGACCTTGATATGTATAACAAAGTTAAGGGGTTGTTGGATGGTATTCTGGAGTTTGAGGGATCCGAATTGCCCCATGGGGCTCTAATTTGGACAGATATTGCAGAGCTCAACGATGCAGTTCAAGCTCGTTTAAGTGCGGTAACTGTCAACATCAAGGACTAAATATAGCCTTTGGGATTGGGATCGACCTTTCAGATCGAAACAATCCTTAAGTTATGCGGACCAACTTCATAAACCTTTGTAACAACGGCCTGGCATAGAAATGGTATATTCACGTGTGCGAGCTTTCACGTCCAGACAGTGTCGTGATTACATAGTACACCAAAATCAAAGGGGCTGCCAACTCTTATGATCCGGAATACCAAAAATATTTCAGGAACAGACGGTATGTCTTGGAAAAGCAGAAAATGTGTTATTATCAACTTGCCTTCCCCACAAGAGTTGCCTATGTGAAATTCTTGATCCGTGTGCGGGGAAACACGCAAGCACGCTTCTTAGGGGCTTGGGGCTGTAAAAGCCCCAGGCTACCCGACGTTTACGAGAAATATATGCCAAGTAATATTCAAAGATTAAGAATAGCGATTGAGGAATGGTTAATTCGTAACGATTTAGATATGGATACGGGATTCTACTCTATTGAAGAATGGCGTGAAAGAAATGAGGATTATCTTAATGACGCTGAGCTTGTTTTAGTATATGAGGGTGGTCTTTACACCATGCTTAATTATGGATGCGATACACAAGAATTCGATGATTATATTGAGTCTTTTGGCTATTATTATGAGGGGCTTGGTCATAAGACCGGCCAAATCCGCCTAAGCCGCTAGTTTTATAGTTCTTCTCGGTCGAGGCGGTGAAGCCATATTGCCGAGAAGCCATTCAAACATATTGATCGGTTTGTTTTCGTAGAACCGTTCTGCTGCTGTGGTTCCATCGGATCTTTTCAGATAGTAGTTGTGGACCACAGTCAGTGCCTTAAGCTTTTGATCGCTCAGGCGATGCATTCCTTGGTGGCGAAGGGATAGTTGAGCGTTACGCCCCTCCACACAGGAACTCGATCTTTGAAAAAGTCCTGCACATTCTCGGGCTTTCCGCTCGATGCGGTTGATCTGCGAGTCATCACAACCTTCGAGCGGCCCGTTCCGGTGGTGCAGCACAGAGAGCAGTTCGTCCGATCTTTGTTGGATCACCTCTTTCGTCGCTGGGTCCTTTTCCCTGCCGGCGACCCTCAGAAGGTAAAAGCCGGGAATCAAGTGCGTGTGCATTAACCGCTGTTTGTCATCGGACAGTTCCAGTTCCTCCACAAGGGATTCGATCATGCAAAAGAAAAAGGCGATGGTTGCCGTCATTTTTTCGGTTACCCGCCAAGCTTTGTCGACCCGCTTCT
>PPCM01000959.1_pt1 | contig 16043 bp, 16 predicted proteins | sample 1555541 | NCBI WGS metagenome assembly PPCM01 (sample SAMN05284479, study PRJNA326546) | Marine sediment metagenome, whole genome shotgun sequencing project. | isolation source: marine sediment | place: Germany: Wadden Sea | collected 2012-09-05 | reverse complement strand
TTTATTTAAAGTTTCAAGTTGTACAAGTGGTTCAGGTACTTGTTCTGGAACTCAAGAATATAGTTCAGGAAGTCCTGCAGAATACGATTTTTATAATTATGATATTTATAATGGTGCAAAAAGAGCAAGAACTAAAAATTCTTGTAGAGGAGTTTGTCCAGATTTTACTCAATTACAAAAAGAACAAATTTGTGCAGATTATAGCTTATCATATGATTTAGGTAGCGATAAATGTGTAGATGTTATTCCAAAGGACTGTGGTCCAGTTTGTAGTTCAGTTGTAGAATGTACATCTGTTACATGGACTGATAATATTAATGGAGATTGTAGTAACGGTTGGTTCAATAATAGAGTTGAAACTATAGATAATTCATGTACTAATATGTGTCCATCAGGTATATGTAATGATAAGTGTGAACCAGAAGCCTCATGTGGTAATAATGTTGTAGATGGTTCAGATACTTGTGACGGTACAGATATGCCAATAACTGAATGTACTGAAAGAAATTCAGCTAAATATGTATCAGGATTATTAGGATGTACTGATGCATGTAATTATGATGAGGCAGCATGTCATGAATGTGATACTGATGCTGATTGTAGTCCAACAGAAACATGTGACACATCTGATTGGAAATGTAAAGAAACAATTCCTAATCCAACACCAGGTTCATGTTCTAATGATTCAGATTGTCCCTCTGGCAGTTGTACTGGTGGAACTTGTGATCCAATAATACCTCCTGGTCCTACATGTACCAATGATGGAACATGTGCTGCTGATGAAGCATGTACATGTGCAGATTGTCTATATGATGAAAAATGTACTCAAACTTTTACATGTAATAACGGTTTTTGTGAACATGGAGAAAATCCATATTCATGTCCTGCAGATTGTGCAATCTTTACTCCCGAAAACGGTATTTGTGAATGGGGAGAAAGATATGGTATGGATGCAAATGGTAATTTAGCTCCAAATCAAGATTGTCCTCCAAGATGTGGAGACGGTTTATGTACTGGTATTTTTAATCCAGTTGGAGATACAACTTACTCATCAAATTTATTAGAAACTCCAGAAAAATGTTCAATTGATTGTGCTATTGGTGATATTTGTGGTGATAATCAATGTTCTTTATTCGAATCTATGAAAATCGTAGATTGTCCAGAAGATTGTGAAGATTATAAAGATTTCACTCCAGGTGATGATGGTATTGCTAAAAACGTTGGCGGAGATCATACAGTTGAATGGTGTGGAAACGATAGAGCAGAAGATGAATGGTTCAGATTCTGTGATAAAACTCAAGGTAATGGACACGCTGTTTGCGGTTTAGGTACTGATAATGATTATACTGCATGTTGTGATAAATTCACTGATTGTGTAGATAGTTATGGTAACTGTCATGCAAGTAATCAATGTGTTCCAACATTTGGTAACTCTTACTGTGTAAATGGTGATTGGGCAGATCCTGATATGAAGAAAGAATACTGTATTCCTTCAGTTAATCCTGGTAACTGTATGTTAGATACTAGTGAATTATCAAGATTATACACAGCTCCAGATATGGCAACTGTTAATGCAAATATTGCAACTTATCAAGCAACTTTTGGTATTAAAAGTCAAAATACTTGGTTATGGAATGGTCACGATGAGAATGGTGCAAATTCATGTTGTGGAGATGATCCTAATGAATATTTACTAACTGGATTACCAACTAACAAACATAATACTGATATTAATGATCAAGCATGTTGTAACGATCCTACTGATTGTGTTTATGATGGAAAATGTTATGCTGTTGGTCAAATTGTAGATTATCCAAATAGAGATTTATTATGTGCAGCTCCAAATACATTACATAAAGCTGCATCTAATTTAGAAGTTTATGATAGTGTAACAATTGAAATTAATAGTGAAGATAGATATCAATACACATCACCTTATTACAAAACTGATTTAGGTGCTGATGAAATATTAACTCCTTGTAATTCTCCATTTGGTGATGAAGAACAAGCATGGACTAAATTTGGTGATTGTTATGGTGGATTCCAGATTTACGTTAAAGACTTATTAGGTGGTCAAGTAGATAATGCAATCGTTACTGTTTACGATTATGAAACTCGTGAAATTGTATGGCCTAAAAAAGAAGATGTTGGTCAACCTGTTGATGTATCTCCAGTTTTAACAATTGATGCTGATGCTGATGGTTTTAATTTTTACGGTAAATATTATGATGTATCTGTTGAAACAAGAAAACAAGATGGTGAAAAATACGATCTTGTTATGTATGCAGCAGGTAACCTTAGAAACAGTGATCTAATCGGTAAAGTTGATATGGGTAAATACAGAGTTATGAACTTTGTTATGGATCATACTACTAAGTGTAGACCTGATTGTACTGATACTGAATTTGATATTTGTAATAAAGAATGTGAAGGTATTAATGGTTGTTCATTTGAGAAAGTAATGGATCCAAATAATCCAACTAATGTATTATTCACAGGTCAGCAGGTTGCAGATGAATGTAATGGTAATATTAAAGGATTAGTAGCAGAAATGCCTGGTACTAATTATGAAGTTTTATGTTGTAATGCGAGATACGATTATGTAAATGAATTCGATGCATTAAGAACATCTCAAGCTAATGGTAAAGCAAAAATCACATGTGATGATGATGAAATGATTACTATTAGAAAAGTTGCAAACTTCAGAGGTAGACCAATTACAATTTCTATTGTAACTTGTAAATAAATGTCGCTAAGACATTAATTTTTTCTTTTTTTCTTTAAGACATAAATTTAAATATAATATCCCAAATCTTCACAGATATGTGTTACAAATGTGCTGGTGGATATGTTGAAACTTCTGATGAAGCTTTATTCGATAAATTAACTTCTAATGATAAATTTAGAGATGCTTTTAATGTTGCAGTAAATAGTTTACCTTATCAAAATAGAGTTAGTTCTGGACTTATCTATGCAGTAGAATGTATGGGAAAAAATGATTATAAAACTGTTGATTCAATTATGGATAAAATGTATTTTACTGAATCTCAAAAGCAAGAGTTTGGTGAATTTTATATCCACAGAATTAAAGACATCAATACTCCAATAAGTAAAATTGATTTAGATGATCCTAAAACATTTCAATTCTTAGTAAATCCTGTATACAAATCAATGATTTCTGGCATTAAATCTAATCCAAAATTTTCATTAACTGAAATCTGTGAGAAATTTGATATGGATTATAGAATTGATGAAGCAAAAAAATGGGAAGAAAATTTTTTACGATAAGTGAATTTTTTTATCCCAAATAAATAATTTCATTCTTAATTAAACATATCTGTTAGTATGGGAACAGTCTAGTTATTTCATTACACAATGTGAAAGGATAACGCTTATAAATCATCATTTTTTTCAAAAGCAAGTTGACAAATTAATGTCAAATATTCTCAAATTGTGATATTTAATGAATAAATCTCGTAGACGAAATAAACGTATGGCTGCAATAACTATGCTCGGCATATTTGGTGCATCTTCTCTAATGAATTACTTTTCATTAGATAAAATTTATCCAGCTAGAGATATTTCTACAATCGAATCAAGAATTGAAAAAGAATTCGAATATCATGATTATAAGATTAATTATTCTAAATACTATGATTATAAGGAAGATACTTTAGATGAAAATCATTTAAAATTTTACTTAAGAGAAGGAACTGAATTAACTACTGAATTAATTAAAGAAGTATTACCATTTAGAGTTATTGATCCTAAAAACGTTAAAAAAATAACTAATGAAAAAATCAGACCATATACTTCAACTGATAATATGGAACCATATATGAAAGCAATATACGATACTGATACAATTGATGATGCAATTAAGTTTGTTAATAATATTGAATTAAAAAGTGATGATCATATTTTTACTGATGATTCTATTATTAAGGATTATTTCAAATCATTCAAAAACGTTTACAAAGATATGAGTGATGATTGCGAAGGTATTGTTTTTTCATATGCAGCATTACTTTCAGATAATGGCTTTAATCCTTATTTTATGGTACTTTATGGCGAAGAAAAAAGTCATATGGTTTACTTGTATAATGATAAAGGAAAGTTCGGTACACTAGGCTCAAATTCAGGCGATAATGTTAGAGGTTTCAAATCAATTGATAGTCTCTATAATTATTTTACTAAAGAATATGATTACTTAGATTCGTATTTTATTCTAGAGTCAAAAACTGATGAATATATCCATGGAAATTCTAACTTACGAGACTTATATAATTTAGCGATTGAAATTGAAAAGTATTCTTTAGATTATGTTTTAGACAGAGGTATTTTATCACCTATGTCAATTAATGAAATCTATAATGCAAATAAATAATAATTCAAAAGATATTTATAGTATATTCCCCTAAATTTCATTAAGAGGTTTTATTATGTTAAATATTTTAATGAAAAATTATTTCAAAAAAGAAATTGATACAAGTGCAATTTTTAATTCAATTGGAAATTCGCAATCGTTATTATTAATATTATTAATTATACCATCAATATTAATTCCAATTCTAAATTTTTTATCTCTAAAAAATGCTACAGTTCTAGCATTTAGTTTAGTTTCAGGAATTCTAATTTTATTCTTAGTTCATTATATTTGTTATTCATTACTTATTAAAAAGAAGAAAGAAATAACATTTAAGGATTATTTATTAGTATTTACATTTTCATTTTTACCGTTACTATACTTACAATTATTCTATACTGCAATAACAGTCGGTTTAATATTAATAGATCAAATGTATGTATTTAGTGTATTACCAATGCTTACTATAGTTTTTGTTATTGTTGCATTAGCTCATTTGTACTTCTCATTAGAGATGATCGGTAAGCTATTTAGTAATATGTTAAATATACCTAAAATGAAAGTTGAGTGGAAATGGTTTATTATATACTTAATTTCATCAATTGTAATTTCAAATCTGGTAAATGTAATTATTACAAATTTATAATTAATTTTATTTTTTTACTTTCTTTTTATTCTAAAACTATAATTTTATAAATCAAATCAAAACCAAATTCTATTATGGATACTTATGAGTACACAAAACAGTTCAAAAGACTTATTGAAAAAGAACGTTCTGCTGAAATAGATTTTCATACTGCTGAAATCAAAAGATTAAACGGTTTCAAAAGAGAAGCAAAAGGTAGAGCACTAATCAATATGGTTTGTCAAAGAAATCCAAAACTTGAAGCAGATTCTATTTTTAGATTTGTAAAAAAATCAGGTGACAAATTTCCTCATAATGAATTCTCAACTGGTACTAATGTTTTAATTAGTAAAAATGAATATAATGCAAATCCATTAGATAATTATCTAAATGGTGTAATTAAAAGTAAATCAGCAATCTACATGGATGTTTATGTCGATAATCAATCAAGTATGATATATCATAAAGATTTACGTATTGATTTATTCGTTAATGATACAACTTTCAAAGCTCAAAAAGAAATTTTAGATGGTATGAAAGGTTGGTCATTTGAACGTGGAGATATGCGTGAAATTATTCTTCATAATAAAAAACCAAAATTAGGATCTCCTGAAAAGGCAGACTATTATGATCTAAATCTAAATCCATCTCAAAAATTAGCAGTAGATTACTCTCTAAGAGAAAAAGACTTCTACTTGATCCAAGGTCCACCTGGAACTGGAAAAACAAAAACAAGTATCGAAATTATCCGTCAACATCTAAAAAGAAAGAAAACTATTCTTGTTGCAGCAGATTCTAATATGGCTGTAGATAATATCATGCTTGGATTATTAAAATCTGTAGAAGTAATCAGAATTGGTGATTCTCCTAAAATTATGGACGAAATCCAAGAGCATACTTTAACTGAAATGATTAAGAAAAATTTCAAATATTCAATCGTTGCAAGAGGTATGGAACAAATTTCAAAATTTAGAGAAGAACAAAGAAACTGTATTATTCCTAATCGTAAAAATTCAAAAGGTATATCTTATTTTCAAATCAAAAAGATGGCTGAGCATAATCAGGCAGGTTTTGGACTTAATAGAGATAAGATTCAATCTATGTCAAAATGGATTAAAGCTCAAGAAAGAATTAAAGAAATTAGATTTAAAGTTGATAAGTTAAAAGAACAAATTATCAAGGATTGTATCAAAGGTGCGTCAGTTATTTGTACAACTAATACAAACGCAAATAGTCGATTCTTAGATGGTATTGTATTTGATCTAGTACTAATTGATGAAGCAGGTCAAAGTACTGAACCAAGCTGTTTAATTCCAATCTCAAAAGCTAAGAAAATTATTCTAGTTGGAGATCACAAACAACTTCCACCAACAATTCTTTCACCTGAAGCTCAAGATTTATCAGTTTCATTATTCGAAAGAATGATGACTAATTCAAGATACACACTTCTCGATACTCAATATCGTATGCATCCATTAATTAATGAATTTCCATCAGGAGAATTTTATAATGGAGAACTAAAAGCTGCGAGTAATACTTTAACTCATGAATTAGACGATCCTATCTTTCACAAAAATTTAATTTTTATTGAATCCTTAGGTAAAGAAATGATTCATAAGGGTGCAACTAGTTTTTGTAATAATGATGAAGTTGAACTTGTTTTCAATCTTGTTTTAGAATATAAGAAAAAAGGTATGGAAATTGGTGATTTAGGGATCATTAGTCCGTATAACGAGCAAGTTAAGAAATTAAAGGATAGATTGCCTTTCGTAGAAGTTAACTCAATTGACGGTTTTCAAGGACGTGAAAAGAAAATTATTATTATGTCATTAGTAAGATCTAACGATAAAGGTAATATTGGTTTCTTAAAAGATCTAAGACGTTTCAATGTAGCACTTACTAGAGCTCAAGAAGAACTAGTTGTTATTGGTAATCCAAATACTGTACGAAGTAATGAAACTTATGGTAGATTCTTAGACTTTGTTAAGGAAAAAGGATTATATGTAAAAGCAGATGAAATAAAGAAATTTATTGAGAATTAATTTTCTCAAATTTTATTTTAAAGTTTTATACCAATTGTCATCAGATTCTCTATGATAACCAAGTTTTTTAGCTGGTATATCATAAACTTCTAGTGCTTTTTCAAGCGGGAATGGAAAAGTACCATCAGCATATACTTTCTTAATCCATGGATTAGTAAGGCCACCTTGAACACTAGTTCTTGAGTATCCTAATTTTTTCGCAATTATTTCTGATAATTCTATTGCAAATTTAGAGCTATTCATGGAGGACTAAGTACTATTCTTTTCATTTTCAACTACAAGTCCATTACTTTTGAATTTTTTCTTATTAATTCCCTGAATTTGAATTAATGATAAAGAATCATCTTTAACTATATATGAAAGAACACCAATTGGCTTTTCTTTGTAAGATAAAGCAATGCCTATAGGTCCATCTAGTATAACATTGTAACCTTCTCCATTTTCAAAAAAGTCATTATATTTATCAGCTTGACCAGTAGCATCATATTCTGCTCTTGTATTTAATACTTCAATGCTGAATTTCGATTTTGATCTTGATCTTTTAGGAATATCTACATCACAATCTTTTAAAATTTCATTCAAATTAATTGAGGATATATCTAATGATTGTAAATTATCTAAGAAATTATACATACCTAAAATCTTCTCAACACTATTATCATCCATATAATGTTCAGTTAATACACGTTGAGATTTTCTAAGCTTTCTAAGGTCAAAATCACTCTTTAAATCCTCTTGAGCTTGTGTTAATTCACCTACTAATGAAAAGTCATCATCAAGTGATTTTACTCTAGACCATAAGAAGTATTCCTCTCCAAAATTATTTTTTACATAGTCAGCAGGTAATCTATTAAGAGCATTTGCAATTTTTTCTGCATATGGGTATGAATCTAAGCTATTATATGTAGAATCCTCTAATTTAATATGCTCCATACCTAGTAAAGTATATCTTAATGGAGTAGAATCTAGATTACTAATTTCAATTATATTATCATTAAAATATGAATTATATAACTTCCTAGCTAGTATTTGGTTTTCAGATTCCACAACATCATCTATATAATTAACCATAATAGTAATTTAGTGTAATTTTCTATTTATAAAACTTATGTTATATTGTCACTGTATAGTAATAATTATTGAAATCGAAATATATTTATTCTAGATAAAGAAAAGAAACTATATGAAAAGATATAAACCTAATGAAGATGGTTGGTATTGTGGATGGTGGAATGATTCTCCATTGCAAATAAATTGCGCAAAACGTAATGAAATTTATAAAAATGAAGCTTTACATTTTCATAAGGATTTTTGTGAATACTATATTGTTTTAGATGGATATTTGGTTTTATCAATTGATAAAAAAGAACATAAGCTACTTCCTGGTGAGATTATAATGGTTGAACCGTTAGAGAAGCATTGTGTGATAGAAGTCCCCGAAGATGGATGTCGTTACATGACAATCAAAAGTAAATCTTATAAGAATAATAAGATATTAGTATAATTAATTTGTAGAGACTTTAGTTGAATTTGAATTATATAATGTTCTAATCTTATACTCTACAATATTTTTTAGAAATTTAGGGATTGCTTTGTATAATTTTACATTTGAATTTTTATCTTCAATCCATTTAACTGGAATTTCTCCAATATGATAATTATTTGTTTCAGCTAATAAAAGTAATTCTGAATCAAAAAAATAATGATTATTTTTAGTAAGGGGTATAATATTTTGAACAATTTCATTACTTATACCTTTAAAACCACATTGTGCATCTGAGAATTCTTTTTTAAATATTTTTCTTAAAAGGTAATTATATCCTCTTGAGGTTATTTCACGCTTTAAACATCTAGTAACATCTGATTCTTTATCTAACCTAGAACCAATTATAATATCATTTGTTTTTAAACGTTCATATAGTTCATCTATATGGCTTAAATCAGTTGATAGATCTAAATCCATAAACCAATATTGATTAGCGGAATATTGTTCCCATGATTCTCTTATTGCATTACCTTTTCCCGGTATGTCTGTGTAATGATAAATAGTATTTGTATGATTATTTTCAACTAATAAAGAACTAATTTCACTTGTTTTATCATTTGATCTATTATCTGCAATAACAATGAATACATCATCCTTAAATTCTTTCTTTGATAAATAATTATCAATTTTCATGATTTTTTCTTCAAGTGTATCTTCTTCATTATAAACAGGAATAGTTAAATTAATCATGATATTATAAACAAAATAGATTTAAAAAGCTTAACTTATAAATTTCCGAAATAAATTCGAATTGTTAGTAAAATTATAAGAATAAAATAAGTTAATAGAAATATGATTTAAGGGTATTCTACCCTTATATTAGAATAATAAAATTAGTGAAGAAAATTATTCTTCAACAACAATCTTAATTTTAGATGATTTAGGACTTGCAGCTTTTGAATCAACTAAAGTGTATTTTGCAATACCGTTTGCTTTAGCATATGCGTTTGCTGCGTCTTCAGTCTTAAAACTCTTACTTCTAGGAACGTGTTTAGTTTTATTACCGCCAATATTATTGAAGATTCTTAATCTTCTTTTAATTCTAGTATGTACTTTTACCATTTTGATCATTTATTTATTTGATTAGTATAATGAATGCAGTAATTTTACTGATTCTGTATAGTCATTTTTTTAAGGTTATATATAAAGCTTTTCGTTAATTAGGCTTTTATATAAGTAAACAAGTAAATTATATTATTTTAATCTGTTCTTTTAATGATGTAGGAATATCAACTGGTCTATAATTAAGATCATAAGTTCTAATTTCATCATCAATAAGTTTTAATTCGTCAAAATAAAGATTTGTATCGTTATGAATTAATGCTGATTGTAAATTATCTGAAAAATGCTTATGCATGTCATAACTTGTTTCATTAGCTAAATCAATAAGTTTTCCAATTCTTTTTTCAACAATATTCAATCTACTATAAATCATTTCAAAATTTTCATTGTATTTATCAAAAATATCCACTAAATCTGGATCAAATAGATATTGTTCATTCATGATTATTGAATATGCTTCATCATGTGTTTTTGCTTGTGAGTATGATCTTTCTGCTCTTAAAGCTTCATATGTATCTGCAATAGCAACTAATCTTCCTTCAAGAGAAATATCTTTTCCAACTAAGCCTTGAGGATAACCTGATCCATCAAATCTTTCATGATGTTCATAAATAACATTTGCTGGAATAATAAAATCTGATCCATGACAAAGAATGAATTCATAACCTTCTTTTGGATGACCTTTAATCATAGTAAATTCTTCATCAGTAAGCTTTCCATTTTTAGTCAAAATTTCTTGACCAATAGCAACTTTTCCTATATCATGAAGCATTGCACCATACCCAACTTTATTGATAAAATGATCAGTAAGTCTCATACTATCATTTGGATCTCTAAGCTCTCTTGCTTTAATTCCTAGAGCCATAGTTAGAATTTGAACTTTATTACCGTGTAATCCAGTAGATTTTTCATGCATCATACTATATTTATTATAATTATTTACTTGTCTTTTATTTTTTAATGCATCTTCTTTCTTAATGCTAGTAATATCTTTAATTTCACCGTATAAATATTGAGGATTATGACCTTTATCACGCTTGATACGCATATCAATTACAGTATAAACAAGTTCACCACTTCTATCTACTAATGTAATTTGCTTTTGAAACCTATCACTTGGATCTGCACTAAGTGAATCTTTGATTAAATTAGATCTATCCTCTGGAAATGCGTAAAGATCTTTTGCTTTCATTTTTAAAAGCTCTTCTTTACTATATTTAAGAATATCTTCTGTAGGTCCATCAATCATTAGAATGTTACCTTCTATATCAGATTGATAAATTATATTTGAAATAACAGCTCCAACATCCTTTTGATACATAATAAGTTCATGAATATCTTTTTCAGTATTGATATAGTCTGTAATATCTCTAGTAGTTGTATTAATTATGTTAGTATCTGTTATATCTTTTTCTGCACTTATTTCATGAATTCTTTCTTCTTTAGTTCCATCATTATTCCATTTATACGCTTTAAATTCACGACGAATTGGATTATTAGAAATAATAACTTCATTTAGGAAAACATCAAGACTGCTAGGATTAACATAAATATCTGTTTTTGATAAAGATTTATTTTTGAAATCACCTGGATAAGATCCAAGAATTTTAGGAAATTTACTATTTGAATCAACTATTGATTTTGTTTTATAATCTATAGAGACTGCTGGATCAGGTATTTTTTCAAGAATTGAATCATCTAATTTCTGTTCATTCTTAAGAACATCATTTTCTAGTTTTAATTTTTTATTTTCTTGAAGTATACTCAAATTTTTAGAACTTCGTTTAGCAAAATTTGTCACTCCTAAAACTAAATCATCTAAACGCTTCACAATATGAAGTATTTAGCACCGTTATATAAAATTAACTTATTCAGGGATATTCTTACCGTCGATAAAATATAAATTCATAACAAAGTATCCTATAAATTATTAAGAATAAATTAATTTACAAAAAGTATTAAATTGAATATATATTTTAGTTAGAATTAATATCATTAGAAATAGTTTCAATAATATTTTCAATAGATTTAGATGTGTTAATTTTTTTAAGAATTTCTTTACAACCAGAAAAACCACGTAAAATATAACCCATATTTATTCTAACATATTTTAAAGAAATATTTTCATCTAAACACATATTTAAAAATTCTAAAACTTTACTTTTAAGAAACTCAGACATATAAGTATCTCCAAGATTATCCTTCAAATAAGCATTTTTTTGTACAGGATCATATTTTGAAATAATTAATTCAGGATTAAATTTAGATTCAATCTTACTTTTAATCTGCTCAAAAATCATCATATTATAAAGTGCGGCACGACCAATCATAATACCATCATTACCAAATTTTGAATTAATGTCAGAATATTTTTCATAGCAATCAATGTCACCGTTAAGAATAATCTTTAATTTAGGAAATTTATTTTTTACATCATTTAAAGGATTGTAATTTGCTGGACTATTATATCCATATCTTAAAGTTCTAGCATGTATATATACTTTTGAAATACCAGAATCACTAATTAGTTTTAAGTAATCATCTAAAATTACATTATCAGGATTAGTTCCAGTTCTAATTTTAACACTCGGTAGAAAATCATATTTTTTACCAAATTCGATCATGTAATCACATAGTTCTTTCATAAGATCTAAGTTTTGTAAAATTCCACCACATATTTCGTTTTTAAGCATAGTTGAATGAGGGCACCCCATATTAAGATTTATTTCAGAAACAGTTCCATTCTCTTCAATTATAGCTTTAATACATGTTTCCATACCGAAACGTTCATTTACTCCAATTTGAAATATAGTTCTATCTAAATCTTCAGGAAAAGTTTCAAGTTTTCGATTCATAATTTCATTTTCAATAGATTTAGATTGAATTAGTTCTGTAAATACAAAATCACATCCATTCTTCAACAAAAAATGTCTATATACTTTATGTCCAATAAAATTAAGTGGTGCAAAATATAATTCTTTCATGGTCTCACTGGACTTATGTAGAAGTCAGTTATTTAAAAGATTTTTCTTAATTGAATATTATGGCTTACTACGTTATTCAATGTCTTAATTGTGGGAGATCAGGTGTTAAAGGGTCTAATTACATAGCCGATGCACAATATAAGTGTTTTTTCTGTAATAAAGGTTTTAGTATAAGATCAAAAAAAAGTGTTGGATTTCGAGTTAAAGTAAAAGGTCCCTTAACTTCAAAAATTGCATCAGTAATTTGTAGGATGGAAAATGAAGCATTTATTGGCGGAAAGGTGAATTTTAATGAAAATTGAATATACATTCCAACGCATTCAGGATAAATTAACTAATAATTTGCATGAATTCATATGCATTAGTAGTAACTTATATAAAGGAGTAAAACATTTTAATTCTATTAGTTCTAATTTTATTAGTACTAGTGTGTGGGTGTATAAGTGTTGGTATTAGATGACAGTAGTTTAGCGAATATTGTAAATGGAAATAATGTTTCTTCTTTAGATGAAAAACGTGCTATAAAAAAACGTGCAAATTCTATTGATTCTTTAATTCTAAAGCTTGACATGTCAAAAATCCACGAAATTGATCCAAATGATTCTAATGTTGAAGCATTACTTCATGATATTAATTCTAACTCATATTTATTTGAAAAAGGTTCAGCAAAATATATTACTGACAATAAAGGTTTTATCTATAAAGCAAATCAGGCATTTGCAGATCTTGCCGGTAAAACTGTTGAAGAATTAAAAACTATTAATATTGCAGAATTATTTTCTAAAGATTATGAAGTTTTTATTGAAAAAGCACGAGCAAAGATAATTGAAGGCAGTGATCTAGATTTTGAAGGATATCTTACTACAAGTGATGGGAATGAACTTTTCGGAAAAATAAATTCATATGGATATTTCCATCATGGTGAATATATTGGTTCATTTACAATGTTTCAAGACGAAACAAAGTATAAAAAGATGCATCAAAGTTTAATAAATATCACTGCAGAATTATCTGATGCAAATGAACAATTAGAAATATCACTTGAAAATCAATCAAATATCAGTGCAAAATTATATGATACTAATGAAAAATTAGAAACATCACTTAAAAATCAATCAAATATTACTGCAGAATTATCTGATGCAAATGAAGAATTACAAGCATCACTTGAAAATCAATCAAATACTATGAATGCATTAAGGTTAAGAACTTTAAAAGATAAAGTTGATGCGATTATTGACTCAACTACTGGCCTTCCAAATAGGAATACATTCAATAAATTCTATAATTTAAAGCAAAAAGCTGGTAAATTAAATGATGATTTTAACTTTTATGATATCAATTACTTTAAACTTGTTAATGATGTCGCAGGACATTTAGCAGGTGATTATGTCTTAAACGATATTTCTAATACCTTAAAAAAAAGGTCTCCTTTTGAATCAACATTTGAAAGATTTCAATACATAAAATCTGCAAAGAGTATTGATGAAATAATGCAAGATGATATCAATATTTTAGAAAACTTTGATGAATACTTAGTTAATTTACCGTCCTTAATAGCAAGATTTGGTGGAGATGAATTTATTTCATATAATAATAATATTAGTGTTAATAATCCAATTTTAGTTGAATTAACAAAAGAAGTACTTGATGAAATTAAAACAAAAGATACAATTAAGGATTATAAGTTGCATATTATGGATTATGTAAATGCTAAAAAACTGTACAAGGAAACATTCTTAACAGATGATTCATATGATAAATCTAAGTGTGAATTAGAGTTTACTGATGATACTTTAAATAATGATAATGCATCATTAACTCTACAAATAATTCTTAGTAAAGGTACAGCATCTGACGTACAATTTGCTGATGAAGCAATGTATGGAGATAAACAGGCACTTCATAAGATGTATCCTGCAAGAATTAGATCAGGTAGATTTGGTGATAAAATGAAACCATATTGTATTAAGAATAAAATTAAATCTGTATTAGATTCTGTTATAAATTATTTTACACCAATGCAATCATAAACCAAAATAATCAATCATTTTGATAACTGCTCTATATTCATCTAAAAATTCAAAACCTTTTCTAGTTAAAGAATAAATCTTAGATTTCTTATTAGATTTACAATCATCTTCAATTAATTCTATCATCTTCTTATCAAGAAGTTCTGTTACATATTGCTTAAACATCTGTGGTGAAAGATTTGACTTATGCAGTAACCTAGTTGGTTTAATAGAGTTATTTGCATCTCTTATTACACTGAGAATATCATAAATGATTTCAAGTCGTTCTCTTTTTTTCATCTTAATGTTTTAAAATTTTATTAATTGAGAAAACAAATCCAATTGAACCTGCAAGCATAATAGCATAGTAATAATACATCATATTAGGAAAGAATTCAATAAAATAGAACGTTAAGCCATCAACCATATATAACGCACCAATAAGAGCAATATTAATAATGAAAATTTGTTGGAAATTTTTCTTTTCTACATTACTTGAATCAATACGCTTAGTCTCATTATAATTATTAAAAATTCTATAAATTAACAATCCAATGATTCCTGCAATAATTACAAAACTTAAAGCAGCATGTACAAATAATCCAAACCCACTAATAGCAAGCGCAACTAAATGTAATTTAAGATCAGCTTTACCTTCAAAATATTTCCAAAACTGAGCATGGAATAAATATAATATAACTAGACTAGACAGATAAATTGCAATGAAGAATAATGCTATCATAAATATTGCATAAAATGGAATATAAGATTTTAAACTAAGTGCCGATATAAAGAAGAAAATATATCTTACAATGAAAGTTATGTATAATGTTAAAAATACATTTCTAAATGATTTAATTCCTCTATGATTAGTAAGCTTTGTAATTCTATTTAGTTTAAAGAATACATAACCTGTAGCACACAAGAATATAATCGTAAAGATTGTATCTAGTAATAATAAATTCTCAGTACTGCTTAAAACAGTACCCATCATTAGTTCAAAATAGTCTAGCATATTCATATTTAATAGGAACTTAAATAAAAATGTTTTTTAAATGGTATGTAGTTTAACTACATTTAGTTTTAATATAGATTTTTTCTACATAACATATATAAATATAAAATTCATAATTAATAATAGAAAATCTGGTGTAAAAATGACAGAAGAAAGAATTTATAGATCAAATACAGATAAAATTATCGCAGGTGTTTGCGGTGGTATTGCTGAAAAATTTGACATTGACCCTGTATGGGTTAGATTAATTATGGTATTCTTAGCACTTATTGAAGGTTTTGGTGTTTTATTATATCTAATCTTATGGTTAGTTATTCCAAGAAATCCAAGTCACAAAAAAGCTACTGATACTGAAGCAGAAAAAATTGCAGCGAAAATTTCTAACGAATCA
>PPCM01000958.1_pt1 | contig 16085 bp, 10 predicted proteins | sample 1555541 | NCBI WGS metagenome assembly PPCM01 (sample SAMN05284479, study PRJNA326546) | Marine sediment metagenome, whole genome shotgun sequencing project. | isolation source: marine sediment | place: Germany: Wadden Sea | collected 2012-09-05 | reverse complement strand
CCGATCCCACAGCGCCCCATCACCTACCTCATCGCACTCGACGGCTCGGGCTCGATGAAGAACACCGACGGGGGCAACACGACCCGGTTTGCGGATGCGGTCGGGGGGCTTAAGGATATCTTCACCAAGGAAATTGTCAACGGCCCCGCGGGTAGCAAGCTCGCAGTCTTCCTGTTTAACCATCGTGCGGATCAGTCCAAGTTTATCACAGGCACCACGGACAACCCGTTCATCTACAAAGACAGCGTCTTCCCCGAGCCGGTGTTGCCGGGCAGCGGTACGTCGTTTAACCTCGCGTTCAATGCCCTCAACGCCCGGATGGTCCAGGAGAAAGAGCGGCAGAGCGGCCAGAAGCCGTACTTTATCACGTACCTCATTTGCGATGGCGCCACCGGAGACTCGGACGAAGTCATTGCCAATTCCAACTCGATTCTCAACAAGTGGCGAGATGACCCGCAGGTCCGAACGGTTCTGCTGCTGTTCAAGGGAGACAATGTGGCATCAAAGATGCGTGACGACCAATGTGCTGAGATCCGGCGGGAGGCGGGAATCAAGGAAAAAGACAACCACGAGGTTGTGGGGTTCGAAAGACGCCAGATGATGGTCTCGATCGGGATGACCGATTAGTGGAGTGTAAATTGTTTGATATGCTTGCTGGTTGTATGTCTAAATGACCACTTGCTGTAAGGTAAGGTAAGGTAGGGTAGGGTAGGGTAAGTTTCTTACCTTCCTTGTCTTGTGAGTTAAGCGTAGTAGCCTGGGTGCCATGTGACCCCCCAAGGCCGAACCCGAGGGACCAACGACAGAAGGCATTCAGCGCTGCCATCATGAGCAGACTTTACCTTACCTTACCATGCGGGTCGGCTGTAGCACTCGACTGGGTAAGGTAGAACATGGTCCACCTGAGCGTGTTTCGTCCGCCATCCCCGGTAACACCTTCGCCCATCACCCGGACATGTCCGGCAGCTCGATGGCGACGGTTGACCGACTTGACAGACAGTCCATGAAGCAGGCGTGGACCCCACAGCCGACCCAAGATCGCATGTCAACCAGCCAAACGTGGTATCACCAAAGGTCACACCCCACACGACGGGACCGGGTAGGCCGGCCTTGGTCGGGGAAGAGAATCACAGCCTGCTAATCAATCAAAGACTGAATGACGGAAGCGTCTTCATGGAACCTAGCGCTCCCCCGGATTCTTCTCGATCGTATGGTGAGGTAAGGGTAAGGGCGCAATCTTATCGCGTCTAGACCAGACAGATCGGGACGTCCACCGTCAAATACGTTAAACCACCCTCTCCAATCGCTGCCATGCATCGGCGTCGCGGCGACTGCAATGAGAGAGGGCTGTCATTAACAGTAACGCACTGCAAGTCTCAGATGCCCTCGGGGGCGATACCGCCCGAAGTGCCTGGCCAAGGGCGCTCCACTGATGTCCATCGGAGGGGCTTGCTGGCTTTAACACAGACCTGTGAGGCGCCGGTTGGCCGAACCGCCAGCCCGACAATTTATCGACTGTCGCTCGTCAAAACAAGATTTCGAGCCCAGACTGGCATGGAAGGAGCCACGAACAACAATTCGGGGGCATCCGTCACCAAAATAACTGAACCCCATCAGAAATCTGCTGTACTGATCGAAAACGTCGCTCGGCTGCTCTTCTCCAGCGATTACTACCGTAAGGTGGACAGGACGACCGATATCGCCGGCCGGCTGCCCAACGCGATATACACGCTGCCGCCACGCCTCGTCCAGGCCATCGTCGGACGCGCTGAGCTCTCTGCGGCGACGAGAGTGGCGTTGGTTGCCGAGTGTAAGAAGTTTTTTCTGGCCAGCAGGGAGTACGAGAAGAGCAAGGAGGTGTTCGTTGACAGGCATCCCGTACGCACAACGATAACCCTCGACTGCGGTCGCTTGTATTCAGAAGGCGACAATATCCATGGCCAATGCGGAATCGGGTCAGTGAAGAAGAACGATGTGGCCGGGCCCCGCCTTATCCGTCTCCCGCCCGTGTTGGATGTGTGGCATGATGAGGGTAGATGGTTTGCTAACACGACCCGGGGGCTGTATGCCTGGGGGTGGAACTACCTTGGTAAGCTTGGGGTTGGCGGCGATGAAGATGTTTGGCAGCCCCGCCGCGTGCTGATCGACAGCGACGTGCTGGATGTATCTTTGATACCTTATGTCTCATTCTTTAGAACTGTCTCAGGATGGTTTGGGTGCGGGTCTAATCGTTTTGGCGAGCTCGGATTAGGCCGCACCAACATGGTCACCACCCCCGCCCGCATCCCGGGCAGCGAGGGGGTCACCTGGTGGGGAGGGGGTTCTGGGACCACATTCGGTTTCAGCCATGATGGTCTTCTGGTGTGCGGCGAGAACAATGAGGCCCGGTGTGGCATTGAGTCGACCGATTATAAGATCACCACCCTCACCCCCGTCGTCCTGCCCGACGACGTCAAGGGTAGGGTCGACCGGGTGGTATGTAATCATTGGTCATCGTTCTTCATTGCTGACCGCCGCTGCTTCGCTTGTGGGTTCTGTCGTAGTGGTCAGCTGGGCCTGGGATCTGATGAAAGGGCCATCCCCACCCCCGCCGAGCTGCCCGTCCCCGTGGACGACATTGTAACCAATTCATTCGTGACCATCATCCGATCGGGCGACACCCTGCTTGCGTGTGGTGACAATGAGTTTCGACAGATCTCCACCGACAACCGACGTAAGCTCACCACCCCCACCCCACTCGACCCGCCCGGGCCTGTCATGAAGGTCGTCGTTGAGCAGTATAACGTATTTATCCAGCTGACGGACGGGGCGTGGGTCGGTAGTGGCTTGTATCGCTCCTGCTTCATCCCCGTCTCCAGGCTGACCTCATCGACCAGTGTCTCCCCGGGTGGTCCTCGGTCAAGGACGAGTATGCTTGGGAGTTGAATGCCCAGCAGCCACATAAGGTGATGTTCCTTCCTGAGCCCATCGCCAACCAGGAATCTCACGATGGGATACATTAGCCGACCGCATCGTGCATCGTAATCTGAGTGTCGTTGTGAATGGACTTCGGTCACGGACGAGTTCGCTAAGGACTTGAATAGTTGGGAGACTGGCGATCAAGATGTGTATTCCCTGTCCGAGTGATAAATGATGACCCCGCACGGCCATATTCCATGATTCTTTCCGGCGCATCATTACTGGACGGCATACAGGCCGCCGTTAATTGTAAGAATTGCCATGTGCACAACCACCACCCCTTCGTCAAACAAAAATGAAGAAGCTGCGTTGCTACATAACATTTAATATACCCGATTCGCCATACTAATGAGGGAGAAGGCAGGGCATCAGCTTCTGCCACCACTTGCGGTTATCAATAATCTCGTCGCGCCTCCCCGCCCCGTCTCCCGCCTTCTGGAGCTCCCGCCGCATCTTACCGAGCCAGAACTTGGTCGCTAGCTCGGCAGGGCTGTCCCCCGCGGCGTTGGGTCGCGTGGGGTCGGCCCCGGCGGCCATCAATAGCTGGGCCACCCGGACATGCCCGTCGTAACTGTCCCCGCTGTGGACCTTCTGGTTGGCCCCCAGCACTGCGGTGTGGAGGGGCGTGTTCCTGTCAGGCCCCGCCTCCCCGTCGATGTCGAGCCCCGTCCCGTCGTCACCCTGGAGCTGTTGGGTCGATCGGAGCCGCTCGAGCACGAAATCAATCGCCTCGGCGTCCCCGAAGTGAGCCATCCCGTGCAGGACCGTGGTCCCGTTCTTCGACTTGGATGTGAGGTTCGCCTTGCCCTCATCGGCGAGCACCCTGATGGCACCCAGCCCACCGGCCCACAGGATGGGCGTCTGGCCCTCGTCCGTCATGGCGTTGGCGTCTGACCCGCGGTCGAGGAGGAGCGCGCACATCTCGGCGGCGCAGTTGACGTTCCTGGCAGCCAGGAAGAGTGGTGTCTTGCCTTGGGTGTCGACGACGTTCACGTCCGCCTTGTAGTCGTTCACGAGCATCTCGACGATGGAGATGTCCTTGGCGAACGTCACGGCGTAATGCAGCACTGTCTGGCCTGTCTTGTTGCAGCATGACCAGTTAGCCCCGAGCTCCATCAGCATCCCCGCCAGATCCATGTGATGAAGGAGAATCGCCAGGTGAAGCGCAGTGTTCTCGCTGCCGAGCGTCTTGGCGTCGATATCCTCACCTAGTTCGTGAAGATGGCGGACGCATCCACGGGCGTCAGCCCTCACACACGTGTGGATGGGGGCATCGCCGACGTGGTTGAACATTGAGAGCGCCGCAGGGCACGCCTCGACGAGCTGCTTGAAGATGAATAGCCCGTCGTCGTTGCAGGCGTGATGGAGGGCGGTGTTGCCCTCCTTGTCGACGAGCTCGAGATCAGCATCGGGCGATGAGGCGAGAACAATCGCTGCTTCAAAATTCCAGGTAGGACCCGCAAGTGCCGCGATTAGAGGCGTCTGGCCGTTCGCATCAACGGCGTTCACATCCTCTCCTTCACTGATTAGCTGACTGCAAAGATCAGCATCGTTGTTCAGAGCGGCCTCGTGAAGCTTTGAGGGAGGAACCTCGGTCTCAACAATGTGTTCATCACCGACGTTAACTTCTATATCCTCTGAATCGCTGTCACGCTGCATTCAGATGGATGATGAAACCAAAAACTTGTTCGATTTAAAGCGTATTATAGTAATCATGGATTTGACCAGTATCTGTCGGATGGAGGTCACTTCTGTATGATCTGGGCTTATCTGACCGAGTCTCACGATGTTTCATCCGTTGATCGATCTCAACGGTCAGATCCAGCTGTATTTATGTTGTTTAGTGATGTAGTCTCTCAACGAATGGTGCAGAGCAGATCGCCGGTAACAATCACTGGTTTAGCACAAAGCCCATCGCCAAATAGCCAAGATGTTGATTTATAGCTGGCGGAGGTCATTCGGCACAGTCTCCAACAAACGGAATATGGACAAGACAATGGAGTTCTGTGAGATTGCATGGCCACCACGCGTTGAGAACATCAAGGGCGTGATTGGGGAGCTTTTATCTGGCGATGGCTACCGTTTACCGCGGGTTAAAGATTTCGTTCACGTGATCCGAGAAGCCAAGGCCATTCTCGAGGAGCGCATGAATGTTGTTAATCTGACGATTGACCAATCACAGCAGCTGGTCGTAATCGGGGACCTCCATGGCCAGTTTTTCGACTTTCTGCAATACCTTGCCATCACGGATCACCACGACGCATCCTCCATCCTACTGGTCAATGGGGACATGGTGGACCGCGGCAACTTCTCCCTGGAGATCCTGTTCGTCCTCTCGTACATGATTTGCGCGTCACCGACGTCTGTGCTCATCAACCGTGGGAACCACGAGTCTGCACAGTGTACCAAGGAGTGCGGCTTCCAGCAGGAGTGCAGGGCGCGGTACGGTGATACGGACTGCTCCCAGGTGATCACTGAATGTCTCAAGCTCTTCCATGCGATGCCTGTCGCCACCATCGTCAACAACGACACGTTTATTGTCCACGGCGGACCCTGGCTCGACCCGAACCTCACCCTCGCCGACATCCAGCTGGTTGACCGGCACGTGGACCCCGTCGACGGCCCCTTCTGCGACATGCTGTGGGCTGACCCCGGGGCCCTGCCCGGCATCACCCCATCCAACAGGAACTTCTCCCACCATTACGGGGCTGACTACGTTGAGGCGTGGCTCGCGCGCCTCGGGTTGAGCCGGATCTTAAGGTCCCATCAAGTCGTCCCTCTAGGCCTGGCCACACACCACGACGGGGCAGTCGCCACGCTTTATAGCGCTCCAGGGAACACACAGGGGGACCGAGGCGCCGTGCTCCGACTGACGGTCGACTCGGCGGGCGACTTGGCCGGGGAGGCCATCATGGCCCAGCACATCGCGGGGGAGCCGGACGTGCCCAAGCCGGTGAGCTGCGTCGCCATGTGAGGATCATGGCCTGTCGTGGTGTCACGGTTGGGTCGTTTTTGGGTGGACTTTTTAAACGCATGTTCGATTTATATTATCTATTTACAACGGCGGAAATAGGCACTGGCAACGCATCCCATCATAAATCTCCTCACAGTCTGCCTCATTAGACACCCAGCCCACGTTCGATTTATTTTTTAACAATTTTTTGACTACGATTATGACCTCACCGGGGACGCGCATGGCGCTAGACGTCCCGGATGCGGGTAATGATGGACTTTCGGTGCTTTCACACCGCTCTTATGGTCAGAGTCCACCTCAAAGCCAGATTTCTAGCCGCAGAGCGATTCATTCTCGCGGTTCTCGTGGCGCAAGCCGCAGGGACGCAGGTATTGGAATTGGGGAGATGAGTGCGCAGACTCTGGACGACAAGATTAACCTTCAACACCTCCAGGAGCTTGTTTGTAACACTTTTGTCACCCTTTCTTACTCAGCGTGGCATGTTTGACGAAGCAGACGCCGATGGGGGCGGCGACCTTGACCAAGACGAGTTTGTCGGCGCGTTTCGGTCCATTCTTGGCGAGAACCTGTCCTCTAACGAGCTTACGCAGCTCTTTATGAAGATTGATGCCAACAGTGACGGAAATGTCGACTGGGAGGAATTCATTGATTTCATGGTCTTCCAGGAGGAAGGCCGCGATGGCATGGACAACAACTCGGTGCGGTACAACCCCACGCCACGCCCCGACGCGCCCAACACGTCTCTGGCCCAGTTCCACCGAGAGTCCGTTGAGTGCGCGTGCATCATCCCCGGCCGCCGCCTCGCCACCAGTGCACACGACGGCACGCTTCGTCTGTGGCATATGGATACGGTGGAGCACGTGAAGACGGCGCCGACGGGTAACTCCTGGATATGCTGCATTGAATGCTTCCCAATGCCCGGCGGGGTCACAATTCTCGCGCTGGCCCGAGTCAACCGGTCGATCGACTTCCTCGACCTCGGGACCTATGAGATCGTGGGCTCCATCTCGTCGCTGGACAGCACCCCCCTGCGGATCGTCCACCGCCCCGCCAACAAGACAGCGCCCCCCGCCCTTCTCGTCGGGTGTGGGGACGGTACGTTACTCGCCATCGAGGAGCTCGACCTGTTCGTGTTCAGCAAGAGCGATGTCCACGGCATGCGGACCCTTCTCGAGCGTCGGATGGACCTCCTTCGGACCCATGAACGCGAGATGGTGTCCCTGCTGGCCACACACCACTTCTGCAAGGTTAAGGTAGGGAAGACGCCCGAGACACACCAGGCAGCCAGGACAGGGTCCGCACCGTCAGGCGGCGAGGCCAAATCTAGATGGAAGAAGGCGCTCCAGGTGAACACGGTCGCTCGCCACTTTGCCGGAGTCCCAATCGACACATCCCGCCCCAAATCTAAGATTGACCCCACGATCATGACCGCCGCCAAGAAGATCCTGGGTGTCAGCGAGCTCAAGCTCCACACGGATTGGGTCACGCAGGTCGTGTACGCCGAGGATCTTGATATCGTCATCACTGCTTCATTTGATGGATCGATAAAGGCCGTGGACCCCAAGGTCACAGGGATCAAGCGCGTGTACAGCAGCACGGGGCGGTCGATCGTCTCGTTGGCATACACGCCGCGGCACCGCTTGTTCGCTGCTTGCAGTTCAGATTGGGTGGTCACAGTTTATAACCCGTATCTGACGATGCCGACAATCACCCTGAATGAAGCTAGATCGCTCCAAATCTCCCAAATCCTCTTTGCGGACCGCACCAACCAACTCATAGGCCTTTGTTCTTCCACCAAAGATATCGTAATCTGGGATACAGCGACCCACCAACTCAAGCAGACCATCCACGACAAGACGCTGCGTGTGCCCGAGGACCGTCTATCTCAGATCATCTTTGACCCCACGGGACCGTCCCTCATCGCCACCAGCAACAGACCGCATGTCTGGCAGGTTGACACCACGAGAGAGATCGTCCAGGGCGCACACAACGCCCCCGTTGCACAGGTGCTGTTTAACGCGGCGTTTGACGTGGTGGTGACAGCCGACAGCTCGGGCTCGGTGTTTGTCTGGGACTATCTGGACGGTCATTTAGTGTTCAGGTACAGCAACGCCCACGGTAACTCCAAGCTATCTTGCATATGTCTCGATGGCACATGTCGCCGCTTATTGACGGGTGGAGCGGACGGAAGTCGACACGTGTGGAACTTCCACAACGGTCAGCGAATCAACACACTAGAATCTGCCGCTGACGGTGATGTGACCGATTGCATATATGTCAACACCGTCACCACGCCCTTCTTCGCGACGTCGGGCTGGGACCGCTACATCTCCATCTACTACGACACTGACCAGATGCACGACGCCAAGCTCATCCCAGCGGGGAAGACGCTCGGGCCCCATCCCGACGACATCATGTGCATCGCCTTCTCGGAGCCCAACATGCTCGTCGCTGGCGTGTACGGTGGGTTGTTCAGCATCTGGAACACTGATTCGGCGTTCCTCCGGTTTACCTTCGATATTCGGGGGGAGCGTGTCCGAGGGTGCCCGAGCGACCCGACCCCCGCAGGCACTGACGGCTACCTGTCGAAAGTCGAGTCGGCAGTCGGAGTCGTATCTGTCGCCTTCTTCAAATCTATGGGCAACCATCTGATGACAGTAACTGACGACGACCACCTCAGAGTTTGGTCAATCAGCCACGACCAGGCGGTTCATCGCGGTGCCATACTGATTGCTGACTACGCGATGCCACGCAACGTGACTTCGGTCAAGGTGTCCGACTCTGACGAGGTGATTGTCACTGGACACACCAACGGTCGAATTAGGACGTGGTCAACGTTCAATCTGCGCGAACATGTTGAGAGTATCTCGGATATCTACAATACTGAACCGTCGCTGACTCCCGTGACCGCTCTCCGATCGTTCAGTGCTCACCGCGGTGCCGTGATTGCCACGGATTATTTGTCGTCACCCGCGGGATTCGAATCGCCGCTCATCCTTAGCGGAGGTCAGGACAACAAGGCCCGACTATGGCAGATAGACGGAACATTGGTCGGGTCATTCGGTGGTCGGCTGTGGAAGAAGGAGGACACCCCGCGCGAGGCCCAGACCGTATCTTTCGAGAAGGTGGAGGAGGAGGCTGAATCAGAGGTGGCCATCGACGAAGCCACCGCCCCCACCATCAAGCCCCGCGTGGTGCCGTCACACGTCCTCCGGGACCTGCCTCGGGCCCAAGCAAGGGTCGCTAGCGCCGGCAAGCCCGCCGAGCGGTTGATTTATAGTATGGCATCAGTGGAGCCGCCCCGGACGCCTCACCTTGATCGGCAGGGGAAGAAGAGCATCGCTGATATGGCCATGTTGCTGTGAGTGAGTGTTTTTATTGTTCTAAATTGTACTTTTCTTCATGAGCGTTCTAAGGTAAGGTAAGGTGAACATTGTCAGTCTTATGGTAAGGTAGCACCGTATGACACCTCTACTGTGCTCCCCACGGACCGTTCAGTGTATATGATATTTACTGTCCCCCGAACATGCCGCCCATCCCCATCTTCTGGGCCATCTTCATCGCCTGGCCCATGTCGGGCATCCCCTTCCCCCCCTTGCCGCCCATCTGCTGCATCATCCGCACCATACCCGCGGGCCCACCCATCTGGTCCATGACGCGCTTCATCTGTCCAGCCATGGCCCCGCCGCCCTTGCCCCCCAGCCCCCCAAGGCCGCCCATCATGGAGGACATCATCTTCTGCATATCGCGGGGGTCCAGGTTACCCAGGGCCCCGGGGTTCAGACCGCCCTTCCCCAGCCCCTTGCCCATCATACTGAAGAGCTGGGACATCTTCTTGAGTTGACTCATCATGACCCTCAACTCCTCGAGCCTCACGCCGGACCCGAGGGCCAGCCGCCTCAGACGGCTCTCATCGCTGAGCTTGGCCATCTTGAGCTCCCCTGGCGTCATCGAGTCGAACACGAACTGCATTCTCCTGAACTTGGCCATGCCCTCCTCCTCCTGGCCCTTGGGGATGAGCCCCCCCATGCCTGGCAGCATCCCGAGGAGGTCGCCCATGCCGTTACCGTCGAGCATCGTGTCGACCATCTTCAGCTGTTCCTGGACATCGGCGAAGGTTGTCTCACCCTTCAGCATATGGGACACGACCTCGACGTTCCGCTCGGTGTCGAGGCCCGCGTCCTGCATCCGGGTGAAGAGCCCGCCGATGTCGCCCATGCCCAGCATCCGGGAGACGAAGGACGTCGGGTTAAACTCGTGGGTGTCCTGGAAACGCTCGCCGACACCGATAAAGGAGATTGGCGCCGCGGTGGACACGACGGAGGTCAAGGCGCCGCCGCCCTTGGTGTCGTTCGAGTCGAGCTTGGTGACCACGTGTGACCCGACGCCCACGGTCTCGTGGAAGCGCCTCGACTGGTCGGCGATGATCTTACCCGAGTTCGTGCCATCGAGAATAAACATCACGTGGTCGGGCTGGGCGGCGTCCTGCACGCGGCCCATCTCCTCCATGAGCTGCTCGTCTTGCTGCGTCCGGCCGGATGTATCGACGATGATGATCTCATAACGGGCCTCCCGGAAGGTCTTGACACCCTCACTGGCCACCTCCGCGGGGTCGTCCACGTCGCTCGTGAAGCAGGGGACGCCGACAGACACGGCGTTCTGGTGCAGCTGGTCTCGGGCACCGGCACGGAATGTATCGGCACCAACGAGAGCAACGCGGAAGCCCTTCCGCTTGTAGAAGTACGCGATCTTGGCGCACGTGGTCGTCTTACCGGAACCCTGAAGACCGACCATCATCACGACGTTCGTCTTGTTCCGCTTGGGACGGAAGGGGGGGATGTCGGAGCCGTCCTTGGGATCCTTTGGCGTCATCATATCCACAAGCTGCTCAAACACAGCCTGCTGAAGAACTTGGCGCTTGTCAGCGCCAGCGCCGAGCTCCTCAAGGTTCACGCGTTGCTTGATGTTGTCGCGGAACTTCTGGACAATGGCAATAGGGACATCGGCGACAATCAGGGCCTTTGAAAGGTCCTTCACCACCTCATCCAAAACCTCGGTGGTGATGGTATTGCTATCCACAAACTTCTTCAATGCACCGGTAATATTGTTTCCAAGTGAAGCCAGCACCATCTTATGCCCTCGACACTCGTTTGTGATATATATTTCCTATAAATCAATTATGCATCTCAGGCCAACCCAACCAACAATGACCCTACAGTACATTTAGAATATCCTACCTATTCCTGTGAGGCTGCATGGCCTCGATGGTCTTCCCCATGTTGCTGACCATCTGCTCGAGCCTGTCCAGCCTAAGCCTGACGTCATCGATAGCCGTCAAGGGCGCGTACCCCGCCCGGACCCTCTCGAGCACGTTCTCAAGCCCCGCCTGGAACGTTCCGTGCCTGACGACGCCCTCTCCGCGTGTTGGTGACGCGGGTCCCTTCGGCGTCCCCCTGGTAGTCTGCCCGTTCCCAGCCGACGTCACCTGCATCAACCCCGTTCTCACTCTCCCAACCTCTCCTTCATTGGCCATCATACGTGTCTCCAACACGCTCTGTCTCTCCTGCAGCGCCATCATCGCACCGTACGCCTCGTCGAGTTGGGTCACCACACCACCCAGCTGGGAGCCGCTGTCCTTGCTCGCGTCCACCAGCTCCGACACGTCGGCCTCCACGGTGTGCAGCGCCTGGTCGAGCCCGTCCACGACCTGCTGCAGGTTAGAGACCGTGTCGAGGGTCTCCTGGAGGTCCATGGCCGTGCCGTCGGCCGTCTCCCGGACGTTCTCGGCGATGGTGATCACCGCCTGTCGGATGTCATCGAGGGAGGCCCAGTCCTCCGCCGTGGCGTCCGTGGGGGGCTGGGCGGGAATGGGGCGGGTGACGGGCGCGGGTTGGGTGGGTTGGTCGACCGGGCCGCCCGGGGTGACCCCACCCGCCATATGGACCACTATCTCACTCATGAGGTCACTGAGGATCGTCTCGCGGGACGGCCCCCGGGCGATGGAATTATACATCGTCACCGCCGCCGCCACACCCTCGCTGATGGGCCCCGCCTTGAGCGCCTCGATGGCCTTGGTAAGGGCCCCCCTGCACGTTGCCTCGGACGCGTCGGCGTTCTGTTTGCATATATATGTGAGATATGAGTCAGGACTGGCGACCGGAGTCACGTGGGGGATGCCCGCGGCGTCGAAGGTCACTCCATCCCGGGTGGGGACGAGACGGGTCTGTGTCTGGGACAGGACGGACATGTACACTGACTTGTACTGGGGGCCGGTGAGCTGGAAGATATCGCGGATAGGGTCGACCGCACGGTCGAGGGCGATGATGTGCGTGTCAGTGATGATTTTTTGATCGACTGGGAGTGAGAGTTCAGCGAACGTCATCTTGTAGATCTCGAATGATTTCTCTGCGGCCGTAGAGAGACCCAAGAGGACCATGGCCTCACCAAGTCTCGGCATCGACCGTCTGGCCTTGAGCGAGATCATCGTCGAGGCCAGGTCGACGACCATGCCCGCCGAGCACCCCTCAATCGGCCATGACGGGGCGACGCGGGGGGTCACGGTGCGGGCACGGTCATGGATGATGTCGGCGACAGTCGGGAGGGACGTGGCGACCTCGATGTGAGGGAAGAGGGCCATGATCGCCGAGAAGGCGGACGACGCGGTCTGGTCGTCCTTGGATTCCCAGACGGCTTCGCGGAGGAGCTTCTCCCCTGACCGGGAGGAGAAGGACGCGTCCGCGGCCATGGGGATGCGGATCACAAGGCTCTGGTCGAGCATACGGTGAGCCTCGGGGTCCTCCGCGGGGTCCGCGCCCGTCATGGACGCCACGCGGTGATGAAGGGCAAGGAGCGTGTCGATGGAGGCCTCCGTAATGCCCGCGGGGGCATGGAGGACGACCGTGGAGGACACAGCAAGACACGCATCGGTCAGGCGCTCGAATGTGGTGCCCCTGTCGGAGGTGAGAAGGCCAGAGACGTTAGAGCCGCCGTCCAACGAGAACATGAAGGATGCATGGCAATCCTGGGGGTTCAGCGCCATCTGGCATCGGATTTGGGCGTCGCCGGACATCGGGCTCGGGTCAATATCAGCGGTGGCGTTTTCAGTACTAGAGACATTGAATCTATCACCAATGTGCAGGGATGAAGACGATCCGTACTCACACTCGGCACCGTGTATTGATGGAGGAGTGAAATTCCCGCTCGTATCGAGCAGAGTGAACTCCATGGTCGAGAAAGAATCTAAAAGAGAGATTTTTGCTCGTGTTCGAATTACAGTTTTGTAAAATTGGGATTGTCCTTCTCCCAATTGCATGTATACATAAATGGCTTCGTAGCGAATGACTTTACTTTTGGAAGCAAAAATGATGGAAACAAGGAAAATCTTCCTAAAAGTTTGCTATGGAAGAGTTGACCGAGACCACAGTGCTGGTCAGGTTCACCAATCAAGTAGAATTTCAGTGCCCCCTGTGTGGGGGCTGGTACAAGACCATGGCACCCCATTTGAGGTCAAAAAGTCACCAAAGGAAGCCAAATGACGAGCTCAAGCTTTTCATGTCCAACATCCGCAAGGCTGGACTTACGGCCGAGACTTTCGACTCGTATATGAGCTACCACTACCCCTCAACCACTGTGGAGGCCCCCGAGGAGAACGTGTATCTGCCGGACAGCCCCGCGAACTCGGAGATCGCCGATTCGGACGCCAACGAGGAGGACGCGGACACATACCAGCCGTCCGCCATTCCTGCCCGCGGGCTGATGTCTGCTGTCTCAGTCATCCCCGAGGAGGTGACCCCGGTGGTATCACCCGTGGATGATGAAGTCGAAGTGACCCACAGGGAGACCACACCTGCCATAGGGGGGAGCCCCATTACCGCTGATGACGTGATGAACGCCGCCGAGGGGGAGGGGGAGGCGTCACCACAGCCAACACCCCACGTCGAGGTTGAGCCCGAGGTTGAGCCTGAAGTCGAAGCCGAGCCTGAACCCGAACCCGAGGTTGAGCCCCAGCCGGAGGTGGAGGTCGCCCCTACCCCCGAACCTGCCGCACAGCAGGACGTTGAGCCGGCCTCTTCCGCGCCTGCCCGGGCGGCCCACCCCCTCACCCAGACTGGGGGTGGGGGCACGGATGAGTCTATTGACATCCAGGAGATGGTCACCCCCATCATGGTCCAGCCCGCCACACAGCAGGCAGGCATCTCGGGCGACCCCACCCCGGGCCCCTCCGCCAGCGCCATCACGGAGATGCTCGCCCCCGATTCCGACCTCATCACACCCAGAATGCAGCTGAACCTTGGGAGCAGGCCGGGCGGCGTGGCCTCCCAAATACTCCTCGCCACCGGGTCAGCCAAACAGAGCAACGTCGTCGATGATTTATCAACCATGGCGACCCCCCAGATGCAGGAGCTGTCCATGCAGCCCGACCTGTCCACACCCGTCCTTCATGACGTGGGGGCTGTGACGTTCACCTCCGAGCCAGTCCCCGTGCCTGCACAACTGGCTGGATTAACAAGGGAGGAGGCGCTGATGTTGGCCGGGAAGCTCATTAACGAGAGAGCCGCGGTCGTTGAGGCTGGGCGGCGGGCGGCACAGCACCAACTCGCAAAGGAGGCAGATGTCTCCATGACTGAAGAGTGCAATGCTGAGGCTGACGTTGGTGCTGTGACACCGGTTCAGGAGGGTTGAACGATAGACTACGACATAGTAAATGACCCGTACGGCACCCTGTAGTGTGTGGTTGGCCGACACGGTCGTCAGAGAGACTCGGCGAGACGATTGGCGATCGTGATCATTCGGTTGGCGAGCATGTGGCCATTGGCCATCATGGCGGTGAGCTCATCCGTACGAATCTCGTCTACACACTCTATCGTTGATTGGACCACCAGTTGCATCTCCTCCGCCGCTAGTTCGCCCTCGTTGTTGGAAAGTTGCACATCTTTCATAAGAGGGGTGTTCTTGTCAATATTCTGAGCGATACGGTAGTAACCGACCGCGGGCACCTCAAAGAGGCTCTGCATCCCTTCGGAAAAGTGCGTCAGTGACTTGTTCAACGACATTGCTCCTTTTTTCACCAATTCGAAGTTCACCCAAAATACGAGAATCCACCCAATTCAGGACTTAATGCCAAATTGGTTGTCCAATACTCATTTCTTTCTACGACTATAAACAGTTTCCCGAATGACAAGTTGGCGATAACTTCGACACGAGCATATCAAATGAACAGCTTGGACCGTGTTACCAGAGAACTTGTGCAAGTTTCTTGTTTGGAGTGCTTAAGATACTTCAAGTTTACTCTCCGCGGCCGTGAGGAGCTCGTTGTCACCGTATGTAACCAGCTACACCAGTCCATCCATTACCCAGGCAAAGGATGTTCTCATTGATCCTATTACAATGTGCACCTCCAACGATGCGCTCTCCCCGGCCTCTCCTCGGTCCCAGGAGATCATGTTCCCCTCCCCCCGTGACTCTCTCTTCATCGTCGGAGCCTTCAAGAAGTACGGCCGCCCGACAGTCTGGCTCCGCGACTCCAACCTCGGGGACGATCACAACAGCCTGGACCTGCCCTCAGCCGTCCATTGGGAGAGCACCGTGTTCCCCATCGCCGCCATCCTCAGTGATATCGCACAGCGGCTCTACCCTCAGCGGAACCCACTCGAGGTCGACTTTACCGCCATTAACGCGCTTTCTGACGCAGAGCGCGTCATTGTTGTCAGCGGGCTCCTGCAATACCTGAAGGACGTCATCGCGTCGCAGCCTTGGTATATGGACGCCGTGTGGCAAGACATTGAACGGCTTGTCGATGTGCACGCTGAGTTGCTCATCAACTGACGACTTCCTGAGTTTCTTCAACTGTATAGTTCAGGGGATGCCATCTTCAGCGGATTGACAGTCATTGAATGACTGTGTCATAAATACCGCCGGGTTGTTTCATGATATTGATGTAGTAGTTCATATATTGCTTCCTAATCCCATGTACAAGCTCTGTGATGGCTGCCGAGAACATGTTCCACAGTGCTCACGGAAACATCATAACTACTACACACGAGTAGCCACTGAGGCTACCATGGATGTCGCGTTGACATCCTATCTCAACCCCGCATCCCTGGGGGTTGAGCAAGTCCACATTGTCGGCCGAGAAGTCGGTCCGGCAATGTGT
>PPCM01000956.1_pt1 | contig 16110 bp, 8 predicted proteins | sample 1555541 | NCBI WGS metagenome assembly PPCM01 (sample SAMN05284479, study PRJNA326546) | Marine sediment metagenome, whole genome shotgun sequencing project. | isolation source: marine sediment | place: Germany: Wadden Sea | collected 2012-09-05 | reverse complement strand
CCGGCAAGGGCGGGGCGGGGCGGGGGGCGGCGGGGGGCTTTCTTCTTGCCGAACATGGCCATCACGGGCTCCTTGCTGCCGTAGCCACTCGACCTCACCTTGCTGTGGAACGTCACGGGCTTGTTCTTCACGGCTGCGGACCCTGGTCTTTTCTTCTCCGGCCTTCCGGCACTCCCCGGCTGTATAAGTTTTGGGCACAATATGGAATCGACCGGAAACTCCGCGAGTCGAGATAGTGGGTGTCCCAGGGCGGGGATGTGCATGTCGGCCCCGAGGTCGACCAGGACCACCCCCGTGACGTCCGCCTCCGCGGTATAGTCCCCGCCGGCGAGGAGGAGGCCGAGGCCACGATGTGTGAACGTTGCGGCCGAGAAACGGTCCAGCGGCGCGATGTACACGGGCGCCAAGGAATAAACGTCGAGAGCGATGATGTAGTCGGGCGTCAACACCAACGCCACATGGGTGTCGAATGATCTAGCCTCGCTCGTCGGGACGTGACGGATGGCCAGGTCCAGCGGCTCCAGACTGAGGGCACCCGGCACCGCGTCGGCCATCTGCCACTCCTTTCCCGGGGCGGGTCGGGCGGTGACGAGTTTGGGGGAGTCTGGGTCTGGGTCGGCCTCGGCCTCGGGGGCGGGGGTGCATAAAGGGGCGAGATCGCAGCGGGCAATCAGGGTTGCCGGAATGCGGTCACCCATATCGAATATGTTGAATATGAACACCTCACCGAGGTTGTCGATGAGCACGAGCTTGTTGTTGGCCACTGCCGACAACACGAGGGGGTGACCAACGCAATCGCGGATGGTAAAGACCAGTCGGTCCTCGGCGATGTCCCACAGTTGACACTCACCGTCGCTGTGGACAGCTACGATGACATCTTGCCCGATGAATGATGCGTGGAGAACCGTGACGTCGCTGGGCCTGCCCGTGCTGATGTTCTTGGTCTGGACGACCCTGTCGCCTGTGACAGAGTAGATGCGGGCCGATTGGTCAGCGCACACTAGCACTGTGTGTCCGTCTGGCGAGAAGCAGCAAAATGAGAGCAACCGGGCGGGATCAGGCTCGCGTTCCGTGACGACGTACTCGGGCGTCGCTCCCTGGGCAACACAGGCCCTGGTGATGTAGTAAACGCAGAGATGAGCTTCTGTGAGCACTGCAAGCTGCATCCCAACGTTACTCCCGGGCTTGAGGCCCACAGCGACGTGTGCTGCGTTAGGATGAGACAGGCAGAGGCCCGGGGCATCGGGGATGGCACTACATGTGATGAAGATGTCGTCGTCTGGTAACTGCCCGACGGTGTACTGGTTACAGTGTAGTATTCGGAACGCTCGCTCCATTTTTGGTGTTGTTCGTTTGGATGACGAAGCTCAAAAACAAACGCGCTAATAGCAGTCAAGCCACACCCATGCACCGACACCCGACATCACCTGTCCCATTATGCTCCTTTGTCAGTGTGCCTCCATTTAATACAGACCCCACCTTCACCTGCATCATCCAAAACAGACTCTAACAACCATCCTGACAGGACAGGCTGTCCTGCCGGTCTGACGAGTGCTAAGCCCCCTGGAGCACACAAGGACCCGAGCTCCAGCACCATGAACTCCAGTCCACGTCGAGATCCATGACGGCGGGGTGCCCTTGGGCTTCCCCTACTGCTCATCACCTCAGCAGCGGCGGGCATCGTGCCGTCGTCGAGGATCTCCCGGATCTCGAGGACAATATCGACGTCTGTCTCCCCATCCCGCTGAGGGTTGGCTTGCTTGAGCATGGAAGCGGTGCTGTCTCCAACTGACCGATTATCATCTCTTCTTCCCGTCTTTGCGCCTAACGCACTGATAATGCCCATGCTGCGTTGTCCATCGCCTCCTTGTCAGAATGCCTCCATTTTTACATCTATTGGAACTCGTCCTCGAGCCCGTCGAGCTCAGTGTCGATCGTATCGGGGAACTCCTCCTCAGCCACAGGTGCGGATGGCTCGGCGATCGCGGGCTCGGCAAACCCGGCCGTCGTCGCCTCGGCCTCAATGTCGTCAAGCAGGCCGTTGAGCATGTCGTCATCCTGCACCTCAGCGCCAGTCAGCATAGAGCTGGCGACCATCTCCTGCAGCTCGTTGGCGACGTCGTTAGTCTCCTGGATATCGGCCATGACGTCGTCAACGTTATCAATGCCTCCAATGGCCTGCATCTCTACCTTCAGCTGCTCGCTGCCGGCCTTCATCGCCTTCACAGTCTCTACGTTCAGGCGGGCGTTCGTGATGGCCGACTGTTGGGCCTGAAGGTTGTTAAGCGTCGCAGTGATCTGTGTGATCTGCTTCTGGACGCGGTTCGCATCCGTAAGGGCGAGCTTCGCCTCTGGCCGCCGTCCAGCCTTAAGAAGCTGCTTTACCTTGGCCATCTTTGCGTCATGCTGCTTCTGAAGCCCTGCCTGAAGCATTCTTTGTTTGTTAAGTGTGGCGGAGCTGCTATCTCCAGTTGAGGGCTGACCTCTCTGCTTTCTACCCTTCGTAACGTCTGATTTCGTGAAAAGACCCATATTGTGTCGTACTACTGCTTGTCCAAAAAAGTGTTGGGATTTAGGATCTCAGTTTGGGATATCATTTTGAATAAGCTGCCAACCTGACTGTCTTGTTATTGGCAGTGTGTGACCAAGCTCACACCACTCTTTGTTTGAGGCCTGAGATATAAACAGGTCTGTTTTTTAAGATATCAAGACTTGTTATAAATAAGCATGAGCGTTGTTGAGCACGAATGCCTAACTGATATCAACTAACATTGCATCCAACTTGCATTTCCACTTGCGATTATGTTTGGCACTCAACACCGTAAGCAGAAATGTCTGCCAGTGTCACCGATACAATGCCGCTGGGAGGCAGCACGGTGGGCGACACAAGCAGTAGTACGCTCATCACCGCCGATCGCAAAGCAGATACCGATGATGCCATCCTTGGCTGCGATTTGCGGAATCCAACAGCCAAGTCCATCCGTGACGAGCTGATTGCCGCCGAGGACGAGGTGATCTCCATCTACAGCCGTGAAGTGCCCACTATCGAGTCCATCTGGGACGATGTGCGGGCCTGTGACGCAGTGCTCGATCGCATGCAGCAGTCTTTCGGCTCGTTTCAACAAAGCATCACGACTCTGTACTCCGATATCAGACAGCTGCAACGGGAGAGCGGGGAGCTGCGGACCCATCTGACGAACCGGGCCACGGTGGCGGGCCCCATCGTGGGGTATGTGTCTCAGGCCGAGTTGTCGGCCGGGACCATCAAGCTTCTCCTTGAGGGCAACATCAACGCGCAGTACGTGCTGGCCCTGCAAGAATTCAGCGACCGACTGACGTTTCTCCGTTCACCGGAAGCAGGACGGCTCCAACACGGAGCGCCGTACAAGGCGGCCGTCGAAGGACTTTGCCTCGCAGTATCTCGTCGGCTACAGACGTTCATGTCCCGTCTCATCGTTAACCAGAGGCGGGTGGAGGGGAGACAGACGCGGGACGTCGACCTACTCCCCCACGCCGATGTCTTCGTCTTCCTTGACCGCCATTGCCCCCCTGTCGCCGACCTATTGGCATCAGTCTACACCGACATCATGAAGAAGGTGTACACAACGTCCTTCACAGCCTACACCAAGTCCCTCGTCGACGCCGTGACCCCACCCGGCCCCCCCGGCCTCCTCGGTGCCCCCGCCCCCCGCACGGCCACCCGACGCCGGGGAGTGACCAACATCGCCGAGGCCCTGTCACTCGACGGCCGTCGGGACGTGCTCCGGAACGTCGGGTCGCCGGACGCGGTGGTGGGAGGGGCGCCACAGAGCACGTTGTTCGAACGCGCCTTTTCTTCGGCCCTGATGCTCCTGGCCCAGATGACGGTCGCTGAATACGTCTTTGTGTGGGAGTTCTTTGCCAATACGAGAAGTGGAATCACGCTAGATACGGTAGGCAAATCTATGGGCCTTTTATTGGACATTGTCACGCGCTGGGCGGCCGAAGCGACCGATATCGTCAGCGTCATGCTCGTGATCATTGCCACCGAAGCCACGATGGACTTTCTCGAGGGCAAGACAGTCGACACCATTCTGCCCCAGCTGATTCAAGTCAAGATGGTCACTGTGCCTCGTTTCTCGCATCTCCTGGACCAGCACATCCGGTCCATCCCCGTCCATCTTCCCGCCGCGGCCGCTGTGGACCCCATTGTCCACCGATCGTCCAAGTTGCTCGTGTCTCTCCTGTCTGGCATCGCGGTGTGCCCCGGGTTCTGCCCCCAGGCACTGCAGCAGTTCATATCCCACGTGGACAGGTTCATTGTGTCCGCACGGGCCCCGGAAGACGCGGAGATGCGCGGAGAGCTCCGCTTGGTGTGTATGGCGACCAGTTACCACCATCTCATCGTCACACTCGAGAAAATGGAGGCTGCGCACGCGAGCGACGCCCTGAAGCAGACGAAGAAGTACTTCGCGGACCGGCTTCGGGCCTGCATCGAAGCACTTGGTGTCCAGCTTGTCGCGCGCCACTGCTCTGCTGTCGAGTTTGTGGCTGAAGTTGACTCAGCCATCGGGAGCACTGCAGACTTCACAGCGTACCTGGCAGAGGCGGGTGACGCTACCCAGGAGGCCGAGGAGCATCTCATATCGGCTGTACGGGACTTTAAGGCGTCATGGCGGACGGTGGCCGACAGGGTTCTCGCCGACGTCCAGGGCTACTTCGTCGGAGGCGCGGGGGGACTCGTGTTCCGGTCTGCGTGGTCTGCGCTCCTCAAGACCCACGGCAGGCTGGCATCCCTCGCACGGTCGTCTGGCCACAATATGGCGCGCGAGATGGTTCCGGCGAGGAGCCTGGCCGAGCACAGGGCCGCCCTGCTGGCCAAGCTCGAATAGAAGGGCGGGACCGCGGTACAATATAATATTTAGGCGCTGGGCTGTCCTCCGCGACGGAGCTCGTTGTGCTGATTTTTTTGTCAAGACTGATCAATAAATCAACCGTCATGATTTGTGATATTGATTCACTTCACTTCACGCGAGCAGTACACGGGCTGGACACAGGCCTATCCCATTCCTGTCAGTGGCAACTTTATAGACCGCGTCATATGATTGAGAGCCAGCGGTGCCAGCAGCGCCTCTGTGGCTTTGCTGCTGAGCAGATCCATTCGAACCGTGTCTCCATATCACAATTCGCCCAGCAGACATTTGTTTGTTTCACCCAACGTTTTGATATGCGCTAATTCAGTCATATGCCACTAAAGACAGGTTGTTCTTCACAAACGGTGATGTCTGCCGCCATTATAATGTAGATTACGACGTGTTAGATACAGCACAGTCCGATGCGTGGCTGTTCTGGGCATCTTCTGACGCCATCTTCGCTCTCTCCATCCAAACCGAGAACGCAGTGCCTCTCCGCGCTGTACATCAGTTCGACAGCGCGACCCTTACCCTCTCTGCCCCCCGCACGGGCTCTGTGGTTGCCGTCTCCTCCTCCACGGGCTCAGCCTTCTTTGTGGCCGAGGCCACCACCGACCAACTTGCGGTTCATCACCACCGAGTGTTCCCCGAGACAACGTGCACAGTCAACGCGGACGGGAGCGTTGGGGTGGCATACACGCCCCACACGCGCCAGATGAAGCTCATCCAGCTCCACGAGTCCACCTTCACCCGGGCCAACCAACTCGCCACCCACCCCCACTCAATATCGCGTGTCGTGTGGGCTAACGGACGCGTCGTCGCCGTGCTAGAGATCCACGACGTCCACGGCACGGATGACCAGGCCTTTGTCTGGCAGCTGGCCCCCGTCCCCCAGGCCACACCGTCGGTAGCTCCCATGGAGTTCAGGCTCGTGGGATGGTTCGCACTGCCCATCAACGCTGAGTTAGTCACCGTCCTCACCCACCCCGAGGAGGAGGAAGGAGCAGTCATCGTCGGGAGTCGGTCAGCCACAGGTATCACGTTGTTCTCCACAGAATTGCCCGCCGTGCCATCCGAGACGACCCCCACACAGCAACACATCGCCATAGACGCCCCGTACCTGAGCCCTATTATGGATATGCTCGTATTCTACCGTGGAATGTCGCCGTGGCAATCCTGGGCGGTCGGAGCGGTCCGTCAGGACAACGTAACTGTGCTGTCGACCCTCACCGCTTGTAGCGCGACGGCAATGTGTGTCACAGCGACACGTATCTTCAACGGATCCGAGATACACACAATCTACGATTCTGAGCCCTTCTTCCACTCTGGGGCGGTCTCCCTCGGATCCTCTGACGGTCATCGAATCGACCTCCTCAACATTGGCCGCCTCTCGGGCCACTATCGTCCCGGGTGTGTTGTGAGTCATGACTCTACCCTGGTTCATGTGGTAGGGGAAGGCACGTGTCGGTCCATGCCCCATCCGGTCGGGCCCACATTATGTAGTGGGTCGGGCCCGGGTTGGGTGGCGGTGGCGGGTGAGGGGAACACAGTGGTGCTGGACACGAATGACGGGTCGACCCTGGCTATATATCATGTGACTCGACCTATAGCCATGTTCCCCCGATCCCCACACACCATCCATTGGGTCAGGCGGGATGATGTGGTGCTGACGTCACCCAAGGTCGACCCCACCCCAATCGGCTCCCTGCCCGCCCCCATAGATAACGCCATATACGACACCACGGGCACTGTCATCGCTATACGGACAAGACCCGACAACATCACCCTCATCGGGCTTACCGGACAGCCCCTCCTTCACCAACAATGCCCACCCAACGCCCAGATCCGCACGGCAGACCCCCGTGCCTTCGCGTCGGTCACCGGGCCCAGGAAGCTCGAGTTCATGGCCCCGATGGCCTCGGCGGTCGGCCCTGCTGTCATTGGAATAATGGCAGTCATGGGGCAAAACACATTTATAGAGAATCTAATGGAATCTATGACCACCTCGGCATATAGCCCCGATGACATGACGTGGCAGGCCATGATGGCTGCTCCATCGACCGCCCCGACCCCCGCACAGCAGGTGTTCGTGGAGGCCGTCACTTCAGGGCAGCCCAAACGGGTGTCCCTGTTCGACGATGACGATGAGAGTGACGATGACGACTTTACCCCCACCCCGCGACCCGACCGGGGTGGGGGGTGGGTTGGGTCTGTGCCATCCCTACCCGGGCGCCAAGGGCGAGAGCTGTCGGCCGTGCTGCAGGTCGGGCCTGGCCTGGATGCCCCCGGCCGCGCCTTTGCCATTGGCCGCGCGCTATCCACTGTCACCGGCCGCACTGTGGACGATATCTCTATTCTCGGTGCCATCGTCTCGGATCATCAACACGAGCTGGCCACCATGGCCACCATCGGCACCTGGGCCGACCTGACCATCATCCGGGGTCCTGAGTGGATGCCCACCCCCGCCCTGCAGGACGCCGTTATGAAGGTCGCGGCATCAACCTTCAGGTCAGCTAGAGACATTGGGTCGGTCGCCCACTACTACATACTGGCCGGCCGCCGGGCGACCCTCGCTCAGCTGTACGCTACGGAGGGTTCGGGGAAGGTGGCGTCCATGCTGCGGCAGGACTTCACCCAGGACCGCTGGATGGCGGCTGCCGAGAGGAACGCGTTCGTGTTGCTGGGGCGGAGACAGTTCCCAACAGCAGTGGCCTTCTTTATACTCGCTGGGAGACCGGATGAGGCCGTAGCTGTGGCCATCGATAGGATGGAGTCACCCCAACTGGCGACACTCATCCGCAGACTCGCACCCCCACCCAACCCCAACCCGACCCAACCCCCGTCCGTCGCGGAGGCCGGTGCCGCCTGGCGTGCCGGGACCTACCTCCCCGCGCTCACCTTACTCGCCCGCCCCCGCCCCGACGCGTGGCAGACCGGTGCGGCCATCGCCATCATCACGGAGCTGCAGTCAACCCACAGATTATCATTCCGGTTGACATCGCTCGTGACCCCTGCAGAGACCCGGGCAGCCGTCGCCCAACACCTGGCGACCATCGGAGGGCAGGCCCCCGTCGCCGCCCTCGCTCTTGCTGCTCACCCTTCACTATCACACGCCCTAACCGACTCACCCGCGGTCGCCCCATTTATTGCTGCCCCCGCGGTCGCGTCGATTCTTCTCGCCCACCGTAGACACGGGGTGACCATCAGAGGCCTCTCCACCCTGGCTGACAGCCTCTCCGTCGCCCCCACTGATGTCCTACCGACCATTCCGTCCGCCGAGTGGGCCGGCACCGTCGGGACGGACGCCGCCTTCCCCACCCTGGCCCCTATCGTCGCCGCACGGGAGGTACGGGCTGGGGTGGCCGACCCGGGGTACGACTCGCCCTTACCCGGCCCCGCCGCCACCGCCAGAGTCTTCTGGATGGTCCGGCTGCTCGACCTGCCCGCTGCCGTCGAGTTTATCGGACTCCGTGGCGACACTGACGATGTCCTCGTCCAGAAGATGGTCCTCGTTGCCTACCTCGACCGCTTCCTCCAATCAGGTGATGTCACCGGATCGTCCATCGGCACGGTCGCTAAGATCCACGCCAGACAGCTCGACGCCCTCGCCGACGAGCTCTCTCACGGAATCCACACCGCGGCACCCCTCTATAAAGCCCTCACAGCATGGGCCCTCGTCGAATCGACTCCGGCGGAGCTGTGGAGCCTGGCGGCGGACTCGGCGGCCCTGGACCCCGCCGCGCGTGCCCTCCTCGGTCGGCGGGCGATGACGGGGGTGGTGGGCGTCATGTTGAGGCGGGTCCATCGGGGGCTGGACTTCCCGACCCTGGCCAGCATAGATGCGACTTTCGAGCGGTCGAGACTCGCCCGGACCGACTCTATGCATCTGATCGCGTTGACATCGCCCGTGGTGGTGACGGTCTCGGGTCGCACCATAGCCGAATACGAGGTCCACCCGACCGACACCCCCACACTCCGGCAAACGTTCGTTAGAATCCTATCCAGAGAGGTTAGATGCTGTGCCGTCGCCCAGACCCGCCCTAGGTACGCGGCAGGCCTGGCCGATGCCGTGCTCATCTACCACCTCGCCGAGGAAGACGCGGTCGACTCAGTCACACTCCCCCGAGGTGTGGGCCACCCCGTCGCCCTCGCCCTCGACCCTGCCGGCACCCGCCTGGCCTGCGTCACGTCTGGTCGGCGTCTGTTGTGTTGGCGGATTGACGGCCGGGTCTGGTCTCTGCTGAACGTGGCCATCCCAGGCGGCTCAACCATCATATTCGATGGACCGGGGCGACTGATTGTAGCCGGGGACCACGTGACGGTCGTCGATGTCGTGTCCTCCCGAGCTATAGACCCGATCACCCGTCTTGGCCGACTAGTAGTCATGTCACATCGACAAATCGGGAAGATCAACACTGTGGCAAGGCATGGACGCTTTGTGGCCGTCTGTGGGCAGCACGGCGTGACTCTCCTCCGACCTGACATCGGTTCGATGGTCAGGGTCAACCGCATCGACTCGGCACTCAATCTGGCGGTGACGGAGCTGCCCCGGGTCATATTGCACCGGACAGACGGCGCCATCGTGCAGGGTGAGCTCACTTTGCCGGACCTTTGAGATGTGTGGAAGTGCTCCTGTTTCTCAATTATAAATTGTATATGTTGTAGTTTGGGCGACATAATATGACATTCGCGACCAAATGCCCAGGCATTGTGATTGTGGTGAACACGAAGCATAAACAAGCCATGTCCACCTGTCCAAACGATATTATCGGACGAGATCGGCATGGACGGAGTCACAACCAACCATTCAGGATCATCACTATCATGACTGGAGACCGACAGGCATCGCCTGGACTGATCGAAACCATCTCTCGGCCGCTCTTCTCGATACTTCTTGTCCAAATGTCAATATTCGTCATTTGGGGCATTGGTAATCGGTTGTTGACCGCACATGTCATTACGTTGGGGTCATGGCACATATAAATCGAACGTAAATCGAAGTATACAAAATGGATTTTGACGATTTTCGACCCATTAGAAACTACAACAGGATAATATCAAGTGACACATTAGAAAAGCCAAAGGTAAAACACTTTACAGCCGAAGCGGATGGCGCTTGTCTCTTCCATGCCGTTGCCCAGCTTCTACGTGATGTAGATCCACACATATCCCACTTTAAGCTACGCCACGCCGTAATTTCAGTCTTAGAACGCAACAGTGACGATTTTCAGTACTCAGAGGCGATGCTGGGGATGCCCATCAGCGTGTACATCGCCGAGATGCGTGAACAAGAGTCCTGGGGCGGCGGCGTCGAGCTAGCCATCCTATCAGACATCCTTCAGCTGGAGATCATGGTACTGGACGTGAAGAGTCAGAGTGAGATGACGTTTGGGGAGGCGTCTGGTTATACCCGCCGAATCTTCCTCCAAAGGGCCAGCGATCATTATTCTGGACTGGGTATGATAGGTACAATGGGTCGGCCACTACGGATGTTCGCCCCGACGGACGATCTGGCCCTGCAGTTGATGATAGACTACAGTGCGGGCGTCCTTGAGCGGGAGAAGGCCCAATTGTACCGGTGTGACCAGTGCCAGGCGAGGCTTGAGGGTCAGCACGCGATGGCGGGGCACTCGACCCACACGGGACACACGAACTACTCAGTCATCCAGTAATCCCTCTGTAAACAATCTCTTGATTGATATCTTTACCTGAACGCGTTGATTCTCAACGCAACGTCGTCTGAGGAGAAGAAGTACGCTTGTTCAAAGTGGAAGTCGTCGCTTTCGGTGTATGTTACGGGGAAGTTGTAGATCAGCATGGCGTCCTCCTGATCGGTGTTCGGGAACTTATTATAGCTCTGCCGCGCCTGCTCCACGAAGCTATTCCCAATCGCCTGGCCCACGATCACGGCCTCGACCGTGTGGGGGGTGGCCATCACAGCCGGATCCCATTCAAAGGCAGGTCTCTCTGGGTGGAACTGGGAGGCGAAAATCGGATAATGAGCGTGTTCCCAGGCTGCTACGAAGGGCAGGCCGTCGAGGTCGGGCTGGGTCGCAAGGAGGCGGGTCTGGAGGAACGGACGGGTGTTCATCGTGCCCAGGCCCAGGCCGTAGCTGTGGAAGTTGGTTGCGATTGGCTTTTCCTTCAGCAACTGGACCGCTAGAGGCCCTTGGATCCCCCCAAAGAGGCGGGACCCTCCCATGGCAACGTCGGTCAGCTGGCCGGTCATATTCTCTGCGTTCGTGTTGATCAGGATGTTGTCGTCCGCCGTGAGCACGGACAACGCCTCAAACCCGAGGCACGTACCATAAATGGCGAAGGGGCGGCCGACTCGGTTCGTCTCGTGGGCGTAGGCCAGAACATGCCGCAGCGTGGCCATGTATGGTGTGTCTGGGTTGACTGTGGGCTCCCCATAGCCCCCAGGGAGGAGGAGGCCCGAGATGGACCGAAGGAGGGTCTGGAGGTCGGCAAGAGGCAGGTCGTAGGGGACAGGGACCACGCGGGCACCGCTAGACTCCAACCACTTGACGTAAGACGCGGGGATGTAGGAGGTGGCCGTCTTTTGGAACCGGATGGGCGGAGGGCAAGCAAATACGCCGATGATTGGCCGTGAATTAACCACCTGGGACTGTGTCGTGTCTGCAAATGCGAGCGTAACAAGTGTTAGTAGAAGTAAAATGAGTTGCACAACGCTAGGACTGCTCATTGTCGTTGAACGTTGTTTTTGATTGTTTGGTTGACCTTAAAATGCACCCAAATCATATCAAATCATGTCCGATAATCCCGCGATGCTGGAGGGCGTGGGGAGGCGCAGCAACGCCTGTGGCGCACCGGCAGCAGGCAGAAATGCCTTTGTGAATTGTCAAACAATTCCTTCCACGCCGGAACCGAAATGAACACATGAAGCCCCAAGTGATAGATCTATCCGATGAAGAGACTGACGACGATGGTGTATTAACCATAGACGTTGTGATGCAGCCGGTGGCTCCCCCTCCCCGGCCTCCATTCCGCTTCACCACACCTGAGAACCCCGTTCCCATTGACATTTCCGACACTGAGGACGAGGAACCACCCCAACCAGTTAGAACGAGCCTTGCACTGCCTGTATCCGAGCCTGTACCGCCTACACCCCTTCCCCCACGCTCCCCGACACCTCCGTTGCCTCGGGACGCTAACAACAATGATGATGCCGCTGCGATGCTGTCCGCTGCAGGTCACGTGGATGAAACACCCATCATGCAGCTGACGGAGCGGCAGAGGCAGCTCCTTGCGGTCAATCCGCTTGTTGTCACACCGGTTGGCCAGACACATGATATTTTTGTGGGGTCCAAGAAGGGCATCCGGCAGGCCGACCTACGACTGGTCGAGCAGGTCATCGCCACATTCAATCGAGCCCTGAGCGCTCTCCTCCGTCCCCCGCAACACCCCGCCCTGCCCCGCCTTGCCGCCCTGTCCACCTGGTCCGATCCTCATCTCACTGAGACCTACTGCTCCATCATCAGCGACGAGAGGAACCCCCACGTGCGGCGTGTGGCTGCCATCTGGTACCGCGTGGTGCAGGCCCGTCTGGGGCCGCGTGTGTGGGACGACCCCATCGACCCCACTTGCCAGACCTTTAAAGAGAGTCTGGGGCCGGCACCGGATGTCTCGGGCGAGCTGGAGGCGGCTGAGGTGGGGTACGGGCCGGGGCAGTGCGTGGCGATGTTTACCGGTGTGGTGGGAGCCCGGGAGAACGTGAGGTTGGACAATGACGGCATGGACCGGGTCGGCCCCCTGGCCCCCGCCGCCCGGGCAGCGTTAACACGAATCAACGAATACCTGAGGAACATCGGCCGTGCGATCCAACCGAGACGGGTGAACGACCTCGTCTGCCGTGGGCGGGATCACCGCGCCCTTCCTGGGCCCCCCGCAGCCCTCGATGCCCTGCTGCCGCCCCCCACGGTCCAGTTCATCAGGGCCTGGCTGGACCTCGAGAACCGAGCCATCGACCACTCCCGGGCGATCTCCCAAGGGGTGGGGGACGTCGAGGTTTATACCGTGGCGCACCCAATCCACCTGATAACGACTCCCTCGGGCCTGGCCGACGCAATAGACGCCATGTACGCCGAGGCAGGCCGGCCCCCCGTTCTGGGGTTCGATGCGGAGTGGGGCCCGACCACCAAGCACCGGGCCGACGTCATCCAGCTCGCCACCTCCACAGTCGCCTGGGTGATCCAGGTGAGGATCGCGGTCGACCCCACCACCGGCCCCGCCCTCGCCCGTCTGCTGGAGTCAGCCATCTTGGTCGGGGTCGGTGTGGAGGGTGACCTCCGTCGGGTGCGGGCCATCCCCCACACCCCACTGGACCCCGCCCAATGCACGATAAGGGACGTGGCGGAGATGGCCAGGGGGAGGGGACACCTCGACGCCTGGAGTCTCCAGGGCACGGTGCAGGCCGTGTTGGGCCGCCGCATGCTGAAGGACGAGGGGTTGAGGTGCTTTGAGTGGGGAAGGCACGGGATCCCGGAGGCCCAATTGAGATACGCCGCTCACGACGCGTGGGCGGGGATCCACGTCCTGATGGCATTGGAGGGCAATGATTAGGGGGTGACGAACACCAAAAACGAATAACTATAAATCGACCATTGTATTGAAGTAGCAAGTTGTCCAATTAACAACTTTTAACATATGGAACATGTTAATTGAGTGGAGAATCACGTCGAAGCTCTCCCGCACTTTGATATTGATTTTATAACTGACAAGACAAAAAGATGGCAGATCATGAAGACGGCAACCCTGAGATGGAAGCCGCGGTGCTTAGGTATCTTGGAGTGCTGAAGCACTGGCAGCCTGCTAACCCCCCTGGGTTCCGTGAGATATACATGCAGAAAAACCATGTTTTCAACAAGCTGGTGAGCCATGGCTTCAATCTGTCATGCATGATCGCCAAATATCTCGAGATCTTCACAATTAAGATCTCAGATGCCGCTGCGATCCAGCGTAAGGACGAGTTCATCGCACTAAGCGAGTATGGCATCGATATCCTTCGTGAGGCACTGAGCGCTGTCCAGCTCGCCTTTGTACAGGTGGAGTGCACTCCGTATCCAATGATCTCCACGCTGTACCTCCATGCGCTGCTCCGGATTGCCACCCGCCGCAGCGACGACACGCCCTTCAGCGCGGAAGTCTGGACTCGCGTCGTTACCGGTCTGGCCCGCCTAGCGGCCGAGAGGAAGGGTTATCTTGCGCCAGAGGTGTGTGGGCCGGCTGCGTCCGGTAATTTCCTATATCAGCTCCGTGTGACCCTTCGTGGAGCCCGGAACCGTGTCCCCAACTTCAGCGCCGCCCCGGGGAAGCAGAAGGCGCTGACCGACGCGATAGACACCGCCCTGGCCCAATTGGCGGGTCTGGGCGGCTTCGGGCTGGTGTCTGGCGTGCCCCACCTGGCCTCGGCCTCCACCCCAGGCCTCTTTGGCCGTCTACTGCTCACCGCCGCCCGGGCACTTCCCCCGCCGACCTTCACGACGTCAGGACAGCCCGGGGAGGCGTTGATACGGCACATCGTCCGTCTGGCCATGAACGAGCCCCCTTCTGGGCCGGCCCACGACACGGTTATCGCCCGAATGATGGCTGCCAATGACGTCCCGACGCACGAGGCACTGGCCATGCTATGGGCCGAGTTCGCACGGGCCCAGACGGCCCCGCCCGAGCCCTGTACGGACGTCAGACCCCCCATCCGGACCGCGAGATTCACACCGATGGTGACGGAGCAGGTGGCTGGAGACGATGTCGACGGTGAGGCGCCCGGACCCCACGGCGACGCGGCCATCACTGAAGGTCCGGCCCTGGCCACCCAGCGCTACTCGGTGACGTTGGTCCGGGTGGTGGTGTCCCTGCTGGCCGACCTCACCGCCCGCCCGGCCCCCGTGACCGACGCCTTGACTCGTGTCATCCTTGATGCACCTCTGGTTCCCAGGGTCGTCATGGGTTGGCTATGTGACGCGTGCCAAGACAAAGGGTTGAGTGTGCCGGCCCACGAGGTGCTGAACCAGGTCATCCAACACGGCCGCGACGGCCCCACACGGCGGAGGGCGGCCCACATGCTCATTAACATGGCGTCGCGGGGTGGGGTCGACCCGGCCGCCCTCAACTCGGTCAGATCCATCATGAAGGCGGTGGGGCAGACCAAGACGGAGACCAGACCCGCGCCAGGCACCATGACTGACTTGGAGACGGTCATTGACCGGAGAATCAAGGCTGCCTTCGCCGCCGCAATGAATCACCTTGATACGACCGACCCCGCCGCCGATCGCCGCCACGTGCCCGTCCGGGACGTGCTGGTGGGACTCACCCGCATGATCCAGGCGATAACGGCCGTCGACGGGGGTCGGGCGCTTCGTGTTTATATGGCCGAGGTTTATACACTTTATGGCTCCAAATACACCTCATCGAGCGCGATCGACCGCATGGCCAAGGCCGGCAAGGACACCACCGCGCTGGCCGAGAAGAAGCGGCGCTACGACCCTCTTTTCCGCGTTCTGGCCGAGGACGGCCTGTGGCTTCTCCATCCTCGCCGGCCCATGGGTGAAGGTTCAATACGATTCCTCAAATCTCTAGATGCTGTGGAGATCGGGACCGGTGGGTCAGCGGGGTCGGCGGGCGACACGGCCATCGCCTACCTGACCGCAGTGGCCCAGTCAATGGTCAGACCCAGGGCGGAAGACCCGCTGTCGAACCCGATGGCGCGGTCCCACACCCACCGGCTATCGGTCCCAATGTTGAAATCTATGGGGCCGGCCCGGCATACCATCCAGGGTTTATCAGCTGCCGGGGACGCGGCGGCGCGGGCCATCGAGCATGCGTTGAGGACCTTCCCAGATGTGGCACTGCCGGGGCCGGTCAACGCCACAGCCCGGGATCGGATGAGGCAGGGGCTGGGGTCGAGGCGGCCTGCACCGAGCGCTGGAGGGGTGGACAAGAGACCGAGGACCGGGTAGGGGGGTTTATTAAAGGTTGTTCTTCTTTGGCATCATTGGACTATGCGCCATGATTGCTGCCGAGAGTTGACGAAGTCAATCCGACCTCTACTACGGTGCTGGTTCCTTGTACACGACCCACTCACCCATCAACCTTGACCTGCCCCCGACCACGGCCGACGCCCCCGCCGACGACTTGTTGTCTACTACGGTAACGGCTCCTTCTCGCCCACGATCCGCTCATCCGTCAACCACGTCGGCTC
>PPCM01000955.1_pt1 | contig 16115 bp, 17 predicted proteins | sample 1555541 | NCBI WGS metagenome assembly PPCM01 (sample SAMN05284479, study PRJNA326546) | Marine sediment metagenome, whole genome shotgun sequencing project. | isolation source: marine sediment | place: Germany: Wadden Sea | collected 2012-09-05 | reverse complement strand
TTTAATCAACCTATCGAATACGGAAAAAAAGTTTCAGAACTTGTAAATATGCTAGGAAATGGTAAAATATTAGTACAGCGTTATGGAGATATTTTAAATGGTAAAAGAACATGGGATAAAGAACTTACAAGATCAAATGTCGAACCATCACTAGTTGATGCTGTAGCTGGTGATTTAACAGCAGCTATACCATATAGACCAATGACAAATATCTTAAATTTTATCGCTGCTTTAGACGCAGTAGTACCTGGCTTTGCAAGTCCTGAAACACTTCTTTATGGACCAGAAGTTAAGTTCTACAGCAACAAGATTATTCTTGACGATAATTTCGAAACAAGTGTTAACAACCTTTACTGTTTGGGAGATTCAAGCGGTTGGACACGAGGTTTAATGATGGCATCTTTGATGGGTGTGATCATGGGACAACACTTATCATAGGAGAGTTATGAAAAAGAAACTACTATGGTTAATTCCAATAACAATTATTTTTTTATTGTATCAGTTTATATTTAATAGCAGTTACGATCCAACTATAAAAGCACTTGCTACATTGAAGGAAGGTACCATTGAAGATAGTTATGCATCTTTTATACCACAAGATGCAGATCAAGTAGGTATCATTATTTATCCAGGTGGAAAAGTATCATATGAAGCTTATGCACCCTTTGCCAAGGATCTTTCAGAACAAGGTTACGCTACTTTTATTGTTGAAATGCCCTTAGATCTTGCGATATTTGGAGGTAATAGTGCTGATATAGTTATTGAAGACAATCCAACCATAACAGAGTGGTACATTCTTGGACATTCTCTAGGTGGTGTTATGGCAGCTGAATACGCCTTAGAACACAATGTAAAAGGCTTAATTCTGCTAGCATCCTATCCACAGGACAAACATGATCTTTCAGATAAAGATATCAAAGTACTTTCAATACTCGGTTCACAAGACGGACTTGTAGATAAAGATACTTTCAATAAATCTAAAAGCTTACTGCCTATTTCATCAACTTATCGTATTATAAAAGGTGCAAATCATGCACAAATGGGCAGTTATGGAAAACAAAAAAAAGACTTTGAAGCAACTATTACAGAAGAAGAACAGCGCTATAAAGTCATCGAAGCTATAGTACAATGGTTAAACGATTAGGAGCAATGCTCCTTTTTTTATCCTCCACCTCTAATTCGAATTACTTTTATTCTATCATAAGGATTTAATGTCTTATGAAACTCCTCTAACATCAAATGTCTACCATTTAACCATACTGCCTTATGTTCAATCTCTTCAACCGATGCAATAACTTCTATAATGGTCACATCTTCAGGTACTTCCATCGGCTGATTGTTATAGTAAATATTCATAAGAACCTCCTTGTATAAAAAATAATACCCAAAAAATAAGAAAAACACCACTTAAGGTGTTAGTCATTGTATTTATCCAAGAAAGAATGTCTACCATCATCATCCTTCCATCCTAATATTGCATCAGTATGAACACAATTAGCTGAATTAAATATATTCTTATCAACGTTATCAAAAGACTTTCCTAAAGTCTCTATCAATTCTTTAACTTCTCTTCTTTTAGAAGATGTTTTCTTCGCTGCTACAACACATCCACAATCCATTGGATTTAAACCATTGTAAGATGAAAACTTCTTGATATCAGCTTCTTTTATCAGATACATAGGACGTATTAATTCCATATTCTCAAAATTAGTTGATTTTAGTTTAGGCATCATTGTTTTGTATTGACCAGAACATAATACATTCATCATAATAGTTTCAATCGTATCATCAAAATGATGACCCAAAGCAACTTTATTACAACCATGTTCTTGTGCATATGCATATAATGCACCTCTTCTCATTCTTGCACACAGATAACATGGATAATCATTGGCAATTTCATCAACTACTTTAAAAACTTGCTTATCAAAGATTTTAATTGGTATATTTAAATGTTTACAGTTCTTTTCAAGTTGAACTCTATTCGCTTCATTAAATCCTGGATCCATACAGATAAATTCCAGCTCAAAGTTTTTTAGACCATGCTTTTGAAGCTCCTGAAACAACTTTGCCATGATTAAACTATCCTTACCTCCTGAGATAGCAACAGCTATTTTATCACCAGATTGTATTAAATCATAATTCTTAATCGCCTTAACAAAAGGAGACCACAATTGTTTTCTATATTTTTTTATTACACTCTTCTCGATTTCTTTTAGTGATTTTAGCTCATTCTCTGGAATGAAAATTTCACAACCACTACCTGCTAAACTTGTCATAGTACACCTCTTCCGTATGCATTCTTTACTAATATATCATAGTCTAGCAAAAAATCAAGAAAGAAGTAGATAATTAAATCGGTGCTCCATAAAGAAACACCGATTTATGATCTATTATTTACTTTTTTGTCTACTTGATATTGGTCTATTCAAAATGTACGTCTTATATCTTGAACTTCTCAATTTCTGTACTTAACTTATTAGATAATAAACTAAGCTCATCGGCTGCAGATGCAACTGCATCTACTGCTGAATTTTGTTGTTCCATATTTGCAGATACCTCTTCACTAGCTGCTGCAGTCTCTTCACTAACTGCAGAAATATTAGAAATAGATGATACTATTTGATCTTTATCATCAATTATTTCATTGATAAAACTATCTATATTAGTAATCTGAACAGTAATACCTTCAATAGCTTCTGAGATTTTTCTAAAACTAATATCCATTTCACCTACTGAATCATGCTGATGTTTAGCATTAACTTTTACATCATCCATAAGTGATACAGCATTCTTAGTCGTACCTTGAATCACTTTCACAATATCAGATATCTGGTCTGCAGAATTAGAAGATTCTTCAGCCAATTTACGAATCTCATCTGCAACAACAGCAAATCCTCTACCATGCTCTCCAGCACGAGCTGCCTCAATAGAAGCATTTAAAGCCAATAAATTCGTCTGTTCTGCAATAGAACTGATTGTTATTAGTATATTATCAATATTTGCTGTCTTTTGCTCTAAGTCCATTACAGCTTCTGCAATACGTTCACTTGATTCACCATTCTTATCTGTAACATCTCTAAGATTCGTTAAAATCAGCTCACCTTGGTTGTTTACTTCTTTAACATTATCAGCATTAACAGAAATATCTTGTGAGTTCTCATGAAGTTGTGTAAGTTTATGATCTAACTGTGCTGTTAATTGAGAAGCTTTTTCTGCATCATTAGCTTGTTCTCCTGCACCACTTGCAATCTCATCAACAGTTCTAGAAACCTCATCTGCACTTGCAGAAGTTTCTTCTGCACTAGCAGCTAGATTTTGTGCAGCATCAGAAACTTGAACAGTTACCTCTGCAGCATTTCCTAGTAATACATTTACATTTGAAATCATTTGATTAAAACTTTCCGCCAACTGACCAGTTTCATCTTTAGATTTTATATCGCTTTTTACTGTCATATCACCTTGCTCAACTAATTTCATTGAATCAACAATAGAATTAATTGGTTTAGTTATTTTACTCGAGAATACAATTGCAACAAGAACACCAATACCAATTGCAACAATACCTAAAATAAGTGTCTTAAACAAAATCCCTCTTGTTTCCTCTTGAATATCATCTCTATAAATAGATGTCATAACATACCAACGTGTTTCTGGTAAATAATAATAATCAGCAAACTTTTGCCTATTATCCCATTCATAATACACAATACCTGATTCTTTTTTTTGTGCAATTTCATCTTTAATCTCAGGTATTGCAATAGTTTTTCCAATTTCTCCTGCACTAGGATGAAAAATAACCGTTCCTTCTGCGTCAACTACAAAGACATAGCCACTTTTACCAACTTTAATCTTAGCTATTTCTTCTGACATTTGAGATAAATCTAAACTGATAGCAGTTGCACCAATAAACTTACTGTTTTTAATAACTGGTGCATAACCCGAAATAGAATAGTTACCGGTAACTTTATCTACATACATATCAGTCCAACCAGAAGTCATACTCTCCTCAGCACCTGTATACCAAAGACGTTTGGTATTATCATAATCAGATCCAAAATCAAAATGTGGTTCTATGTACATATCCTTGTTCTTTGTTCCTAGATACATTTGGAATGCAGATGGATATGTTTCCACATAATTCTTAAAAAGACTTCTTAAGAATGGCTCATACTCTGGTTTTTCAATAATATCAGTTGCATCAACGTTGATCGCAACAGCTTCAACACCATGCATATAACCATCTAATTCCTTTTTAATACCATCAGCAACTTTTATATTAAGTTCCGCAACATTTTCCTCAAAAGTTTCTTCCAATACATTCACCGAATTTGTGTAAGTCACAAAGGCTAGTACTGAAACTACTAAGAAAATTAAAATACTAATTGTTGTTATCACTTTTGCTCGTATACTCATTATTTCCCCCTCATAGTAATAATAAACCTGTACATTATATACCCCTAATCATGATTACAAATCATAATTATTGATTCTTGTATTACATAAAAAAATACTTATTTGACAAAAAAAAGACTGCAAAGCAGTCTAAACTTTAATCCAACCTACACCAATCGTTTTCGGACCAGTGTGAACACTAATCACTGGTGATAACGGATCTATTCCTATATTTAAATTTGGATATATTTTTAATAATTCTAACTTAACAGCTTCAGCATATTCAATGCCATCAGCATGTGCAATCATTATATAATCCTTTTCTGATAAGTTTGCCTCTTTGGCCATATCAATCAACACTTGATGTGCTTTTTTGGAACTTCTTACTTTTCTAAATAAGTCAATCTTACCATCAATAAAGTGTAAAATCGGCTTAATTTTAAGCATACTTCCTATCTGTGCAGACGTTGTGCTTACACGTCCTGTTCTACTTAAATGCTTCAGGTCATCTACAACTAAATATATTTCAAAATTCTTTCTATACAACTCTAAACAACTTATAATTTCTTCAACAGATTTTTCCTGATCAACAAATTTTAATGTCTCTATGGTCATTAATTTTTGTATAATTGATGTTCCTAAAGTATCAAATACCGTGATTCTACTTTCATCTATCAGATTTCTAGCCATCATACCTGAATCAAATGTACCACTTATGCCCGACGAAATTGTTAAATAAATAATATGATCATAATTTTTTAATAAGTCCTTAAACATCTTTTCTACTTCGCCAATCGATGGTTGTGAAGTTGTCGGCAACTCGGTTTTAGTTTTCAATAAATTAAAGAATGTTTCTTGTGTTAAATCAATGCCGTCTTCATAGCTTTCATGTTCAAAAATAATTTTTAATGGTATTGAATATAAATGGTCATGAGTTATATTACCCATAACAGCTGTACTATCTGCAATTACTGCAATTTTCATGATTACCTCCTTTCTACATTTATTATACACGATAAAAAAAAGAGTACCACTATTTTGTGATACTTTCTTCAAGTTTAATGAACCAAGACACCAACTACAGTTCCTAATGTCATACTCATTATAATCATATATAGTACTATTCTGTTTTTATACTGTGTCTTGCCCATTAAACCTCCTATTGTACTTCAATACGTTTCTTAGTATCTACAACCTCAAGTTTAGGTAATACTACCTTTAAAATACCATTCTCAAGTTTAGCCTCAATATTTTCTTGATTTACATTCTTAAATTTAACTACACGTTCCATTGAATACATTTTTCTTTCTCTATGAATGTAATTCTTCTCCTCAACAGTTTCTTCTGAAGATTGTTCTACAGATATTTTAAGTAAATTATTTTCAAAATCAATATTAATGTTTTCTCTTTCAATACCTGGTAATTCACCTTCTACTACATAACTCTTTTCATTCTCTAAAACATCAAGTCTAAAGCCACGTTTTACTTCTTTCTGAGGTAAACTGTTATTAAAGAACTCATCCATCATACTGAACATATCATTCAACTCATCATTTCTATAAGGTACTAATCTCATAACCAAGCTCCTTTCAATCTATTATCAATTGCTAGCACTCAATACTAACGAGTGCTAATTACATCTTAATAATATACCTCATTATAAAATATGTAAATAATATTTATACTTTTTTAAGAAAGAAAATAGCGACACCCTAATGGATATCGCCCAAAACTAGTCAACTAACCTGTCATTTATATAAGAAAGGAAATAAATGATCTCTGCTCTTGTAGCAGGAGCTGTTGGAGTCTGAATACCAACTGACTCATAACCAAAGTTGTCACGTATTTCACCCGCTACATCTAACCATGTAATATCTGATCCTAGTAAATTGTTACCTAAGAAACCTAGTTCCTCATAGGATATATTACTATATGGTCTTAACGTATTGTCCTCATAACCAAATAAATAGCCACTATTATAACCTTTTAATAAAGCTTTCTTTTCAATATCAGACAGTTCATCAATAATATCATAATCAGCAAAACTCTGTAGTTCTATAAAATTCTCCTGTAACTCCCATCTAAAGACAAGGTCTAAAAGAAGTACTGTTTCCAACCTAGTCATAGGATCATCAGGTCTGACATTACCTTCATCATCACCTAAAATATAGCCATTTCTACCAAACAAGTTAAATACATCCTCAGACCAATGACCATAAGTATCATTGAATCCTTCAAATGCTGGATTATAAAACTCTACATCGGTACCTGTATAGAAGTAATTCGGTCGAAAGAGTGTTGAGAAATCATCTTGTTCAAATGGAGTAGCCTTCTCATAGAATGTATCATTATACCACTCAAACAGGGCTAATGGCTCAGTATAATCATTATCCATACGGATAAAGGAAATCGCTAAATCGGTATTTATAATATCTGCAGATGATGACATACTCATATTAGATACATAAATATTCTTATCAAATCTCAGGTAAGAACTTAAGAAATCGATTGTATCCTCGTAACTACCAGAAACACCAATAGTGACAATCATTGTACTTATACCCAAATTGGATTTCTCAGTATCTTTATAATTAGAAAATTTTATATTTGAAACTTCAACATCTGATCTAATTATGATTTCATTCAAAAGAAGGATTATCTCCTCTTGCTCAATTTCTGTTAAATAGCCTTCTACACCTTTCTTTAGCACTTCTGTAAGCTTTTCCTTTTGATCACCCAATTTAGCAACATTTCTTTTGGCATTATTATAAATCATTAACTGCTGCTTTTGTCCTTGAATTTCAGTCTCAAGGGTCGCTATTTTATCTACTTGAACACGATAATAGAAATAATAGAAGGCTGCACCAAGAATCACTATCGTTAATAATATCAAGAGATTTTTATCACGTTTAGTCATTTTCCATACCTCCAAATACTATTGTAATTTTAAAAGAATAATAGCCCGCTTCATAAGCTAACTCGGCTTGATCAGATTCTATATCAACAGCATCAGTAGATATTCCATCAATAAATACATCTTCAACATAATCTAATTCTCTTAGATTTTTTTCCAACTCAGCTATATATGGATATCCAGAAGATACAACTGATGCTGAAATACCCAAGGAACTTATGTCGTATGATATAAATGCCACATTTCTTGGTATACTATGCAGAATATCCAATAACAGTTCCTCTGTGACACGATAAGAATAAGGGATAAGACTTTCAAAAATCTCTAGTTCAAGTCCTGTTGCAACCATTATTTCAAGTTCTCCAGTTAGTTTCCCATTCTTTTCAATCATATTCCTATATTCTGCAGATTCGATAAATGCTTTATTTTCATCAGAAACTGTCTGTAAATCATTTTCATCTTTCTCCATTGTATAGAAGAAAAATCCCATGACTAAAAACATTACAAGGTAAATCAAAGGAAGTATTAAATTGCTCATTCGAAAATTACTTTTTACATAAACATATTCACTAAAAAAATTAAAATCTTTCATCATGACCTACCTTCTCACAAATGATCCTAATAAGTTAATATATGCTGGTATATCATAACTACCATCATAACCTACAAGTACCTTATCAATGATTTTAAACTCATAAAGATCTAATCCAATATTCTTAGTGATATAATCTACTAAAGGATCCATTGAACTAATACTGCCAGTTATAAAAATATTATCAATAGTATTTTTACTATCCCTTGTGATATGATATCTGATAATATCATTTATTTCAGATACAATTAAGTCTATAGCAGATTCTACCACTAACTTAGCTTCTGCTTCACCAATCTTAAATAGTTTTTTCATATCTTCAGCTGTGAACTCTAGATTCAAATCATTGGCTAAAACACTTTCCAGACTATTGGTGCCTTTGTTAATCGTTCTATTCATACGGTATTTACCGTTTTCAATAATTGTTACATCTATGCTGTCAAATCCAATGTCGATTACTGCTACAGTAGATTCTTGTCTTGCTTCTTTATCATAAACCTCAAAGAATTTCCTTATTGAATTAAAATGTACATCAAAAACATATGGTTTCAGACCAATCTCTTTAATTAAGTTCAAATACTTCTCAACAACTTGTCTCTCGATAGAAGTAACAAGAATCTTTAGCATTTTCTTCCCATCATCATAAAACTCGTCAAGAATCTGATGCTGTGAAATGTATTCCTCTTCAGAAATCGCTGAAAACTGTTTCATCTCATATTGAATCATTTGCTCCAATGATTCCTCATTTAAACTATGAGGTACAATCATTTCTCTATTGATAATAACAGAACTTTTTAAATTGACTATTGCATACTTTTCTTTAATATTATTTTTTTCTATTATATCCTTTAATGACAATGCTAAACTGTTCATATTACTAATACGGCCATTCATTATACTTAGCTCTGGAGTTTTCTCAGTAATGACTTGTTTAACATTCAATTTGTTATTGTGATATTTTCCCGTCATAACATTAATAACTTTTGTCTGAATATCAAAGACAACTACATTCTTTTTTCTTATTCTCTTATCATTCTTCAATTGACCCTCCAATATCTTCTTTATCACTTAATACTTCACTTTGTTATTTACCACTATTTGTAACATTTATGGTAAACAATGCTGATAACTCATCTCCCGTTCCACCATCATCAGTTACAGTAACACGAAATACAAGCTGATCACCAGTACTTAAATCTGTCCAAGTAATTGCTTCATCATTTACTAAAACTGTAGTTCCAGAAGTATGTGATATTTCTTCAACACTATACACATATGGTGCTACACCACCAGTTGCCTCTGCAGTATAGGTAAAAGCCGTATCTTTCTTTACCGTATCACTTTCAGGATGAATCAAAAGAAACTCTGTTAATGCTTGATCAGAAGTATCTTGATATCTGTCTGGTATCGTTAAAGGTGGTCTTGAATAATTAAACTGTAATGAATTAAAATTGCCACCATCAATGTCTGTCAAATCCATCTGTGTATCATCGACAATATTATTTAATAGAATTTCAGTAGAATAAGAATGAACACCACCAACAAGTGTCACACTTAAAATATATTTTTCTTGATCATTCTCAGTCAAAGAAAACTGAATATCATCTAAAATGCTGTCGGCCAAATATAAAGTGCTTACAGCATTAGTCAACCTAATCCGATTACTATCCAAATGAATATAACTGTCAACTATTGGCGAAGGTAGCGTAACATCATTATCTAAATTAATATAACCTATATTACGAAGTTCATTGGTCAATCTATAAGAGACAAGTCGTAGATTAGATTGCTCATCCAATGCCTCTGAAGACTTATTAAAAGTTCTTAAATTGTAAACAAAAAAGCTCATTAGAGCTATCATAATGACACTAACAATAGCCATTGAAACAATAAGTTCTATTAATGTGAATCCTTTATTACAACTTATCTTCATAGAGTATCACTCCAATCATTTTGCTTCACTCCTCGTAATAGTCCTCGTATAAAACACATAAAATGTTTCATCTTGAACAAGAGAAGATGAATCCATCCCAAGTACTGTTCCAGTAATATCAAAGTCAACTAAGTCAGTCGTCCCAGACCATGTCACCGGTAATGTCATATCTTCAATTAAATCAGTATATAAGGAATTCCCTACATCTCCAGAAACAAAATTCTCTAGATCTTTTTGGATTTCATAGTTTGCCTCCATATAGTGACCACTTGCAAACAGAACTGTAGAAGCGAATTTAATAGTCGACAATAACGCCAATGAAATTATTCCAATAAGAGCTACAGATAAAATAATCTCAATCATTGTAAAACCATTCTGATTTCTCAATATTTTATTCATTTCTCCCTCCTAATACCAATATGCAAATTGCATCAGGATCACTTTGTTAGGTGTTCCATGCACGTCTGGGTCATATAAAATCTGTACATTGGCACTTACGACAACAGTCTCACAAATTACAGTGCCATATAAAGCAGTTTGTGCATTTTTCATTTCAACATATGCTCCTGGACCTATAATATGTCCGTAAAAATCACCATTAACTGATAAATTAGTCTTTGTATTATCATATAAAATGACAGTTAATCTATCAGTATCATCATTACCAACTCCAGTATTAGGCCCTTCAAATATGAAATCAAACTCATCTTCTTCTGCATCAGTGTCAGTAAATAAAATTTCAACTTTTCCACTAAATGGTTGATCAATCGATGAATCACCATCCGAATCATATCCGTAACTCAATTTTCCTTTAAAATCTAATCCATCAGTTACAATAATCAACAAATTATTATCACCAACAAGACTAATATCAGCTAAAATCGATGATTCTCCATCAATTTGAACTACCATCCAGTCTCCACCAGCTCCAACATAATCCATAGTATAATTACTGTCTCCATGATCAATTTGTTCAAAATCTGCAGCAGCAGTATCAATAACCCATTCTTGATTATTATTGTCAAATATCACAGAATCAAAGATTGTTGATGCAGTTGTTAGCTCCACATGGTGAGCTGGAAAAGAGTCAATAGTACCAGATGTTACATTTGTAGTATTCACATCTGTAAGATCATATGTTGGTAACGGCGGTCTAAGAATTACTTCTTCTTCAGCATACTGCCTATAAAGCGTATCATATGCAGAATTCTTAAAACCAATAGTGCCTGCAGAAGCTATTTGAGTACCTAAAGATCCTATTTGCATAAGTTCCATACTATCAAGTGTATAAATAGCATAATGCCAATCAAAATAATAATCTAGACGAATTACAGCTCCAACCTCGCTGATAGCATCATTATAGGTTCCTACTGAGAAGATTTCATATTCATGTTCTGAAATCTCAGTTACACTAACTGTAAACTCTCCATCTTTAAATGCGACAGGTTCTGTTATTTGAGTTGAAGCAAAATCACCCCAGTAATCCTTATGAAGTGTCAAGATGCGATGAACCATCACATCTGCTCCAGCACGTGCAATATTATATGCCTTCATATTATCAGCTTGATAGGAAGCTTGTAGATTCTCATTTAGAGCTGTCTTCAACATGGATGACACTAGAATCATACCAACTGCAATTATAAAAATAACCATAAAATATGTCATGCCCTGCTTATTATTTAACTTCCTCATGATATTCTCACCCTTTCAATCAGTTAGAATATTCCTTAATAGATAACACATCAAAAATAACATTTTCAAAAAACTTTTGTTCATCTCTTAAAATCATATTATCTAAATAGAATAAATAAATTTATTTATTCTATTTAAACAACATTATTACTATTCTAATCTTTTTTTGCTACTTCTCGTTTAATAAAATATACTAATCATTAGATTTTTCTTTGGCGAAATATGTAAAATAACTGACAAATAACTTACTGTTACTTATCAGTTATTTATTCACACAACGGCCTATATATTAAGTTTGACAGCAGGTTATAATATTTTTTACTCTTCAGGTGCTGCTAACCAGGCTTGAATCTCTACAGGTGTAGGAATAGTAGTTCCCGTAGATGGGTATTCTCCAGTATTAACAACAACTGTTCTAACACGACCATCAGAACTAACACCTACAAAAATCCTTCTTCCAGTATTTCTAAGTGTTAGTCCATCTGTTCCAAATAAGGATGTAGCCCCACCATCAAGTGCAGCTTGTATAACAGCAGTAGTTGTAGTAATGGTAGTCACTTCAGAAACTGTTCCATCATTAGCTATTAAAAAATATCCCCCTTGATCAGTACCTGAATTGTCTGGTACTACAATCTCCTTATTTGCCCATAATAGCGATACTGCATTTTTTACTTCTGCTGCGGTTTGTTGATCTGCTGTTTGTCTAGCTCTTTCTTGGAAACCTAATAATTGCGGTACTGCGATTGCTGCTAGGATTGCTAGAATGGCAATTACAACAACCAATTCGATTAGGGTAAAACCCTTTTTGTTTTTTGACTTTTGGATTACTTTAATCATTTCTCCTCCTATTTATATTGTATTCCCTAAACTGAACAGCGGAAGCATCATTGAAATGACGGCTGTACCGACGATAACAGCCATAAAGACTATCATTGCTGGTTCAAACATTTGAACCAGCCTTCTGATAGTAATCTCCAACTCTTCTTCAAAATAATCCGTTGTTCTAACCAATATATCATCTAAAGCACCAGATTCCTCACCAATATTAATCATACTGTCTACCATTTTCGGAAAGACTTGAGTATCTTTAATAGGTTGAGCTAATCCACTACCACGACGAACTTCATTTGCGACATATGCAAGTTTTTCTGATACATACACATTGCCGATAGCTTTTGAACAGTTTTCTAACGACTGTAAAAGCGGTACACCACTAAATAGCATGGTGGATAAGGTTCTTGTGAATCTTGTAGTAATCACAAGAGTAAAATACTTCTTGAAAACAGGCATACTAAGTTTAAACTTATCTATACCCATTCTAATTTTTGGAATGAAAGCAAGTAATTTAAGAGTAACAATAATAACTAATATTGAAATAACATAATAGTACCAATTACTTGTAAGATTCTTGCTAAAATTTATCACGAACTCTGTGAGTTTTGGAAGTTCTGTCGTAGATCTTTCAAACATATCAATAAATGTAGGTAGAATAAACACAATCATAAAGATCAAAAGTGCAACTACAGCAAACATCAGAATAACCGGATACACCATAGCAGCTTTAATTTGGTTTTTAACTTTATGTTCTTTATCAAAATCAATCGCAAGCCTATCTAAGATACTATCAATAGACCCTGAGTTTTCTCCTGCTTCTATCAAGAAAATCATAGAATCCGAAAAAATATCTCTATGCATCAACATTGCTTCCGATAAGGTTAATCCTTTTTGAATATTCTCAGATAAATTCCGAATAATACGTGTAAATTTTCTATGATTTGTCTGATCTTTTAAGATATCCAGTGCTGTTATAATCGGAAGCCCTGAAATAAGCATGGTATGAAGTTTTCTACAAAAAACAGATAAATCTTTAGCCTTTACTTTTTGAGGTAACTCAATACTCTTATTAATATTTGAACTAGCTTCTTTTATCTCTATGATGAAATAATCTCTCTGTTTTAGATAAGCCTGTACTTCAAGCTCCGAATTCAAGATTACCTCACCACTTGTTTCTTCGCCATCAGGTTTGAAAGCTTTATATTTATAAACTGACATTAAGCCTCCTAATACTCTACTTTAAAGGTTAATCTTAATAGTTCATCTATAGATGTTGTACCATCAATCACTAACCGCTTCAGATCTTCTCTTAATGTAATCATACCTTCTTCAACGGCTTCTGCTTGGATTTCATCTGAATTACCACCATTGTTAATAATTGCTCTTACACGCTTTGTGATTGGCAGTACTTCATGAACTGCGGTTCTGCCTGAATAGCCAGTATAATTACATTGCTGACAACCCTTAGGTGCATATATCTTGGTTCCGACCTCTACACCTAAAATTTCTGCTTCCCCTATACTAGTTGAATAGTGATTTTTACAGTGTTTACAAAGTTTCTTAACAAGTCTCTGTGCGATAACACCTACTAATGAAGATGAAATTAAAAATGGTTCTATACCCATATCAGCAAGTCTTGGTATAGTACTAGCAGTATCATTAGTATGGATGGTAGAAAACACCAAGTGACCTGTGATTGCGGCTCTAACAGCAATACTTGCAGTTTCGCCATCACGAATTTCACCTATCATTATGATATCAGGGTCCTGTCTAAGAATCGATCTGAGACCAGATGCAAAAGTTACATTGGCTTTAGTGTTAATCTGTGTCTGATTAATACCACGCATTCTATACTCTACAGGATCTTCTATAGTAATAATGTTTTTAGTAACATCACTTATACTAGTCAGTGCTGCGTAAAGAGTAGTTGTCTTGCCTGAACCGGTAGGTCCAGTCATCAAAATAATACCATTCGGATTTTTTAATAGTTTGTCAAAAATTTCTGCATTCTTTTCAGAAAAACCAATATCTTCTTTCTTGTGAACTGCTCCTGTCCTGTCTAAGAGTCTTATAACAACTTTTTCTCCGTAGATAGTTGTCAAAATTGAAATACGTAAATCAATTACTCTACCGTCAACTTCAATTTCAACCTTACCATCTTGTGGTACACGTCTTTCAGCTATATTGAGTTTTGCCATAATTTTTATTCTCGTAACAAGTGCTGAATGAGTATTCATTGAAGGTGTTAACATTTCTATCAAATCACCATCTATTCTATATCTTACCCGTATATTTCTATCAGATGGCTCTAGATGAATATCACTAGCCTTCATTTTTACAGCTTGTTCTAGAATCGAATTAAGAAGTTTAACAATCGGTGCATTGTTAATTTCAGCAAGTGAATCATAATCTAAATCACTACTATAATCAGATAAATTAAAATTTTTATCCAACTCTTGATATAAATCTTCTGAAACACCACTTGTGTAATACATATCAATGGCATCCACGATTTCTCTTCTTAGAGATATAACAGGTTGCACCGTAAAACCAGTAATTAACTGTATATCTTCTCTAGCAAAAAAATTTATTGGATCTACCATAGCTACTGTTAACGTTTCTCCTTCTAACTTAATTGGAATCAGCTCATAATTTCTAGCAACTTTTTCGCTAATCAGTGTCGGAATAGTTTTATCTATTTCTAAGTCGGTTACTTTCACATATTCTAAGTTCAATTGCTTTTGTAAGGCATTTAACATATCAAATTCAGACACATAGCCTTTTGCAATTAACACTTCACCTAAACGCTTCTTTTCTTCCATTTGTATACGAAGCGATTCGTCTAACTGATCTTGACTTATCAAATGACTTTCTAATAATACATCGCCTAATCTTTTATACTTATTCATTGCATCACCTCATTGTGAACATACCTTAATATCTTAGATTAAATATTATTTCTTATAAAACCGCATTCCAATACCATATTTGAATAATGCTATAATTCTCCAATGTGATCACTAAATTTTGTGTTCTTTAGATTTTCCTATATAACTATGTACATTACAAACCTTTAATTTACTATGCCTAAAAGAATTTCATACATAAATATTTATCAAATATCATCTTTTACACAAATAAATAGGGTCTGTCATTGACGTAGTCAAGACAGACCCTTTAGTTATCGTAGGGAATAAGTTTGTAATTTTCTATATATGTTGCTAAGTCTAAATTTTGTTATTTAGTATGATGTCTAGTTTGTTTGTCTTAACATATTAAATATTATCTTTGAGCTTTCAAAATTCTAATTCTGTATATACTCTTTTTACTAAAATTTCTCCAAATTTACTATCGACTTCAATATTATTAGTTCTATTAATTAATGTTTAGTTAAGGAGAACAGCTCAAGGATTATTTTTTGTATATAACTATATTACCCATTATAAATATAAATATCACAAAAAAATAAAAAAAAACAAGTTGTGCTATCTAATGTAACATTACTGTTTTTTTTCAATCAACTAAAAAAACTAACCGAAATACGATTAGTTCTTTGATATATTATTCAATAACTCCACCACCAAGTAAAAGGTCACCATCATAAAAAACAACGGATTGACCTGGTGTAACTGCTCGTTGTGGTTCTTTAAACTCAACTCTAACACGATTATTTTCTAATGGATATATTGTACAAGGTGCTGTCTTTGAAGAGTATCTTACTTTTCCTTCACATTCAAAAGCTTCTGGTAAGTGTT
>PPCM01000954.1_pt1 | contig 16167 bp, 4 predicted proteins | sample 1555541 | NCBI WGS metagenome assembly PPCM01 (sample SAMN05284479, study PRJNA326546) | Marine sediment metagenome, whole genome shotgun sequencing project. | isolation source: marine sediment | place: Germany: Wadden Sea | collected 2012-09-05 | reverse complement strand
TGGAGGCGGATCTCGGCATCGATTCCATCAAGCGGGTGGAGATCATGGGAACCGTTATGGAGAAGTTCCCGGAGGTCCCCGATCTCGACCCGGACGCCATGGGACGCACAAAGACCCTGGGAGAAGTGGTGGACCTGATGATCCGGGCTCTTCCGGAGACATCGGCCCACGGCATCGAAACGACACCGGTCACCGTACCCACCGATCCATCCATGACAACGGCCCCCCCCCGCGCGGACCTTGCGTTGCCCGGCCGGGAAGACATCACGACCGGCATGCTGTCGACGGTGGGCGAGAAAACGGGTTACCCACCCGAAATGCTGGAGCTTTCCATGGATATGGAGGCGGATCTCGGCATCGACTCCATCAAGCGGGTGGAGATCATGGGAACCGTTATGGAGATGTTCCCGATGATTCCCGATATCGACCCCGACGCCATGGGACGCACGAAGACCCTCGGCGAGGTGGCGACCCTCATGTTCCGGGCCATGGGCTCTGGAAACGATTCCGTGCCGGAATCCACCGGGGGAACCGTTACCGCCGGTACGGTAAACAAGGATCAAATTCCCGGCGTGGAGGAGGTCACCGAGGGAATGCTCGCGGTGGTGGGGGAAAAAACCGGGTACCCCGCCGAGATGCTGGAACTCTCAATGGAGATGGAGGCGGACCTGGGCATCGACTCCATCAAGCGGGTGGAGATCATGGGAACGGTCATGGAGAGATTCCCCATGCTCCCAGACGCGGATCCCGATGCCATGGGCCGCACAAGAACCCTGGGCCAGGTGGTGGAACTATTGGCCGGAGAATCCGCCGCGAACGCCACTCTTCCCGTTGCAAACGGCGAAGAGGTCCCCGCATTCTTTTCCCCGGCATTGAAAAGCGAGGCCGGGGTTACCGTGGCGGCCGCCCGACTGAAAAAACTCAGGTGGCCGGACAGGCTTGAATCTCCTCTTACCAAGGGTCGGGTCTGCCTGCTCACCGACGACGGCTCCGATCTTACGGCGCTTGTTGCCGATTCCCTTACCGAAGCCGGCATGAAGGTAGTGCTGATGCGGCTGCCGGAAATCGTCTCCCCAACCAGGGGCGTAATTCCGAACAATATACATGTGAAGCCCCTCGAGAACCTGGAAGAGTCCACCCTTGCGGCTACCCTCGGGGAGATCGTTCGGGAACACGGGAATATCGGCGGATTTATTCACCTCGATCCCCAAATGGGGGAGGATGAGGACCGTTCCGAAGCGCTCCTGATTCACCTGTTTCTCACGGCCAAGCATCTTGCGACCGAGCTGAACGCGGCGGCCGAAAACGGTCGTTCCTTTTTCATGGCCACCGCATCCCTTGACGGCAGCCTGGGTCTTTCCGAGGGAGCCCGAGACCCTATATACGGCGGTCTCTTCGGCCTTTGCAAGACCCTGAACCTCGAGTGGGAAAAGGTGTTCGTCAGGGCCGCAGACCTTTCCCCAGACCTTGATGCCGACGAGAAACACGCGGCGATCATGGCAGAACTTCTCGATCCGGACAAGCGGATCGTGGAAACAGGCCACGGCAAGGGCGAAAGGGTCACCCTTGTCCCCGGTGACCCCGCCCGCCCGGCGGAAGCATCCCCATCCCCCGCCGCGGATGCTTCGGACCTGTTTCTTGTCAGCGGCGGGGCAAAGGGCGTCACGGCAAAATGCGTGGAGCGCCTTGCCTCTGCCACCGGCGCCAGGTTTGTCCTCCTGGGCAGATCGCGATTCGACGCGGACTGGAAAGCGCCGGAGTGGTCCATCGGCCCCGGGGATATCCCCGGGCTTAAAACGGCGATCATGGAGGAGATCAAGGGGAAGGGAGAAAAACCCACCCCGGCCAAGGTGGACGCCATGCTCAAGCCCTATCTTTCCATGAGGGAGATCAGCGACGCCCTTGCCGCCGTCAGGGCTGCCGGGGGCGACGCGATTTACATGGACGCGGACATCACCGACCCCGCCCTGCTCTCCGAGAAGATCGCCTCCCTTCCCGAATCCTTCAGGAAGATTACAGGCATCATCCACGGTGCCGGCGTGCTCGCGGACAAGTTTATCGAGGAGAAGACCGTCGAGGAGCTTCTCATGGTCCACCGCACGAAGATAAACGGTCTTTCCGCCCTGCTCGGGTGCGTGGAAAGGGAAAACCTCAGGCACCTTGTCCTATTCTCTTCGGCGGCGGGATTCTACGGTAATCCCGGCCAATCGGACTACGCTGCGGCCAACGATATCCTCAACAAGGCCGCCCACCGTTTCAAGCTGGAGAATCCGGCCTGCAACGTGGCGGCGTTCGACTGGGGCCCCTGGGACGGGGGCATGGTCACCCCCGAGCTCAAGCGTTACTTCGAGGAGCGAAACGTCCAGGTGATTCCCATGGACGAGGGCGCGGATATATTTACCCGCCGCCTCCTCTCCGGAGGGGACGTTCAGGTTCTGGTGGGAAGCGCCATGGTTTCACCGGACAGCATCGGGGAGGGCGCGCCTTCCACTTACCGGATCACGCGAAGACTCACCAGGGAGGAGAACCCCTTTCTCTCCCACCACATGATCGGCGACCAGGCGGTCCTGCCCAGCGTCTGCGTGACGGCCTGGATGGCGGAGGCCTGCGAGCAGCTCTGTCCGGGATACACCTTTTTCAGCTGCGAATCCTTCCGCCTGTTCAAGGGGATCGTCTTCGACGAAACCCTCGGTCCCGATTTTCTCCTTACGATCACCGAGACTTCGGCCACAAAGGAGGCCGTGAGCTTTGACGTTCAGGTAACGAGCCGGAAAGATTCCGGGGGCGACCTTCTCCATTACGGGGCGACCATCAAGCTTTCGGCGAAAATCCCCGAGGCCCCGATTTACGACAACTTCGACAGCTCGGAATACCAGGTGATCGAAGGGCTCACCGTGTACCAGGACGGCACCCTGTTCCACGGCCCCAACTTCCAGTCCGTGGAACGGGTGATCAACGTGAGCCCGGAAAAGCTCACCCTGCTCTGCCGGGTTCCCGCGATCACAAGAAAGGAGCAGGGCCAGTTTCCAGCCGGCACCTTCAACCCCTACACGGCGGACGTCATGTTCCAGTGCATGCTGATCTGGGTTCGCCACTATTGCGACGCGGCAAGCCTTCCGTCCACGGCGGAAAGGGGTGAACAGTACCGGCCCATACCGGAACAGGACAAGTTCTACGTTTCCCTGGACGTGCTCTCCAGCAAAAAGACGAGCATGCGGGCGGACATCACCACCCACGATGCGGAAGGAAGGATCTTTACCCGCATCCTCGGCGCCGAGGTGACCGTCAGCAAGGGGCTCAACGCCCTTTTCGCCAAAGCGGCATCGTGATCCATACGCGGCATCATACGGCGCGGCGCTCCCTCCCATGGGGGAGCGCCGCCCCTTTTGTTTGGCCCGACGGGCCTTGAACAGCTTTTAAAGGGGCATTCCGTCCGACGCCGTGTTTTCCCCCCGAACACGGCCGAACAGGCCCCGGTCAGCAGGAATCATAATGGAAAAAATTGCGGTAATCGGAATCTCCACCCTCTTTCCCGGCTCCAGGACCCCAGGCGAATACTGGCAAAACCTCATAAACGGCAAGGATCTTCGCTCGGAGGCGGGCATGGAACAGATGGGGGTTCCCCCCCTCTCCTACTATGATCACAGGAAGGGCACGACCGATCGTTATTACTGCCTGTCGGGGGGATATATCCGGGATTTCGAGCTCGAACCCACCGGTTTTTCCCTTTCCCCGGGGTTTATCCAGGGCCTTGACGATATCTTCAAATGGTCCCTTTACACGGCAAGGGAAGCCCTCCTGGATGCCGGCTACCTGGGCAGCAGGGAGGTGCTCGGCAACTGCGGCGTTGTCATGGGCAATCTCTCCTTTCCAACGAAACGCTCCAACCACCTCTTTCTCCCCCTGTACAAGGCGGCGGTGGAAAAGGGATTGTCAAAGGCGCTCCGAAATGAGGGATTGAGGATCCCGCCGTTTTCGGAACCCCTTTCCGTCCCCTTTGAGAATACCCTTATTTCGGGCTTTCCCTCGGCGCTCACGGCAACGGCACTGGATCTCGGGGGACCGTCCCTCTGCCTGGATGCCGCATGCGCGTCCAGCGTCTACTCGGTGAAGCTTGCCTGCGACTACCTGAACTCGGGAAAGGCAGACATGATGCTGGCCGGCGCCGTGAGCGGCGGCGACCCCTTCTTTATCAACATGGGCTTTTCCATCTTCCAGGCATATCCCGAAAAGGGCGGGAGCGCTCCCATGGATCGGAACTCCGGGGGGCTTTACGCCGGCGAGGGCGCGGGCATGTTCGTGCTCAAAAGATACGCCGATGCACTGAGGGAGGGGGACCGGATCCACGCCGTGATCAGGGGCGTCGGCCTCTCCAACGACGGCAGGGGCCAATCCGTCCTCTCACCCGGATCAAAGGGACAGATGAAAGCGTTCGAGAGGGCCTACGAGGACTCGGCAACCTCCCCGACGGATGTGGCCTACGTGGAATGCCATGCCACCGGAACCCCCCTGGGGGACAAGGTGGAGCTGGACTCCATGGAGGATTTTTTCGGCAAAAAAGGGGCTTCCCCCCTTGTGGGATCGGCCAAGTCCAACCTTGGCCACCTGCTCACCGCAGCCGGCATGGCGGGCATGACCAAGGTGATCCTCGCCATGAAGGAGAGGAAGATTCCCCCCACCATCAACGTTACGGCCCCCCTTACCGAGGGCAACAAGGCGATCACCGAAAAGAACATCCCCGCATCGGTGCTTCCCTGGCCGGATAAGGGATCCCCCGCTCTTGGCGCCGTGAGCGGATTCGGGTTCGGCGGTACCAACGGCCATATCATCCTTTCGGAACCACCGGACGAGGACCGCAGAAAAGCCGGCGGGCCAAAGACTCCCGAGGGACCCGGAAAAGCGCGGAAGGCATGGAAAGCAAAGACCACCCCGCCCTCGCCCACATTTCCCCTGGCCGTGGTGGGAATGGACTGCCTGTTCGGCCCCCTTGACGATCTTCATGCATTCAAGCATTCCGTCATGGAGGGAGAAAGGAGCATGATCCCCCTTCCCCGGGAACGCTGGCTTGGAATGGAAAAGCAGGAAGCGCTCCTCCGGGAACACGGGCTGAAATCCGGCGGGGCGCCCGAGGGCGCTTACGTCGAGTCCTTTGATATCGACTTTCTCAAGTTCAAGGTCCCCCCCAGGGAGGACGACGCGTTGATCCCCCAGCAGCTGATCGCAATGCGCACAGCGGACAATGCCCTCAGGCGATCGGGTATTGAAAAGGGGGCCCATGTGGCGGTGATCGTCGCCATGGGCACCGAGCTCTCCCTTCACCGGTTCAGGGGAAGGGTCAACCTCGCCACCCAGCTCGAAGGGGTATTGCCGTCCTCCCTGTCCGAAGAGGCTCGGAAAGCGCTCCTTAACGCCGCAAAGGACAGCGTTCATCCCGAAGCCCAGGTAAACCAATACACCAGCTTTATCGGAAACATCATGGCCTCGCGCATCGCCTCCCTGTGGGATTTTTCAGGTCCCGCGTTCAGCGTTTCCAGCGAGGAAAACTCGGTTGCAAGGGCGATCGAGGTCGCGGGCATGCTCCTTTCGGAAACCGGCGTCGAAGCCGTGGTCGTGGGGGCCGTGGACCTTGCCGGAAGCTTTGAAAACGTACTTGTCAGGAGCCGGGAAAATCCCCTTAACACCGGCGACGGCGCCTTCGGTTTCGACAGGAGCGTGAACGGCTGGAGCGTGGGGGAGGGCAGCGGCGCCGTTGTGCTCAAGAGACCCGCACAGACGAAGGGGAACAGAGTCCATGCCCTGATCGAATCCCTGGAATTTACCCGTGGGATTTCCGGCGAAAGCGTAGCCGGCGCGGCCGAAAAGGCCATGGCCGCAGCCGGCATCTCCCCTTCATCCATCGGTTATGTCGAGGCCCACGGGAGCGGCGTGGAAGAGGAGGATCGGGCGGAGATCGAGGGACTGACAAGGGCATATAAACCCGCCGGAGAAAAGCCCGCGTGCGCCCTGGGCAGCGCCAAGGCCAATGTGGGGCACCTGTTTTCCGCATCGGGAATGGCGTCCCTGATCAAGGCGATCCTCTGCCTGGACAACGCCGCCATACCGGGAACCCCCGGATGGAACGGGCCCAAACACGAAGCGCTGTTTTCAGGTTCCCCCTTTTACGTGCCGGAATCGTCCGTTCCCTGGTTTTCCCCGGAACAGGGAGAAAAGCGTTACGCGGGCGTCAGCTCCCTTGGAAGGGACCGGGCCTGCGCTCATATGATCCTCTCATCGTCGTCCGCGCCCCCGGTTATATCCTCACGTTCCAGGGGGAAAACCGCTGCTTACGATTACCTGTCCCGAACCCCGTTTACCCTGATTCCCCTTTGCGGCGACACCAGGGAATCACTCCTTCGGGAACTGGCGAATTTACGATCCCGTCTGGAATCCGGTACTTCCCCGGCAAAAGCGGCGGCGGACGCACATGCCCGCTATATCGAAAATCCCGGGAAAAAGTACAGGATCGCCGTCACAGGCACGGACAAATCTGATATTTCAGGCGAAATCCTTCTTGCCCAAAAGGGTGTGGAAACGGCATTCGCAACGAGCAGGGAGTGGGTTTCCCCATCGGGAAGCTGTTTCACCCCCTCTCCACTGGGGAAAAGGGGCAAGGTCGCCTTTGTCTATCCCGGCGGTTTTAATGCCTATCCCGGCGCCGGAAGGGAACTCTTCCAGCTCTTTCCGGATCTTCTCCACGGAATTTACGGGTATACGTCGGCCCCCGGCGAGATCATCGCAAACCCGCTCTTCTACCCGAGGTCCCTCGAAGCGCAAACGGAAACAATGCGGCGGGCAGATGCGGATCGCCTCCTTGACGCCCCCGCGGCAATGTTTGAATACGGCGTGACGTTCGCGGTTCTTCTTACTGCGGTTCTCAGGGAGCATTTCAGGGTCGTTCCCCAAATGGCCATGGGGTACAGCATGGGAGAGGTATCCATGATGTATGCCCTGGGTGTCTGGAAGAACTCCGACGGAATGCGAAAATCCCTGAACGATTCCGACCTCTTCGCAACGCGCCTCTGCGGTCCCATGGAAACGGTTCGAAGGGCATGGGGCCTTCCCGCCGCCGCATCCACCGAAACGGGAAACCGCGAAAAGATCTGGTTCGCCCATACCCTCGCATGTTCGCCCGATGCCGCGAAAAAGGCAATCGCGAAAGAGGAGCGGGCCTACCTTCTCTTTGTCAACACACCGGGCGAGGTGGTGATCGCCGGCGATAAAGAGGCCTGCCAAAGGGTCGTCGCGGAGCTGGGATGCCCGGCCGTTTCCCTCCCCCTTTCGGATGTGATCCACTGCGATCCCGTAAAGCACGATTACCGGGATCTTGTGGAACTTCACCGGTGTCCGGTGGAACGGGTCGGCGGGATCGATTTTTACTCCTCGGCCACCCTGTCGCCGCTGGATCTGGATTCAGATGCCGTCGCGAAAAATATCGCCGATGTCTATTCGGCTACCGTGGATTTCACGAAACTCGTAATGGAAACCCGCGACAAGGGCGCCGGGATCTTTATCGAGCTGGGCCCCAGGGACAACTGCACCGGGTGGATCGGGGAGATACTGGCGGACAGGGAGCACCTCGCGGTGGGAATCGACAGAAAGGGCGTTGGCGTCAAAAGATCCCTGGTCAAGCTCCTCGCACGGCTCTACTGCCACGGGGTTCCCATGGATCTTTCCCCCCTGTACCCGGAAAACGAGACCTCGGAAGCTCCGAAAAGATCGCTCGTCAGGCCCATCGGAACGGGCGGCAACGATATGGGTTCCATTACGATTTCGCATAAGTTAAGAGAGGCTCTTCACGGACAGTCTGCGGGCAAAGCCCAGCAGCCGTCCAGGGAAAAACCGCCCTGGGCGGCCTCCCGTGTGAGCGCGAAATTCCACGCCCAGTCCCCCCCGCACCGGACGAATTCGTCAAAAACGAAATCGGCGCCCCTGCCGGATTCATACAGAACCGATGCCCCCGCCCCCGGCGCGTCGCCGGATATAGCCGCTTCGCCCGCGTCTCGTTCCGGCGGGGGAAATAGAACGACAGGGTTATCCGCTCAGCCGTTCGGCGGAAGTCATGCCGAAGAACCCCGTTCCAAAGGGGGAAATACAACGGCAAGATCAGCCGCTCGGCAGTTCGGCGCAAATCATGCCGAAGCCCCCCGTTCCGTCGGGAGAAATACAACGGCAGGGTTATCCGTTCAACAGCCCGGCGGAAATCATGCCGGGGCATCCACCGCCCCGGGGGACTTCAACGACAACGCAAGGAACAACGGCAAGGGTTTGAAAAATAACAAAGATAAAGGATCAAGCGGAATTATCATGGATAACGGCTCACGGTTCGCGGATTCGGAAAACCGGCAACCTCCCGCGGGTGAAAGCATATTTGACCGAAACCTCTCGGATATCTCTTCAGTCCACCGGACCTTCCTCGAAAACAGGAGCGGTGCCCTCAGGGAAATGGGTGAGCTGATCCGGCTGCAGATGGAAATCGCCTCCGGTAACGCCGGGTCCGCCGGCGTACAAGCAGACGACACGGTCTCCGGCAACACTCACCGCGACCCCGGTTCATCTCCCGCCGGAGAACATTTTTCACCAGAGGGCGCCCCCGGATCCGGTGCCGACGCCATGGCCGACACCCTTCAATCCCCCCACGGTTCCACCGTTGATGCCGTTATACCGTCGGCCCAAACCGGCATTGTACAGGGCAACGTTTCCAACGAAAACATTGCGGGGATTTCAATAAACGATGCCCCGCACACTCCCGACACGTTCAACCGGGGCGCGTCTCCCGGCGTCATCCAGGGGAACCCGCCGTCCCGCCCAACGAGGACCGGGGGAACCGCCGAAACAACTGGACACGGCAACGCATACGCCTTGAAACCGGGAGAAGCCGGGAAAGCCGGCCCCTCCGGGACACCGCCCCGCGACGGGCACGAGGCGACCCACGGTCAAGGGGAAGTCATCTGGGACAAGGCCGATCTCCTGGAGTTCGCCGAAGGAGATATCGAAAAGGTGTTCGGCCCCGCCTATGCCGTGATCGACACCTATAGAAGAAGGGTCCGGCTGCCCATGGAGGATTACCTCCTGGTAAGCCGGGTAACCAAACTCGATGCCGTGAGAGGAGAGCTCAAACCCTCCACCATGACCACGGAGTACGATATTCCAAGGGAAGCCCCATACACCATCGACGGCCAGATCCCCTGGGCCGTGGCGGTTGAGTCGGGTCAATGCGATCTTCTCCTGATCAGCTACCTGGGGGTGGATTTCACCAGCAAGGGGGACCGGGTGTACCGGCTCCTGGACTGCACCCTCACCTTCATGGACCATATCGCCATGGAGGGGGATACCCTTCGTTACGATATCTCCATCAACAGCTTTGCGAAAAACGGCGAATCACTTCTCTTCTTCTTCAGCTACAACTGCTGGGTGGGCGACAAGCTGGTTCTGAAGATGCGAAACGGTTGCGCGGGATTTTTCACGGACGAGGAACTGGCCGCCGGCAAGGGCATTATCGACGGGAGTGATTCCGGCGACGGGACGGCGAAAAAGAAATTTTCGCCGATTCTGCGCTGCGAAAAGAGCGCCTTCGACAAGAACGATCTTCTCCATATCGTGAACGGAAATCCCGGGGCCTGCTTCGGCCTTTCCCACGACCAGGGGGGGCTGAACCCCTCCCTCAGGTTTGCCACCGGCAGGATGCTCATGCTGGACCGGATCATCTCCACCGAGACCTCGGGGGGCAGGTGGGGCCTTGGCAAAATCGTCGCGGAAAAGGATCTTGCACCGGATCACTGGTACTTTCCCTGCCATTTCAAAGACGATCAGGTGATGGCCGGTTCCCTCATGTCCGAGGGATGCGGTCAGCTCCTCCAGTTTTACCTTCTGCACATGGGCCTTCAGACAAAAACCGTTGATGCCAGGTTCCAGCCCATCGAGGAGCTTCCCCAGAAGGTCCGCTGCAGAGGACAGGTCACCCCCAGGGAAACCCTCCTCACCTACGTTCTCCATGTCAAGGAGGTGGGCGTCGATCCCTTCCCCCATGCCGTCGCCGATATCGATATCCTCTGCGACGGAAAGATCGTGGTGGATTTCAAGGACCTGGGCGTACGGATCGTTGAAAAGCGAAAAGACGATCCCATGCCCGCGCGGGCGCTCCACTCCCCGAAAACGGCGGGACGGGCGAACAGTGTTCCGGTCCGGGCAGCCGTTGGCAACGCCCATGCCGCTGACCGCCCCTTGGGCGGAACCCGGGAAAACCGCGCCTCAGCCGTCCACGGACGGCAATCGGCCGACGCTCCGGAAGCCGGCGAAAACACCGGCGTTCTCTTTGACCGGCATCACCTCACGGCCTTTGCAACGGGCTCCCTTGCCGACTGTTTCGGCCCCTCCTACGGGATCTACGAGAACCGTCAACCGCCCCGCACCCCCAACGGCAACCTCCAGCTTATCAGCCGAGTCCTTTCGGTCACCGGTAAAAAGGGTGATTTCAAGAATCCGGCCGAGGTGGTGAGCGAATACGATGTACCCGCCGACGCATGGTTCTTCACGGATAACAACCATCCCGGGGTCATGCCCTACTCCGTTCTCATGGAGATCGCCCTCCAACCCTGCGGGTTTATCTCCACATGGGCGGAAACGACCCTGATCGCACCCGAGGTGGATTTCTTTTTCAGAAACCTGGACGGAGAGGGCAAGCTCCTTGCCCAGCCGGACACGAGGGGAAAAACCATCACCAACAGGAGCGTTCTCATCACAACCGTTGCAACGGGAAACACCATCATCCAGAAGTTCACATTCGAGCTGAGCGTGGACGGAACGCCGTTCTACGAAGGAACCGCCGCCTTCGGCTATTTTGTGAAGGCCGCCCTGACACACCAGCTCGGCCTTGACGGCGGGGTCGACAACCATCCCCTCACCGAAAAAAAATACCTGGAAGGGGAAAATGAAAGGAGCGTCGACCTTAAATCCATGGGGGCTATAAACGGATTGTACGCCCCGGCTCAAAACCGGCCCTTTTACCGCCTTGCCGCCGGCCGGCTCGATTTTATCGATTCCGTCAGGCTGGTTCCCTCGGGAGGAAAATACGGAAAGGGCTATATTTACGCCCAGAAAAAAATCGATCCGTCGGACTGGTTCTACCCCTGCCATTTTCACAATGACCCCGTTATGCCGGGCTCCCTTGGAGTGGAAGCCATTCTACAGGCAATTCAAGTCTTTGCCCTTGATCAGGATCTGGGAAAGGGATTCAGCTCCCCCTGTTTCACCCGGCCGGAAACCGCTGTCGCCTGGAAATACCGGGGTCAGATTATCCCGGCCAACAATCAGATGTCTCTTGAAATTCATATTAAAGATATAGTAAACACACCCGGTCGGACAACGATCACGGGCGATGCCGGTCTGTGGAAGGAAACCATTCGCATCTATGAGGTCACCGACATCGCCCTCTGCATGATCGAATCGTAAAGAGGGAAGCCGGGCTTTTGCCCCTCCCCTGATCGTCCGGCGGGCAGGACCTTCAACACGAACAGTCGCGGTCCCCCGCAAATCGAACCGCTGCGGGCATCTTGAAAAAAAGGCAGCGGTGCTTTGTACTTGAATGCCCGGCAGAGGCGTCCTCGTGAAACGCCGGCGGATTTCAACTGTTCAGCGGGCGCCGGACACAAGCACGTTTACGGGTCGAAGCGGCTGTTTCATCTTTCCACCGGAGCACGACACGCAAGATTACGCGCCGGAGGATATGCGGGATTATCCTCCGGGAGGCATCACATTTGACTTTGTACGCCGGACTCCCGGTTTCATTTTTTCCACCGGGAGCTAGCCGCATCGGATTTTGCGCGCCGGCGTCTCCGTGTCATTTTTTCCACCGGGAGCTCGCCGCATCGGATTTTGCGCGCCGGCGTCTCTGTGTCATTTTTTCCACCGGGGATAGCGATATATTCGGTACAATCGATTTCAGGAGCAATATATGTCGGAAAAAGGACTTGGTTTTTCAGAGTTTTCAACAGCGCAGGACCTGGGTTGGAAGGTTTCACCGGAATCGGTGGTTTTCAGTGAGGCGCATATCAGGAAGGCGCTGCTGAACTTTACGGAACCCTGCTGGGTGGTTCGGGAGAACGAGCGCATCGGTATCAGCAATACCCTTGACACAACCGCCGGCCCCGAGGGCCTCTCTCCCCTCTCCCATACCCCGACCCTCTCCACGGATCAGCTCGGAGACCCGGAGTTCCTGAAGGCCCACGGGATGAAATATCCCTATTACGGCGGCGCCATGGCCAACGGCATCGCCTCTGCGGAGATGGTCATCGCACTCGGTTTAAAGGGATTCATGGGCTCCTTCGGAGCAGGCGGACTCACCGCCGGCAGGGTCGAGGAGGCGATCCGTAAAATCCAGGCCGCCCTTCCCAACGGCCCCTACGCCTTCAACCTCATCCACAGCCCCGGCGAACCCGCACTGGAACGGGCCGTGGTGGATCTCTACCTGAAATACGGTGTGCGCTGCATCGAGGCGGCGGCCTTCATGGCCCTGACCCCGTCGGTTGTCCTGTACCGGGTTTCCGGCCTCTCCCTGGATCCGAACGGAAGGATCGAGATCGGCAACAGGGTGATCGCCAAGATCTCACGAAGGGAAACGGCGACCCGCTTCATGGAGCCTGCCCCCATCCGGATCGTGAAAAAGCTCCTCGAGGAGAACCTGATCACCGAACTCCAGGCCGAACTATCCCAGAAGGTTCCCATGGCCGACGACATCACGGCCGAGGCGGACTCGGGAGGGCACACGGACAACCGGCCCCTTGTGGCCATTCTCCCTGCCATCCTCTCCCTGAGGGACGAGATCCAGGATAAATACGATTATGAACGCCCCCTCAGGGTGGGCGCCGGCGGCGGCATCGGAACCCCCAGCGCGGCCCTTGCGGCATTTACCATGGGGGCGGCATACATTGTCACGGGCTCCATCAATCAGGCCTGTGTTGAGTCCGGTGCATCGGAGCATACCAAGAACCTGCTGGGTCAAGCCGACATGGCCGACGTGATCATGGCGCCGGCCGCCGACATGTTCGAGATGGGGGTCAAGCTCCAGGTGCTCAAAAGGGGTACCCTCTTTGCCATGCGCGCCCAGAAGCTCTACAACATCTACATGAACTGCAACTCCATCGAGGAGATTCCTGCGGCCGAAAGGGAAAAGCTGGAAAAGCAGATCTTCAGGCAGAGCATGGACAGCATCTGGCAGGGCACCGTCGAGTTTTTCGAGAAACGGGACCCCGCCCAGATCGAGCGGGCCAAAAAGGATCCCAAGAAGAAGATGGCCCTGATCTTCAGGTGGTACCTGGGCCTTGCCTCGAGGTGGTCCAATACCGGCGAACCGGGCAGGGAGATGGACTACCAGATCTGGGCCGGCCCCGCCATCGGCGCCTTCAACGCCTGGGCAAAGGGCACCACCCTTTCCGACGTGAAGAACCGGTTCGTTGCCGAGGTGGCCGAGCATATCATCACCGGCGCCGCCTTTCTTGCCCGTGTCCGGAGTCTCAAGCACCAGGGGGTCGTCTTTCCCCCTTCCCTCAGCGACTACAAACCGGAATAGGTCAAGGTGACGACGCTTTTACCCATAGAAAAAGGGGAGCTTCACCTCTGGCTCTCCTTTCCCGACGAGATCCGGGAACCTGAGCTGTTGGACCGTTACCGCATGCTCATGGATCCCTCGGAAACAAGGAAGCACGACCGCTACCGATTTGAAAAGGACCGGCATACCTGCCTGATCACCCGGGCGCTGGCGCGAACGGTCCTTTCCCGGTACACGGGAAGGCCCGCCGAGAGCCTCGGGTTTACCAGGAACAGCTACGGAAGGCCCGAATTGGTACAGGATGATTTCGGCTATGGCGCGGGGGAGGCTTCCGGGCTCCGTTTCAACCTCTCCCATACTCACGGCCTCGTGGCCTGCGCCGTTGCGAGGGGGGCGGATGTGGGCGTCGATGTGGAGCGCATCGACCGGAAAACCCTGAACCTGGATATTGCCGACCGCTTTTTTTCCGGGAAAGAGGCGGCCGAGCTTCGCTCCCGTCCCCTCGAAACCAGGGCGCGACGATTCATGGAGTACTGGACCCTCAAGGAGTCCTATATCAAGGCCAGGGGCATGGGACTTTCCATTCCCCTGGACAGCTTTTCCTTTAACCTGATGGAGAAAGGGCGGGTAAGCGTTTCATTTGAAGATGCCGGACTCGATTCTCCGGAACACTGGAAGTTTTTCCTCCTTGACCCGGGCAAGGGGTTCAGGGTAGCGGTATCCGTCCGGGGAAAAACCCACGCGTCCACCGCGCCTATAACCAGAGCCGTCGTTCCTCTGGTTATGGATGAGCCTTTTCATCCAAGGGTCATTGCATCCTGATTCCCTTCAACAAGGGGCATGTGAATTCCTTTTCCGCAACATTGTAAATCAACCGGCGGAGACCGCGAAACCCGGATACTCAGCTTCGAGCGGCTGATCCATCCGGCTTTCCCGCCGGCTCTTTTATACCGCCGTGCCCCCTCTGCCTTGAGTCGAAGTCCGGAAGCTCCCTCGGCCGGGCGATCACATTGCATAAACCTTGTCATCCAATCCCGTGCCCTTTGCTTCCTGTCGGATTCTTATTCGCCCGGAAATTAAAAATCGCGGCTTTATAAATCAAAATATTTCATGAAAACAAACACATGCTTCAGCATCAGGTTCGCGTATTCCGTTGCCGGCTTAACAACCTCCGAGGGAAAGGACCCGAGACGGGGCTGCCTCGAATTCGCGATTCAAATCCTGTTGACCTTTTGCCCGGGAGCAGGCTATGACTGAATAAAGTGGGAAAAAAAACCGAATCCGTTTTTTACAATAAGGAGGTAAAGGCGATGAACGTTCCTGCGGTTATTGACGCGCACGCCCATTGTGGTATCCAGGACAGCTACCCGCCCCAGTCATTCGAGGCATATCGCGGCCATGTCGCCGGAAGCGATATCGAGGGTGTTGTGATGTTTCCCCCCGTGGCCGAGATTTACGACCGTTACGATCCCCTGTTCGAGGACAACGAAAGGTGGCAAAAGACGCGAAAACAGGCCAACGAATACCTGCTGGGGTGCGGCGGCAAGGATCTCAGGGTATACCCCTATTTCTTTATCTGGAACGATTTTGCCGTGGAACAGCTTTCATCCCGCCACCTGGGCATCAAATGGCACCGCCACGACGACGAGCCCGTTTACCACTACAACGATCCAAGGTGCAAAAGGGCCATCGACGAAATACGCGAAAGGAGGCTCCCGGTCGTGCTCGAAGAGGAGCTGGAGAATACGGTGACCTTTATCAACGACCTGGCGCGCGGTGTCAGGGTGATCATTCCACACCTCGGTGTTTTGAACGGCGGTTACCGGGCGATCCTCGCCGAAGGACTCTGGGAAAACCCCGATGTTTACGCGGACACCGCCCTTGCCTCGCCACACGAGATAACGGATTATATCGAAAGATTCGGACACGAACGACTGATGTTCGGCTCCGACTTTCCATTTGGAACCCCCAAAAGCGAACTCCGGAAAATCTGTGCCCTGAACCTCGGTGAAGAGGTGGAAAAGGCCGTACTCGGCCAAAATCTGCTGAAACTCCTGGGATGCAGGGGGTGACCGGCCTTGCCGGGGCTTAAAATCGATTAAATTTTAATTTTCCAACGCGTTATTCCATGATACGGTTACAAGAACCGGGACAGTTGCTGTTTTACGGTTATTTTTCAAACGATTACGGGGATTATGAGAATGGAACACCTGGATGCCGTCATCAACACCATTTCCCTTGGCATGGGCGCCGCCTGGGCCAGTGGAATCAATCTATATGCAACACTTCTTGTTCTCGGCTTTCTTGGGGTATCCGGCGAAATGGTACTTCCACCCGGGCTCGAAATTCTTATGAACCCACTGGTCATCGGCGCCGCCGGCCTTATGTACACAGTTGAGTTTTTTGCCGATAAAATTCCCGGCGTTGACAACGGGTGGGATGCGGTTCACTCGTTTATCCGCATCCCTGCGGGGGTGGTGCTGGCCGGCGCCGCAACCGGCGACATGGACCCGGCCCTCCTGCTCTCGTCCGCCGTCGTGGGCGGCGCCCTCTCAACGGGCTCCCACCTGACCAAATCCGGCACA